>Ga0196962_10000118_pt1 | contig 48874 bp, 31 predicted proteins | sample S3v_20metaG_FD_183186 | JGI IMG/M metagenome (GOLD analysis project Ga0196962, IMG submission 183186) | Soil microbial communities from Anza Borrego desert, Southern California, United States - S3+v_20 | ecosystem: Environmental > Terrestrial > Soil > Desert | place: USA: California | collected...
GGGTTGGTGGGGGGGTGGGGGGGGGCGGATTCGGTGGGGTTGGTGTTGGGGTTGGAGGAGTTGGTGAGGGCGGGGCGGTTGGCGGTGCCTTTGACCGTGGCGCATCTGGATCATGGGTTGAGGGAGGAGAGTGTGGAGGATGCGCGGTGGGTGGAGGGGTTGGCGGGGGAGTTGGGGGTTGAGGTGGAGGTCGGAAGGGTAGATGTGAGGGAGAGGGTAGCGGGGGCGGGGGGGAATTTGGAGCAGGCGGCGCGGGGGGCGCGGTATGAGTTTTTGAGGGAGGTGGCGGAGAGGAAGGGTGCGCGTGTGGTGTTGACGGGGCACACGATGGATGACCAGGCGGAGACGGTGTTGCTGCGGCTGCTGCGCGGGAGTGGGGCGGAGGGGTTGAGTGGGATGAAGGCTGTGAGGGCGCTCGACGTGGGGTCGGAGGTGAGGTTGGCGAGGCCGTTGTTGCGTTGGGCGCGGAGGGCGGAAACGGAAGAGTTTTGCAGGGAGCGCGGTGTTGATGTTCGGCGGGACGCGATGAATGAGGATGAGAGTTTTGCCCGCGTGCGTGTGCGGCGCAGGCTGTTGCCGTTGATGTTGACGTTTAATCCGCGGGCGGTCGAGGCGCTCGCCCGCGCGGCGGAGTTGCTGCGCGAGGACGCGGAGACGCTGAACGCGGCGGCGCGTGAGTTGTTGGAGGCGGCGGGCGAAAGTGAGTCGGGCAAGCGGGAGAATGAGCGGGGCGCAAATGCTCAAGGTGGCGTATCCGCGGTCGCGCCGCTCGACGTGAAGGTGCTGTCGAGCGCCCCGTCGGCTTTGCGTAGGCGGGCGTTGAGGCTGTGGGTCGGTTGCGGGCGCGGGGATTTGAGGCGGTTGGAATTGGCACACCTGGCGGGCGTGGAGAAGCTCCTCGAAGGTGAGCGCGGCGGGCGTGTGGCGGAGTTGCCGGGCGGGAGTTTTGTGGAGCGCAGGCGCGGCCGCCTCACTTTTCACGTCAAGTAGGTCGAAAGCGGGAGCGGCAGAAAAAGCGGTTAGCAAGCGGTCACATGGTCACTTCGGATAAAAAATCTGGCGGCCTGGCGTTCATGTGGCGCGCGCTGGGGCACAGGAATTACAAGCTCTTTTTCAGCGGCCAGAGCGTCTCGATGATCGGGACGTGGATGACCAGGATCGCGACCAGCTGGCTCGTCTACAGGCTGACGGGGTCCGCGCTGCTGCTCGGCGTCGTGGGCTTCGCCGGACAGGTGCCCTCCTTCGCCCTCGCGCCCTTCGCGGGCGTCCTCGTGGACCGCTGGAACCGGCACACGCTTTTGGTCGCCACGCAGGTGCTGGCGATGCTGCAATCGCTGGCCCTGGCGATACTGGCCCTCACCGGGCGCATCGAAATCTGGCACGTCATCGCGCTCAGTATCTTTCAAGGGGTCATCAACGCCTTCGACATGCCCGCCCGGCAGTCCTTCGTCGTCGAGATGGTCGAGAGGAGGGAAGACCTGCCGAACGCCATCGCTCTCAACTCGTCAATGGTAAACGCGGCGCGGCTCCTGGGGCCTTCGATTGGCGGCGTCGTCATCGCGGCCGTGGGCGAGGGCTGGTGCTTCATGATTGACGCCGTCAGTTACCTCGCGGTCATAGCCTCGCTGCTCGCCATGAAGCTCACGCCGCGCGCGAACAGGCCCGGAAAGGGCGTGAACATGTTGGCCCAACTCCGCGAGGGCTGGCGGTACGCCACGGGCTTCGCGCCCATACGCAAGGTGCTGCTGCTCCTGGCGCTGGTGAGTCTGGTCGGGATGCCTTACACGGTCCTGATGCCTGTCTTCGCCAACGAAATCCTGCGCGGCGGCCCGAACACGCTGGGGCTGCTGATGGCCGCCTCCGGCGTGGGCGCGCTCGCGGGGGCCATGTTTCTCGCGGCGCGCAGGTCCGTGCTCGGCCTCGGTAAGTACATCCCGCTCACGGCCGCCGCCTTCGGCGCGGGGCTGATGGCCTTCTCGTTCTCGCGCACGCTCTGGCTCTCGCTGCCGCTGATGGTCCTCACGGGGCTCGGGTTCATGGTGCAGATGGCTGCGAGCAACACCGTCTTGCAGACCATCGTGGAGGAGGACAAGCGCGGGCGCGTGATGAGCTTCTACACGATGGCTTTCATGGGGACCGCGCCCTTCGGGAGTCTCCTGGCAGGGAGTTTGGCCGAAAGAATCGGCGCGCCGCGGACGCTGATGTTCGGCGGCCTCGGCTGCATCGCGGGCGCAGTCTGGTTCGCCACCTCGCTGCCGGCGCTCCGCCGCGACGTGCGCCCCATCTACGTCAAGATAGGCATCCTCCCAGAGATCGCGACCGGCATACACCACACCTCGGAAATGAGCGTCCCGCCCGAATCTTGAAACCCCTTTCGCCCCGGCTAAACCTTACTAATAAGCGAGTTCAAACTTTCAAGGTTTCTTCAAGGCGTAGACGTTATATTTCTTAACGGGTCCCGCCCCCGGCCGGGATGGACGTGAGAGACGTTGCTTGCCCCTTGCCTCAGAAAATAACGTTTGCGGGAGAAAATAGTGGGAATTAGAGAATTGAACATCATGACCGTTTCCCCCTCCACACACCTCTTGGCCGAAAAAATCGTGCCGCCGCCGCTCCCGGCGTGTTACCTCTCGCGCGGCCGGCTGCTCTGCGCCGTCACGGAGAGCCTGGCGGGCGGCTCCGCGACCATCATCAGCGGGCGGGCCGGGACGGGCAAGACCGTGCTGGCCGTCGAGTTCGCGCGCTCCGCGGGCCGCCCCACCGCGTGGTATAAGGTGGACGCGGCCGACGGCGATCTCTCCGTCTTCTTCAAGTACCTGGTCGAGAGCATAGCCAGCCAGCGCCCGGGCTTCGGCGAGCAGATGGCCGCCTTCGGCACGGAAGCGTCCGGGGCTGAAGACGTGCCGCTGATGGTCGAGAGCCTCGTCAACGAGTTGCTCCAGCGCGACGAGCCACTCCTGATCGTCCTAGACGACCTGCACCTCGTCTACGACGAAGAGTGGGTCGCGCCCTTCTTCCGCAGGCTGCTCCCGCTGCTGCCCGCGGAAGTGCACGTCATCCTCATCGGCCGGGGCTTGCCGCCGACGCCCTTGTGGCGCATGCGCTCGAAGCAGGCGCTGCGCGTCATCGAAGAGTCTGCGCTCTCGTTCACGCTGCGCGAGGCGGAGGAGTTGTCCAACCTCTACGGCATGACGGTCGAGGCGGCGCTCGCCGCGTGGGCGGAGACCTGGGGCCGCGTCGGCCCGTTCGTCGAGAAGGCGCGCGCGGCCGCCGGCTTGAGCATGAGGGAGGGACTTTCGGCGCGCGCGCGCGACCAGCGACAGGCTAAGCACCTCAGCTTGATTAGAGGGTTCGCCCCCTGAGACTCCTTTACGGGTGATGCTCAACGAACCGCAAAAGCGTCATCAAGACCGGACATCATCGACCCCCGCGACGAGCGCCGAGGCGGGTAAGGAGACCTCCGTCTTCTTCCTGCGCACGAAGCTGCTCCCGCCGCGGCCCGCGCCCGCGCTTTTGCCGCGCCCGCGCCTGATGGAGCGGCTGCGCCAGAACCTTTCGCACCCGGTCACGCTCGTCACGGCCAACGCCGGCTCCGGCAAGACCACGCTCGTCGCCGACTTCGTCAGGAATCTTGAGCCGCAGAGGTTCGTCTGGTATCAGCTCGACCAGGCGGACGCGGACCCGCTCGTCTTCCTGGGCTATTTGGCCCACGGCATACGGCAGGCCGTCCCAGGCTTCGGCTCCATCACGCTCTCGTACCTGGAAGAGGCGCGCAGCGATCTGGCGAAGCGGCCCGAGCGCGCGCTCGACGTGCTCCTGAACGAAGTGCTCGACTCGGTCGAGCAGCAACTCGTTCTGGTGCTCGACGACTACCACCACCTCGGCGCGGAGACGGGCGTCCACGAGGTCGTTGACCGGCTGCTGCATTACCTGCCGGACGTGCTGCACCTCATCATCATCTCGCGCGAGTTGCCGCCGCTCGCGCTCGTCCGCATGCGCACGCAGTCGTCTCTCGCCATCGTCGCGCGCGACGAGCTGCTCTTCACAGACGAGGAGACGCAGCAGCTTTTTCGTCAGGTCTTCGACCTCGAATTGAGGCCCGAGCAGTTGGCCGAGTACCGCGAGCGCACCGAGGGGTGGATCACGGCGCTGCAACTCGTCCGCCAGGTCGCGCAGCGGAGCGCCCTGGCGCACGACCCGGCGGGCTCGCCCGCGGCCCAGGACCTGACCGACATCCTGCGCCAGTCCGAGCGAGACATCTTCGACTACTTCGCCGAAGAGGTCTTCGCCGACGAGTCGGGAGAGGCCCAAAAATTCCTGCTCGGCGTTTCACTGCTCGAAAGGCTGGAGCCCAGGGCGTGCCGCGAGCTGTTCCCGGAAGTGAACGCCGTCACGCTGCTCCAGACGCTCGCGCGCCGCAACGTCTTCGTCACGCTGGCCTCGGACGGCCGCGGCGAGGAGTACCGCCTGCACCCGCTCTTCCGCGACTTCCTGCGCCGCCGCGTCACGGACGAGCGCGGGCGCGACGAACTGGCCGCCGAGCACAAGCGGCTGGCCGACTACTTCCTGCGGGATAAATATTGGGAGCGCGCCCTACATCACCTCATCGCGGCCGAAGACTTCGGGCGCGCGGCGCAGGTCATCGCGGAGCGCGGGGGCGACTGGATAGAGACGGGCGCGTTCGCCTCGCTCGTCGCCTTCATCGGAAAGCTGCCGGCCGAAACTTCGGAAGCGCACCCGCGCGTGCTCCTGCACCAGGCCGAAGTGGCTCGGCTTCACGACGACCAGGCGCATGCGGCCGCACTCTTCCGCCGCGCCGCGGCGCTCCTCAACGAGAGCGGCGACGCCGAAAGCGAGGCCGAAGCCCTGCACTCGCTCGCGGCCATCAGCCGGCGGCGCGGCGAGGTCGCGGACGCGCTCGAAACGGTCGCCCGCGCCGAGGCCATCACGGGCGCGCGCTCGGTCGTGCGTGTGCGCTGTGCCAATACGCGCGGGCTCTGTCTGAGCGCGGAGGGGCGCTGGAAGGAGGCCGAGCGCGAGTTCCGCGCCGCGCTGAGTCTGGCCGAAGAGATAGGCGACGAGCCCTTGGCGCGCATCATCGCGCACAACCTGGGGACGCCCGCGGGGATGCGCGGCGATTTCGTGGAGGCCATGCGCTGGCTGCGCCGCCTGATTCGCGACGGCCAGGCGCTCCCCGTCCCGCAGGAGACTAACGCGCACCTGAACATCGCGCGCTGCCACTTCTACCGCGGCGAGTTCGAAGCCTGCGAGCAACACCTCGAACGCGCCATGCAGGGCTGCCAGACGTTCAACCTCATCTCGCTGCGCGGCGAAGTCTACGAGTCTTACGGCAACCTGTACCGCGAGCGCGGGGACGCCGCGCACGCCGCCGAGTATTACGAGCGCGCCGCGCGCGCCTACGACGTGGCGGGCATCAAGCTCGCGCGCCGCGAGTTGCAGGAGGAGCGCGCCCTGCTCGCGCTCCAACTCGGCGACGCCGCCACGGCCCGCGCCACGATAGACAGGCTGGTCAGTGAGCGTGAGGACTCCGGCGACGAGGTCGGGGCGCGCACCGCGGCGCTGACGCGCGGGCGCATCCTGCTCGCGCAGGGCGAGCACGAGACTGCGCGCGACGACCTAGCCCCGGCGCTCGCCTACTTCCGCGAACACAATCTTTATTACTACGAGGCGCAGGCGAGGTCCGCGCTCGCAGCCTGCGCCCTGGCTGCGGGCCACACGGGCGAAGCCGGCGAGCACCTCAGGCGGGCGCTCGACCTGGCCGCGCGCTACGACTACGACTACTGGCTGGAGCGCGAGGTCTCCAACAACTCTGCGCTCTTCGTCAAGACGGGCGTGGCCGAGCTTCTGCCGCCGGACATGCGCGAAAAGTTGACGGCCCCGCCGGTCGCCCCCGCAACTTCGGCCGCGCAAGCCGCGTCGCAGCCCGCGACCGTCCCTGGCACAGTTTCGGTCCTCGTCTCCGCGCCCGCCCCCGTCGACTTGACCATCAACCTGCTCGGCGCGGTTGAAGTCTACCGCGACCCTGCCAGACCCTTCGCGCCCGACGCGTGGAAGACCAAGCGCTCGCGCGACCTGCTCTGCTTCGTCGCCTCGCGCCGCCACCGCAGGACGTCTAAGGACGCCATCCTCGACGCCTTCTGGCCCGACGCGGAGCTGACGACTGCCGAGAAGAATTTTTACCCGACCATGTCGCTCGTGCGTAAGGCGCTCAACAGCAACCAGCCCGTCAGGCAGAATTTTTTAGTCTACCGCGACGGCGAGTACCTGCTCGACCCCACCTTCACTTACCGCATAGACCTGGAAGAGTTCGACCAACTGGTGGCGCAGGGCGAGGCCGCGCTGCGCTCCCGAAACCAGGAGGCGGTCGCCGAAGCCTTCGAGCGCGCCGCGGCGCTCTACCGCGGCGAGTTCATGCAGGGCTCTTACGACGACTGGGTCGAGGAGCAGCGCTCCTATTACCGCGAGCAGTACGTGCGTCTGCTCGAAACGCTCGCCAAGGCGGCTCTGAAGTCTGAGGACTGGTCGCGCTCTTTGCACTACGCGCAGAGAATCCTGCGCGACGACCCGTTCCGCGAGGACGTGCACGCGATCATGATGCGCGCCCACGCCGCGCTCGGGAACCGCGTCGCCGTGCGCGAGCAGTACGAGGAACTCAGACGCCTGCTCAGCGAAGAGCTGGGCGTCGAGCCGACCGCCGAGACTCAGCGCGTTTACCGCGAGATGATGAAATGAATCGCCCAGGCCGGAAGCGCTTCCGGCCTGGGCAAGATTCTAGACTTTGAAAATGTAACGTCGTTGCAACACAGCGGAGCGGCCAAATAGGTTATAACTTGTTTAAGGCTCTTCGTGCCTTGCGTTTGCCCACGCCTCGCGTAAAATAACCGGTTCCCGACGCCGGCCTGTCACTTGCCGGGAACCCGCCGCCGTCAGGCAGCAGTTTTTTGTATTACCTCAAATGAAAGTTAAGCTCCCGAACTCTCTTCAGAAAGCATTGTCGCTCGCCCTCGCCCTGTTCCTCTCGGCGGGGCCGGTCGCCGCCGGTATCCTCATCCGCGGCACGGAAGGCATCACGATGACGGGCGCGGACGGCGTCTATTTCGAAGACCTGAACGGCATCACGATGACGGGGGCTGACGGGCTGCTCGGCCTGAAAGTCAACGGCGTCACGCTGCCCGTGACGACCGACGGCATCACCATGACGGGGGCCGACGGCGTGACGTACACGGGCGCGAACGCGGTGGGCGCCGTGAATGCCGACGGGATAACGATGACCGGTGCCGACGGCATCACCATGACGGGGGCCGACGGGATCACAATGACCGGCGCGGACGGCACCTCTTACGTCGCCAATTCCGTCATAGTCCGCCAGGCCAACGGGATCACGATGACCGGCGCGGACGGCATCACCATGACGGGCGCGGACGGCCTACAGATGCTCGGCCTCGACGGCATCACGGTGACGGGCGCTGACGGGATTACCATGACCGGGGCCGACGGGATCACGATGACGGGTGCCGACTCGGTCACCATCGTCACGAGAGACGGCAAGGTCTTCAGCGTCAGCCCGAATGGCATCACGATGACCGGGGCGGACGGGATAACGATGACCGGGGCGGACGGCATCACCATGACGGGTGCCGACGGCATTACGATGACGGGCGCGGACGGCATCGGCGGCGCGGTGGCGACTGGGCTTCAGGGACTCGACCCGGAGTTGGCGCTCCTGCTCAACAAGGTTACGGACGACAGCACGATCAACGCGGTCGTGACGTTCCACCACTACCCGACCGACGCGGACCTCGCGTCCATGAGGACGCTCGGCATCACCGGCGGCACGCGCTTCCGCAAGCTGCCCATGATCATCTTCAGCGCGTTGCCGTCGCAGATCGCCAAGCTCTCGCAACTGCCTGCGGTGCGCTCCGTCTGGGGCAACCGCACGCTGCAATGGAACGCCGAGCAAACGTCCGCGCTGACGGGAACCGGCCGCGTCTACGGCGACGCGGATTTGACCAGGAAGAACAGGGGACTGGCCGTCACGGGCCGCGGCGTGACGGTCGCCGTGCTCGACACGGGGCTCGACGGGACGCACGCCGACGTGGCGGGCCGCGTCGTGAGCAACGTCAAGCTGGCGGACTTGCAGGGCCTCTCGCCGCTCGGCTTCCAGTACCCCGCGAACGTCCAGGGACTTCCGAACACGGACCTCCTGGCCGGGCACGGGACGTTCGTCTCCGGCATCATCGCGGGCAACGGCGCGCGCTCGAACGGCAGGTACCAGGGCGTCGCCCCGAACGCGAAACTGGTCGGACTCTCGGCCGGCGACGCCAACCTCCTCTTCGTCCTCGCGGGCTTCGACTACCTGCTGACGCAGGGGCCGACCCTGCGCGTGCGCGTCGTCAATTGCAGCTTCTCGGCCAACACGGTCTACGACCCGAACGACCCCGTCAACGTGGCGACGAAGATGTTGACGGACCAGAACGTCAGCGTGGTCTTCTCGGCGGGGAACACAGGGCCTGGCGCGGACTCGCTGAACCCTTACGCGCTCGCGCCGTGGGTCATCTCGGCGGGCGCGACCGACGCGCGCGGCCGGTTGGCACAATTCTCCTCGCGCGGCGCTTTCGGCTCTACCTTCAGGCGAAGGCCGACGCTCGTCGCGCCCGGCGTCGACATGATCAGCCTCCGCGCGGCGGGCTTGAATCAAACGGGCTTGAACGGCTTAAGCAGTGGGGCGGACACGCGGCTGCTTTCGCTCGGAGATTTACTCTCCTACACGGCCGGGAGCGGGACCAGTTTCAGCGCGCCGGTCGTGGCCGGGACGATAGCGCTCATGCTGGAGGCGAACCCGAACCTGAAGCCCGCGCAGGTGCGCGACATCCTTCAGCGCACGGCCACGCCGCTCCCGTCCAACTTCGCGCACGAGGCCGGCGCAGGTGTACTCAACGCGCACGCGGCCGTGCTCGAAGCGGCGTTCCCCGCGCGGCGCATGGGGATGTGGCGCGCGACGCTCAACCGCGGGCAGGTGCGCTTCGTCAAGAACGCCCCGCGCACGTTCACAGGCACGGTCCAGCCCGGCTTAATCTCCACGACGAATCTCACGATCCCGACGAACACCGTCGCGGCTTCGGTGCGCGTGGCCTGGGGGCCGCTCCTGACGACCAACGACCTCGGGATGAAAGTTTACGACGGCGGCGGCGTCCTGCGCTCGCACGTCAACGTGCTGAACTTGCCCGGATTGACAGGGCGAGGCGAAGGCACGCAACTCAACTCGCCCGCGGCCGGCACGTGGCGCGTCCAGGTCTTCAACACGCTGGGGCTTTTGGGCCTGCTGCCGCAGCCCTACGTCGGCCGCCTGGACGTGGAGCGGGTCGAGTACGCGCCGCTCCTGGACATCAGCGGCCTGAGCGCGTCGGCGCAGAACGACATACGGCAGAACCTGCGCTCGTTCGTGATGATGCCCGTGGGCAACCGCTTCTTCCCCTCCTGGCCCGTGACGCGCGGGGAATTCGCGGCCACGCTCGTGCGCGGCGCGCGCGTGCCGCAGTACATGCCGGGCGTGCCGACCTACTCGGACGTTCGCAGCTCCGAGCTGATGAACTTCGTCGAGAGCGTGCAGAAGGCCCCGGGCGGGCCGCTCTTTTACGACGCGCCGGCGGGCGGGCCTTTTTACCCGGACCGCAGCGTCAGGCGCTTGGCGGCGGCAATCGCGCTCGTGCGCGCCGCGGGCCTGCGCGCCGCGGCCGAAAACTACACCGGCCCGATGCCCGCCCTCGCCGACATCCACACCATCCCCGTCGAGTACCGCGGCTACGTGGCAATCGCGCACACGCGCGGCCTGCTCAAGGCCAGCGGCGGCTACTTCAGCCCGCAGAGCGCCCTGACGCGCGTCCACCTCGCGCAGGCGATGGTCGTGCTCGCGAAGCTCGCTTCGTAGTTCAAGTCAGAAACTAATAACTGTTTGAAAAGTCCCGTCAGGGACGAAGAGCGCCGCTGATTTTCAAACAGCTTTTTTAGATTTTAAGCTCGCGGGGCGACCACGGACTCGCCCTGCGAGTCTCTTTTTTATCACTCGAACGCCCTTCAAGGATTCTTCAAGGCGGCAAACCCCGGCCCTTAAGTCCTGTTATTTCTCCGCTTACCTCGCCGCCCCGCGAACGCCCGCCCGCTTCAAGTTTTTTTCAAGCAGGATTCTTTATCTTCCCCTGTGTCAGGGACGAGACCAACCGTCGCAAGGCCGCAATTTACTTTATTCGAATATGACACAGGAGAAGAACAATCGGATGCACACGAGGAGAACCCTTCGCAGCCGGAAGGCCGTGTTTTCGGCTTCATTCAAGCTGCTTCTTACGTTGTCGGTCGTCGCCGCTCTCATCGGGCAGACAATTTTGCCCGCCGCGACGACCGTGAGCGCGGCGGGTACGTCACTCGCCGCGCGCAATCTCAATCAAAGGCCCGTCACCAACTTCGACATCAACCTGACGAAATACAGCCTGCGCCTCCCGTCGCCCCAGCAACTCCAGGCGCTCGACGCGCTCAAGCTGAGCCTGAACGACGCGAACGTCACCGCGCGCTGGGACAAGAAGACCGGCTCGCTCGACACCTTGATGGACTTCGCATCCGCCCCCTCGACGCTCGACCCCGAGGCGGCCGCGCGCGCCTTCATACAGGTCAACTCGGCCCTCTTCGGCATCACGGACCCGAGCACCTTGCGCCTCAAGTCCAACCACCCCGCCTTCGGCGGCAACCTCCTTTACTTCGAGCAGACCTACATGGGCTTGCCGGTCGCGAACGCGGGCGTCGGCGTCGTCATGGACAAAGAGCGCCGCGTCAAGATGCTTTCGGGGCCGTACGTCAAAGACATCAACCTCAATGTTACGCCGGCGCTCTCCGGCGCGATCGCCGTCGCGAAGGCGAAGGCCGACCTGGCGAAGTTCAAGAAGGTCTGGGCCCTGGGCGTCGCCGAGCGGCTCAAGGGCGCGCTCGACACGCTGACGAAACAGCTCGGCGCGATGGCCGTCCCCGTCCCGCAACTCAACGTCTTCCCGACGCCCAACGGCGCGCGGCTCAGTTGGAAGTTCTTCGTCTTCTCGCGCAATCCGTTCGGCATGTTCAAGTACCAGGTTGACGCAGAGACGGGCGAGGTGCTCTACCGCGAAGACTTCGTGCGCTACCAGTCGAACCCTTTGCCGATGACGGCCGACGTTTACCCGACCTACCCGTGCATCACGCGGAAGCTCAAGGACGAGGGCGTCATCGAGAACGGGCCGAACGGCGCGCCCTGCGGCCAGCAGCGCGTCCAGCTACGCAAGTTCGACCAATCAAACATCGTGACCGGCGCGACCGGGACGCTCAAGGGCACGCACGCGCTGATTACCAATCTCTCGCCGCTGCGCCTGCCGTTCGCGCAGGCCGCGCTCGGCACCTGGCACTTCGCCAAAGACGACCCGACCGCGTTCGAGGCGCGCACCAACGAGCAGGCGCACTACGGCCCCGCGGCCGAGCCCGCCTCGCATCAGGACGAGATTTCGCAGTTCTTCTACATCACCTCGCTGCTCGAATACATCGACTACCTGCACGTCGCGGGGGATGCGAAGCACAGCGCCGTCGGGCAGGGCGACTTCCCGGACACTTACCCGAACCAGTCCACGCCGCTCATCGGCAACGTTCACATGCCGAACGTGCTCGCGCCGCCGACCGACCCGACCTCGCCGACGTTCCTCGACGAACTCCTCGGCCTCGACAACGCCTTCTCGCTCTCGCTCTCGTCGCGCGAGGTTTTGGGCCAGGACATAGCCGGCCAGAACGTCATCGTCAACCCGACCTCCTACGGCCACGGCTACCTGCTCAACAACCTCGCGATTGACTTCGGCGTGCCCTACCACGAAGGGATGCACTCCATCTCCAGCCCCATCGCGGGCCTCGAAGGCTCGCCCGAGGGCAGCGCGCTCAACGAGGCGCAGGCGGACCTCTGGGCCTACACGGCGGCGAACAACCCCGTGCTCGGCAACTACCCTGTCAACGGCCACACGTACCGCGAATACGTCCGCAGCAACGGGCGCAACCCCGACGAGCGGCAGTACATCCGCCACGGCGACTCGGGCCTGAGCTACTCGCAACTGGGCACGCTCGGCGGCACGCAGTTCGAGGAGCACCGCGACGGCGAAATCTTCGCCGCCACGGGCTGGGACCTGCGCGAGCTGATGATCATGACGGAGCCGGCCGCCGCTTACGTGCGCCCCGATGTCATCTCCGGCAACCCGACCAAGAAGATCACGGTCGGCCAGGAGAACTGGGAGCGCATCCTGCTCGGCACCATCTACGTGCTCTCGACCTTCAACCCGGACACCTTCGTCCGCGCCCGCGACGCGATGATCATCGCGGACCAGTCGCTCTACCCGTCGAACGCGGCCGACCCGAACTCGCCGGGCCTCCACCGCGCGTTGATTGAGCGCGTCTTCGCCTCGCGCGAGCTGGGCGCGAACGCCGCGGCCCCGAACACGGAAGGCCGCCAGACCATCTCGACGCGGGTCTCGCCCTTCGTCGCCTCGCAGGGCAAGCTGGCCGCGCCCGCGTCCGTCGCGGTCGCGCTCGCCTCCGCCAACTCGAACCGCGTCACGTGGCAGCCCGTCTCCGGCGCGTTCGCTTACCAGGTTCTCAAGCGCGAGATCGGGCGCGAGAATCAGCGTCTCAACAAGCCCGTCGAGGGACGCGCCTACATCGACGGCGACGGCTCGACGGACGGCTACCACCACGTCGCCTTCGTCAAGGGCACGAGCTACATCGACAACGGCTACAGGGAGGAAGTCTTCGTCCCGCGCGGGCTCAAGAACCCTGTCGCCTACGAGTACGTCGTGCGCGCCATGAACGTCAACGCGAACAAGCAGGTGGGCGCGTCTGTCAACAGCAAGCCCGCGGCCGTGCCGACCGCCGTCGTGAACGTGACGAGCAAGGTGCAGGCGAGCCGCACGGCCTTCGTCTCGGCCAGCGGCAAGACCGAGTTCGACCAGACGCTCAAGAACACGGGGGCGCACGTCTACACGCCCGTCGAGTTCCGCATCGTCAACATCTCGGACCCGACCGTGACGGTCGCCAACGCCGACAACCTCGGCACGGGGCGCGGCACGAGCCCGGCGAGCTTCTACTACCCGTCGGCGCTCGCGACCGGCCAGGTCTCGGCCCCGCGCCACCTCGTCTTCAACAACCCGAACAAAAAGCAGTTCACCTTCGACGCCGTCGTCACGGCGCGCGTGCAGGTCGCGGCGGCGCAGGCGACGCGCTACCAGCCGCCGCCGACGTTCGACGCCAACTTCACGACGACGACCTTCAGGGAGACGTTCACGGGGGTCGTGCCTCTGGGCGACACGGGACTGCAAGCGGCCGACGGCGTGACCTACGTGGACGTGCCCTTCACGTCGAAGGGCGGGGCGCAGTCGGTGGCGGGCGCGCTGACGACGACGACCGGCGTCGACCTGGACTTGGAGCTGCGCGACTCGGCGGGCCGCGTCATCGCCTCGGCCGGGACCGAGAGCGCCAACGAGACGCTGACGGCCGCCATCCAGCCGAACACGGCTTACGTCTACCGCGTCGTCGGCTGGCTCGGCGTGGCCCAGGACTTCCAGCTCGTCAGCACGCAGACCCTGCGCGTCCCGAAGACCGGGGCGAGCGCGAGCACTTCGACCAGCGGGAGTCTCACGCCGTACGTCCGCTTCAGCGTCAATTCGCTGACCGGGGCCGTCGCGGCGCAGCTCCTACAGTAGTGACCTGACCTTTATCGACTTCCCACGTGCGTCAACCGTTGTCGGGGCGGGGGGCGCGCGGGGGGCAGCGGGAGGGCGGCGCTGATAACTCTCCTCGGAAAGATCAGCCCCGCCCTCCCGCCTCTTTCTATTCTTCGCCCTGATGAGATATTTTGGGCCGGAAGATTTTCCGCAGGAGGCGAAGGATGCTGGAGGTCGTGTTGAAGCGGTTTGAGGAGCCGGACGAGACCCGTGTGTTCGAGAAGGGGAAGTTGGAGATCGTGCGTATCGGCGGGATGACCGTCGGCCGGGCGACGTACGAGCCGGGCTGGAGGTGGTCCGAGCACGTGAGCCCGATTGCGGGCACCCCGCTCTGCGAGGTCGAACACGTCGGGATGGTGCTTTCGGGGCGCGCGATGGCGGCGATGCCGGGCGGGGCCGAAGTCGAACTCTCGGCGGGCAGCCTGTTCCACGTGCCGCCCGCCCCGCACGACAGTTGGGTCATCGGCGACGAGCCCTACGTCTCGCTCCACTTCATGGGCGCGGACCAGTACGCGACGTGAAAAGAGCGCGCCACTCCTTCCCGTGCGAATGAGAAAAGCGCCCCCGGAAGAGGGCGCTTTCCCGTCGGATGAATTGCGCGGCCGCTGTGCGTTAGCGCAACTGGCGCAGGTTATAGATCGAGGCCAGAGAGTTCAACTCCGTGCGCACGCGCGACCACAGGCGCTCCGTGTTGTTTCTCAGACTGCGCCTGCGGATGGCGCGGTTGATGTCTTGAGCCACGTCCAGGACGTTCGAGACCTGAGACCGTGTGTCCTGGTAACGGTCCGAGCGGTCGAACTCCTGCCGCAGCACGTCGAGCGAGTTCTCCAAATCGCGAGCCCGCTGGTTCAGATTGTCCTCGCGTCGCGTGCCGTCGGCGCGGCTGTCGTCGAGCGAGCGGTCGAAAGACTGTACGAACCTGTCGGTCTGGTTCTCCAGCCTGCGTATGGTCTGCTCGACCTGCGCCTTCGTGTAGCCGCGGCCCCTGTTCCGGCGGAACTGCGCCTCCGCCGGTGCGGAGACTAACACCAACATGAAAAGGGCTAGTGCCCCCATGATACTTCTGGAAACGTTCTTACCCATGTATCTTCCCCTTCCCTAGATCATTAATTTACAAGAGATGTTCGCGCCCGCCAGCCCTCTGCGGACTTGAGCCTGGTCGCGCGCCCACTACTTATGACGCGGAGGCCCGCCCGCGGGTTACATTTTCTTGGCCCAATCCCTGAAATTAGAAGAAAATTGTCACACGATTAGCCTCAGTTTTAAATCTTGTACATTTCCGTACGGTGATTGTGATGCTTTCTCTTTATACTCCGCCGTATAATTCAGAGCTGACAACTGAGCACCGTCGGGCCGCGGCTGACAAGGGTTCTACGCGCCACGGCCTTGCGTTCTCTTGCCGGCGGTGCGGCTTTAAGGAAAGGTATTTCGTCGGAGGGAGTTTTAGGATGGAGAAGAGAAGAGCGATTAGTATGCTGTGCGCGCTGCTGTGCCTCGCGGGGCTCACGCCCGTTTACCCCGCGGCCGAGGCGAAAGTCCAGTCGAGGATGACCATCAACGGCACGGTCTACGCCATCGGCGGGGGCAGGCGGGTCGGCAATTGGAGCGGCCCGTTCCGCCTCATCGTCAACAGGTACACGACGCCGGGCGAGCTGCGCGAATTGAACGACGCCCTGCAACAGGACGGGCAGGACGGACTGCTGAAGGCACTCTCCAAGATGGACGCCGGGCGCGTGCAGGTCGGCACGGGCGTGGGCATCAAGGCCAACGCCGTCATCGCGGACCCCTGGGGCGAGGACGGCACGAAGCTGACGGTCTTCTACGAGCGCAACGTGCGTTTCTCCGAGCTGCGTTACGGGGCGAGGTCGCAGGACTACCGCATCGGCTACGCGGAGATTTTTCTGGACCGCAACGGCAAAGGCGAGGGGACATTCATCCCCGCGGCGCGCGTCCGCCTGCGCGACGGGAACAACTGGGAGGTCGAAGACTTCGGGGTCTTCCCTGCGCGCCTGATGGGCCTGCGCGCGAGCGGGCGGGTGACGCCGGGCTAAAGAGCCACTAACAGAAGCGGAATAATTGTAGGGGCAGGGACGAGCCCTGCCCCCTTCAAGAATCTCGCCCGCGGCCAGCTTTATCTCACTTTTCGAAGACGGCGACGGCGCGCACGGGCGAGCCCGTCCCGCCGCGTATGCGGAGCGGCAGTCCTATGAAGCGGAAGCGGCCGCGCCCGACGAGCAGGTGCAGGTTGACCATGTTCTCGTAGTGCGTGAAGCCCAGCTCGCCGCAGACCCAGTGGACTTCCTTGTTGGAGACTCCGCGCACGCCGGGCGACGCGGGCTCCACGCCGAAGGCCGCGATGCCCTGCCCGCCGAGCCAGCGCGCCGCCTCTACGCTGACGCCCGGCCCCCTGTGCCAATTCTCCGTCCCGAACGCGCGCCGGTAATGGTCCGTGTAGAGCAGGACCGTGTCGCCCCGCTTAATCTCAAGCCCCGCCGCGGAGAGCGCGCGCTCCAGGTCGGCCACCTCGATCAGCTCCGTCAGACCTTTGTCCGAGAGGTCCAGGCAGATGCCCTCCGTGTAGAACGTCGTGAGCGGCATGGTGTCTATGGACTGGCCGCGGTACTGGCGCGCCATGTGGTTGAGGGCGTCGACGTGCGTGCCCGTGTGTTCGCCTAGTTCGAGCCGGTTGACGGCGGGCGAGACCACGTCGCTGTCCGTGATGCCGTCCAACTCTTCGAATGATTGGTGGACTGTGATGTTGACTTCCGGGAGGCCGGGGAAGACCGGCATCCCCGCGAAGATTTCCTGGCTCAGATCAATTATCTCGAACATGCCTCAACCCTTTCCCGACTCCGCGCGGAGAATCTGTGTGCCAACTTTCGGAACCTCAGTTTATCCCACAGTCCACGAAAAGGCCGAGGGCGGCGAGGGCGTCAGAGGGCGGGGATGTCAGGGGGCCGCACGGAGAGCAGCCGCCCGCCGATGCGCCGGCTGCCTTCGAAGAGGACGACCTTAAGACTCGGGTCGGACTGCTTGAGACGCCACGCGCTGTAGACGCCCGAGACGCCGGCCCCGACGATGGCGATGTCTATGCGTTCGTCAGCCATGCTTCGTAGTCTCCTATGAGGGTGGAAGTGTGAACACCGCGCAGGCTATTTCAGTTTGAGCATCTCGCTGCCGGCCAGCAGGAAGGCCCCCGAGCCGTACTCCTGGTTGTCGTCGGCCGTGACCTTCGCGGGGGCCATGCCGATCTGCTGCACCCAGCCGAGCTTGCCGTCCGCGCGCACGGAGTTGACCAGCCCGCGCCAGGCCCTCCTGACGACGGGCAGGTAAGTCTTGCGGTCGAGGTGGCCCCGGTTGATGCCCCAGGCGAGGGCGTAGCAGAAGAAGCCGGTGCTGCTCGTCTCCGGCACGGGCGCTTCCCGCGGGTCGAGCAGGCTCGGCCGCCAGAGGCCGTCCGCGCCCTGCACGCGGCGGACGGAGTCGGCCATCGTTTGCAGCAGCCTCGTGTAGCGCGCGCGCCGCGGGTGATTCTTCGGCAGGAACTCAAGCACGCGCACCGCGCCGCCCATGACCCAGCCGTTGCCGCGCGCCCAAAAAATCTTTTTGCCGTTGGCGTTCAGCTTGCCCTTGTAGTTCGCGTCGCGGTAGTAGAGCTTGCTCTCCGGGTCGAAGAGAAAGTCTGTCGTGTCCCACCACATCCTGTCCATGAAGTCCAGGTACTTCTCGTCGCCCGTGACACGGTGAAGGCGCGCGAGGACGGGCGGGGCCATAAACAGCGCGTCGCACCACCACCAGTCATCGCGCCCGGGGCGCGGGCTCCCGACCATCGCGTCGAGGGTCGCCATCGTGTGCGCGATCATCCGCGGCTCTTTCTTCAGCAGGTAGAGTTCGAGGTACGTCTGCCCGAGCGCCTGGTCGTCGGCGTGGCGCGGCCTGTCGCCGAGCTTCCACCCACGCTCTTCGGCCCACCTCGTCGCCTGCTCCAGGTACTCGCGGTCGCCAGTGCTGCCGTGCGCCGCCATCACGCCCGCGTAGAACGCCGCCCTGGCCCATAAATTCTCGTTCCTGGTGTTTATCTCGACGGGGTTGGCGACCTGCCACGCGTAGACCTTCTTCATCACGGCGCGGACGGCCTTCTCGGAATAGATGCCGCTCACGCCCTGCGCGGACGCGGGCGGCGACGCCGCCGCGCACAGCAGCAGGCCCGCGGTCAGGAGGACGGCGCTTCGGCAGGAAGGTAAGAGTCTGAGAAGTCTCACGCGCATTCAGTCGCCATCAGGTCGGTGCCGCCAGCCGCCAACGGGCGGCTGGCGGCACTGACTTGCGGCCACATTTAATTGTTCCAAACGGGCCCAGAATAGAAACGCAGGTTCCGGTTCATCTTTATAGAATATTTATAACTTTTGTGCCATCCTGTGCCCGTTCGATTTCCCCTTATTTCAGCAGGCCGTCCGCCCTGAGTTGTACGCCGCAGAGAGTATGCGACGCGGGGCGGACAACTGCTTAGTCCTTTCCGGGGCGGGGACGGCTGGAGGAAGGGAATCAATCGGGTCTTCTCAGGACGACTATGGCAGGCACAGCTACGGCAGACATACACACGACGCTCACGGACGAGCACGGGCACCCGCACACGGCCAAGCCGCGCGGGCGCTACCTGGCGATTCTCTCGCTCACCGCGCTCGGCATCGTCTACGGCGACATAGGGACGAGCCCGCTCTACGCCATGCGCGAGTGCTTCCACGGCCCGCACGCCATCGACGTGACGCCGGGAAACGTCTTCGGCGTGCTCTCGCTCATCTTCTGGGCGCTCATCATCATCATCTCCGTGAAGTACTGCATCTTCGTCCTGCGCGCGGACAACCGCGGCGAGGGCGGCATCCTGGCCCTGACGGCGCTCGCCACCCCGATCAAGATCGTGAGCAGGAAGGAGAGCTGGCTGCTCGTCGTCATAGGCATCTTCGGCGCGGCGCTCCTCTACGGCGACGGCATCATCACGCCCGCCATCTCCGTGCTCGGGGCCATCGAGGGTCTGAACGTGGCGACGCCCTTCTTCGCGGCCTACGTCGTGCCCATCACGATTGTCATCATCGTCGGGCTGTTCCTCATACAGAGCCGCGGCACGGCGAAGGTCGGCCGCCTCTTCGGCCCCGTCATGCTCGTCTGGTTCGCCGTCATCGCCGGCCTGGGCGTCATGCAGGCCGCGCGCCACCCTTCGGTCTTCGGCGCGTTCAACCCCGTCCACGGGGTCAACTTTTTCCTGCACAACGGCTGGCGCGGCTTCCTGGTCCTCGGCACGGTCTTCCTCGTCGTCACGGGCGGCGAGGCGCTCTACGCCGACATGGGCCATTTCGGCAAGCGCCCCATCCGCCTCGTCTGGTACGCGGTCGTGCTGCCCGCGCTGCTGCTCAACTACCTCGGCCAGGGCGCGCTGCTCATCGAGAACCCGGCCGCCGCGGAGAACCCTTTCTACCGCCTCGCGCCCGAGTGGGCGCTGTACCCGCTCATCGTGCTCGCGACCGGCGCGGCCATCATCGCCTCGCAGGCCCTGATCTCCGGCGCGTACTCCCTGACGATGCAGGCCATCCAGCTCGGCTTCATGCCGCGCCTCAAGATAGAGCACACCTCCTCGACCGAAATGGGCCAGATTTACATCCCGGCTTTGAACTGGGCGCTGATGCTCGGCTGCATCGCCATCGTCGTGGGCTTCGGCTCGTCGAGCAATCTGGCCGCGGCCTACGGCGTGGCCGTCACCGCGACGATGGTGATTACGACCATCCTACTCGGCGTCGTCGAGCGCCGGAAGTGGGGCTGGAGTCTGCCGCTGGTGCTCGCGCTCTCCGGCTTCTTCCTCGTCATAGACCTCGCGTTCTTCGGCGCGAACGTCATCAAGATTCCGCACGGCGGCTGGTTCCCGCTCGTCGTCGGCGCGCTAATCTTCCTGCTGATGACGACCTGGAAGAAGGGCCGCCGCATCCTCGCCGCGCGGCTGCTCTCGGGCGCGCACCCCGTCGAAGACTTCCTGCGCGACATCTCGAAGAACCCGCCGGCGCGCGTGCCCGGAACGGCCGTCTTCATGAACGGCACGGCCGCGGGCACGCCGCCCGCGCTGATGCACAACCTCGAACACAACAAGGTGCTGCACGAGCGCGTCGTGCTGCTGACGGTCAAGACGAAGCAAGCGCCCTACGTCGAGCAGGAGGACCGCGTGACGGTCGAAGCGCTCGGGCACGAGTTTTACAGGATGATCATCAGCTACGGGTTCATGGAAGACCCGGACATCCCGAAGGTGCTGGAAGAGCTGGGGCCGCCCGGCCCCACCTTCGAGCCGCTGAACACGACCTACTTCCTCGGCCGCGAGACGGTGATGGCGAGCAAGACGCCCGGCATGATGGTCTGGCGCGAGAAGCTCTTCGCCGTCATGTCCCGAAACGCTTCGTCCGCCACAGCCTACTTCTGCCTCCCGCCGAACAGGGTCGTCGAACTCGGGTCGCAGATAGAGATTTAAAGGTTTCAAAACGCGGGCGACGCACGGAGTCGGTTTCGGGCTTTGTGGGCCGAAATTTTATGAGCCAGCAGCCGCGCATCCTCGTGGTCGACGACGAGTCGCAGATCGCGCGCGTCCTGCGCACGGGGCTGAAGACTCGCGGGTACGACGTGCGCGTCGCGCCGGACGGGGTCTCGGCGCTTGAGACGGTCAACGACTGGCGGCCCGACCTCGTCGTCACGGACCTCGCGATGCCCAACCTCGACGGGCTGCAACTCTGCCGCCGCCTGCGCGAAGTCTCGCAAATCCCGATCATCGTCCTCTCCGTCCGCGGCGAAGAGAAAACGAAAGTCGAGGCGCTCGACGCCGGCGTGGACGACTACGTGACGAAGCCGTTCGGGATGGACGAATTGCTCGCCCGCGTCCGCGCGCAACTCCGGCGCGCGACGATGGCTCCGCTCAGCGAAGCCTCCTCGACCGTCCTGGAGATGGGCGATTTCCGCGTCGACCTTGAGTCGCGCAGCGTCTTCGTGCGCGGGGCGGAAGTGCACCTGACGCCGAAGGAGTACGACCTGCTCGTGCATTTCCTGCGACACGCGGGCAAGGTCCTCACGCACCACTCGCTGCTCGGGGCCGTCTGGGGCGGCAACTACACGGAGCAGGGCGAGTACCTGCGCGTCTTCGTCGGCCAGCTCCGAAAGAAGATCGAAGAGAACCCTTCGAGCCCGCGCTACATCCTCACGGAGCCCTGGGTCGGCTACCGCTTCAACCCCGAAGCGTGAAGAGACTCTCTCGCCGCGCTCTCACCTTTACGAACTTTTTATAAACCCTTTACGCCATCCTTATGCGCGGGCACGTAAGATCGAATCCGCCGGGGCGAACAACCGGGTGTTGACAATTTGTCTGCCGAAGTCGCGCGCCGTCTCAGAAACTCTGTGCGGCGTGCGGCGCGGGGGAACCAACGTCCCGCAGAGCGTGCGGGACACGGGGCGCATCGCGCGGCCGTTCATCGAACGCGGCCGCGCGTAGGACACTTCTCGGTCCGAGCCCGTCAGCTAACCTCGCAGGCTCTTAAGGGAAGAGGCGACGGCCGCGACCGATTTATTCCGAGGGCGCGGGGGCAAGCTGCTTTGCCCCCGCGCCCTCGCGCCGCGTGCGCGTAAACAAAGGAACACCGATGAACACGATCTACGTCTTGCCGGAAGACGAGTTGGGCGAGGGGCTCTACCGGAGAATCTGCCTGCTTACCAAAGAGGCCCGCGGGGGTTGGGACACAATCGGGGCCGCGCTCGGGCTCGCCGGCGGGACGCTCTCAATCGCCCTCGGGGCGCTGCTCTGGCTGGTCGTCTCGCTGCTGGCTCCGGGCGGGCTGCGCTCGTTTCTGAACGTCCTCGAAACGGCCTTCTTCGCCCTGCCGATCCCCCTGCTGGCGCTGGCCTCGTACTGTCTCGACCTCCTGGAGAGGAGACTGCTCGCGCCCCCTCCGCAGAAGGAGTCTCGGCCCGCCGGTTTCGAGGGCTGCCGCCGCTTCCGGCCGCGACTCCCACACCAAAACTGATCGTCTTCAGGATGTGAACGACTCCGACCCGGCCCAGCGGGCCGTGGGAAACAGTTGCGACTATGGTCACGTCAATCAAACGTCTGCTCGTGGGGAACCCGCTCAGGACGGAGCAGGCCACGCACGAGCGCCTCTCGAAGAAGACCGCGCTCGCCGTCTTCTCGTCGGACGCGCTGTTCGCGGCCCCGACCTACGCCTTCATCATTTGCATCCTCTTCATGATCGGCTACGGCCTCTTTCACTATCTCGTGTACGGCGGCGGGGCGGCCGTCGCAGGCTCCGACGAACTGAAAATCGCCGAAGGGTACAGGTTCCAACCCGTCACGCTCTTCCTGATACTCGGCGCGTTCTCGAACGGGTGCGCCGCGCTGACCGGCATCGAGGCCATCTCGAACGGCGTGCCCGCCTTCAAGAAGCCCGAGGCGCGCAACGCCGCGGCCACGCTCGTCGTCCGCGGCGTCGTCAACGCGCTGCAATACGCCAGGGCGATCTCGGCGAACGGCGTCAAGGCCGCCTACGTGGACTTCGACGAGGAGGCCACGCGCAGGCTGCAAGAGAAGTGGGAGCAGTGGGGCTCGGGCGTCGAGTTGGTGGTGCTGCCCTCGCCGTACCGCTCGCTCAGGCGTCCGCTCCTGCGCTACATAGAGCGGCTGAGGCGGAAGGGCAGCGACGACTTCGTCACGGTCGTCTTGCCCGAATTCATCCCCGCGCGCTGGTGGCAGCACTTCCTGCACAACCAGAGTTCGCTGCTGCTCAAGGGGGCGCTCCTCTTCAAAAAGTGCGTGGTCGTGGTCAGCGTCCCCTACCACCTCGAACGCTAGCTCTGTTAAGCGGCGGGCTTCCGGCATACAATGGCCGGCGTGTGGAGAGAGATGTACGAGAAGAGGCGGACGGGCTACGTGGCGGCGGTCGTCGGCGTGGCCGCGATGACGGGCGCGCTCAAGCTGTTCGGCGGGCACATCAACCTGACGACGGTCGCTCTCGGCCTGCTGCTCGTCGTGCTCTTCGTCGCCGCCGGGTGGGGCTCGCGACCCGCCGTGCTCGCCTCGCTCCTGGGCGTCGTCTGCTTCAACCTGTTCTACCTGCCCCCCGTCGGGAGGCTGAGCATCGAGGACCCGGAAAACTGGGTCGCGCTCTTCGCCTTCCTGGTCACGGCCGCGACGGCGGGCCAACTCTGGGCGCGCGCCAAGCGCCAGGCCCAGGAGGCGGAATTGGGCCGGCGCGAGATCGAGCGGCTCTACACGGAACTACAGGACGCGTTCGAGCGCGCGAGCCAGGCTAAAGCGCTTGAGCAGAGCGAGCGTCTGAAGTCGGCCCTGCTCGACGCGGTCACGCACGACCTGCGGACGCCGCTCACTTCCATCAAGGCGTCCGTCACCACGCTGCTGGACGAGCAGCGCGGCGCGTCCGGCGGCGAAGCGGAGGGGACGCTCGACGCCGAAGGCCGGCGCGAGATGCTCGAAGTCATAGACGAAGAGACGGACCGGCTCAACCGCTTCATCGAAGGCTTGATGGAACTGGCGCGCATAGAGGCGGGCGAGATGCACCTGCGCCGCCGCTGGGGCTCGGTCGAAGAGATCGTCACGACCGCCCTGGAGCGCGCCGCGCCGCTCACGCGCGACCACCGAATCGAGGTCGGCCTCGGCGCGGACCTGCCCACAGTGCGCGTGGACGACAGGGCCGTCGCCGAAGTCCTCTACGCGCTCGTCGACAACGCCGCGAAGTACTCGCCCGCGGGGACGAAGATTGATGTGGAGGCGAGGAGCGCGGGCGGTCGGTCGGTCCAGTTGAGCGTGGAGGACGAAGGGCCGGGCGTCCCCGCGGAGTTGGGCGAGCGCGTCTTCGACAAGTTCTTCCGCGCGATGAGGGACGGCGATTCGAGCACGCACCAGCCTTCGGGCTCAGGGATGGGGCTGGCAATCGCCAGGGGCATCGTCGAAGCGCACGGCGGGCGCGTCTGGATTGAAGAGGGCTCAGGGATGCGCGGCACGCGCGTCGTCGTCACGCTCCCGATAGGCGACGAGGGCGCGCCCGCCCTGGAATCGGGCGCGCCCTCATACGCGGGCGAAGAAGAAGAAAGGGAAGCGGCGCAAACCTACTCCGGTCTTCAGTGACCGGAACTCACGACCGCCTTCAAAGACTAGACGCAGAAGGGCAGCAGTTCCGCGCAGGCGCTCAATTCCTGGCCGAAGCGCGCGGCGAGCGTCGCGGTGCCCGCTAACGAAACGAGCGTGCCGGCCTTCGACGCCGCCGTGTCGGAAGAGTCTTCCGCGGGCCGGGGCGGCATGAACCTCACCCAGCGGACGCGGCGGCGGTCCACGCGCTCGATTCTGAAGCGCGCGCCCTCGTGCTCGACCTCGTCGCCGGCCTTGAGAACGCGGCCCGCGCGCGCCATCAGGAAGCCCGCGAGGGTCGTGTAGCCGCCGTCCTCCGGCAGCCTCAGCTCGAAGCGGCGGTTGGCGTCGCGCACGGCGAGCATGCCGTCCAAAAGGTACGCGCCGTCCGCCTGCTCCACGCACTGCGAGCGCGCCTCCTCGTCGTACTCGTCGTTAATCTCGCCGACGATCTCTTCCAGTAGGTCTTCGAGCGTGACGATGCCTTCGAGGCCGCCGTGCTCGTCAATCACGAAGGCCAGGTGGCTGCGCGCGGACTGCATGAGCCGCAGCGCCGTCCCGAGCTTGGCCGTCGCCGGGACGAAGAGCGGCTGGTGAACCAGCCTCTCAAGCTCGAAGCCGTCCCTCGCCGCGTCCTCCAGAAACGGCTCTATGTCGCGCCTGAACAAAACTCCCACCGCCTCGTCCAGCCGCTCGCGGTAGACGGGGAGGCGCGAATAACCCAGCCGGCGGAACGCGGCCTTGACCTCATCGAGCGTGGCCGTCACGGGCAGGGCTTCGACGCCCGTACGCGGCACCATCGCCTCGCGCACCTCCGCGTCGTTGAAGTCGAAGACGCGGTTAATCAGGCGCTGGTCTTCCTCCTCCAACTGCCCGCTCCTGCGCGAGACTTCCAGCAGCCCGCGCAACTCCTCCTCCGTGTAGACGGAGGCGTGGTCCTGCGACGGGTGCAGGCCGAAGAGGCGCACCGTGCGCGTGCCGGCCCAGTCGAGGAGCCGTATGGGCCACTGAAAGATTTTGTAGAAGGCGTGCAGCGGCCACGAGACGGCGAGCGACACTTTTTCGGCGCGTTCGAGCGCCAGGGTCTTCGGGGCCAACTCGCCGAAGACGATGTGCAGGAAGGTGATGAGCGTGAAGGCCACGGCGAAAGAGATCGTGTGGAGCGCGGCCTCGGAGACGTAGCCCCTGAGCGGCGCTTCCAGGATGTGCGCGATGACCGGCTCGCCGATCCACCCCAGTGCGAGCGAGGCCATCGTGATGCCGAGTTGCGTCGCGGAGATGTAGGCGTTCAGGTTGTCGAGCAGGCCGAGCAGACGCCGCGCGCGGCGGTCGCCGCCAGCGGAGAGCGTCTCAATGCGCGAGCGGCGCACGCCGACGAGCGCGAACTCCGAGGCGACGAAGAACCCGTTGGCGACGACCAGAAAGATGACTAGCAGGACGTAAAGGAATGTGAACATCGTGAGGACATTTTACGATGAATGGCGGTGCGCGGGGAAACGCGCAGGCGGTCAGAGGGGAGTCCCGAATCGGCGGCGCGGCCCAGCCGGCCGGCATTCCTCATAACCTGAAGAGCGGCCTCTTCTCATTCTTCATCAGTTGCCAGCGCTTCTTCAGCTCGGCCGTCAGCTCGCTCGGCAGCGTCTCGACAGGCACGTCGTTGGCGGCGCAGAACATGCGCCAGAGGACGAAGCGCGGGTCGAGCCGCCCCGTGTCGGGCGAGATCGCGACCTGCTTCGCCTCGCGCTCTTCGCCCGAAGTCCCGCGCAGCAGCTTGTCCAGGAAGGCGTGGAGCCTGGGGAAGTCAATCGGCTTGGTGAAGTAGCCGTCCGCGCCGGCCTCCGCCGCCTCGCGCCTGAACTGGTCGTCGTCGAGCGCGGTCAGAATCACAATTGGCACATCTTTGATCTCATCCTCGCCGCGGATGACGCGCGTGGCCGCTATGCCGTCCAGCACAGGCATGCTGATGTCCATCAGGATGAGCTGGGGCAGCACGAGGCGCGCCACGACGACTGCGTCCTGGCTGTTGACGGCCGTCGAGACGCGGTAGCCCTGCCCCCGCAAGGCCAGGCTGATGAGGGTCAGGTTGTCGTGCTGGTCGTCCACGACCAGCACTTTCGGGACGACGGCCCTTCCGCTCACGCCGCTTGGTGGAGGATTATTCAAGAAAGTATTTGACCGTCTCCAGCAGCTTGTTCACGTCCGGCTTGGCGACGAAGGCGTCCGCCTCGGAGACTACGGCGTCCTGCCGGTCGGACTCGCGCGCCGCGCCCGAGTAGACGACTATCGGCGTGTACTCGTCAAACTCCCTGACCTTCCTGCAAAGCTTGTGTCCGTCCTCGTCGGGCAGCCAGATGTCTATGACGAGGAGGTCGAACGGCTGCGTCTGGGCCAGGGCGAGGCCGAGCGTGGCGTTCTCGGCCGTCAGGACGAAGTAGCCCTCGCGCTCAAGCATGAGCGTGAGCATGTGGCGCGTGTCCTCGTGGTCCTCGACGCAGAGGACGCGTCGCTTGGCGGTCGGCATGGGGGAAAGAGCCTCCGGGCAGAGCGAGATTATAAGCTTTCGGAGAGAGGGGCGGATTCTACCCGCCTTCCCTCGCGCCGTCAACCGGGCCCCGCCCATTCGAACAATGAAGCGGCGCGGAAGGCTGTGGCGTCCTGGCCCCGCCCCCTCTCGTGCGCGGCTTCGTCATCACGCCCCGGTATCTTCAAGGAAACGGGGCGCGGGGTGGTGCGGCTTATACCTCATCTGACATTTTCTTTCAAGACTCTTTCGGACGACTGACAGACTCCGTTCAAAATGAGTGACCGAATCCTCTCTATTTGACCGATGGCCCAATCCGCGTCCGGCCGCCGCCGCGAGTTGAGTCGCAAAAACCTAAGATATTTAAGGGGCCGCGGGGGAGAGGCCAGTGGCACCAGGCTTGCTCTTGACCGGGCGGCGAATTGCCCCCTTTCGTTCCCCTCAAGCGAGTTTCGTGCTTTCACAGGAAGCAAAAAAGATGGACAAGTACCGTTTCAATCAGAAGTTCATGCAAGCGGTCATCGCTTTGGGATGCGCGGCGGTCGGCGTTTCGCTCTACTACTGGCAGATGGCGCAGCCCGTCACGCCCGTCCTGGTCCTGGCGCTCTCCGCGATGGCGGCCTCGTCCGTCTTCTCCTTCCCGGTCCCGGGCGGGCTCGGGCGGGTCTTTCTCCTGGACACTTTCGTCCTGCTCGCGCTCCTGCTCTTCGGGGGCGAGGCCGCAATCCTCTTCGCCGCCGTCACGTCCGCAGGGCTCTCCGCGCGGCGCGGGAGCGAGGCGACCCGCGTCCTCTTCGACGCCTCGGTCAGCGCCGTCGCGGCCGCTCTGGCCGTCTGGACGCTGCGCCTCCTCTTCGGCGGCCTCCCCGGACCTGGGACTTACTCGCTGGGCTTCTTCCAGGCGCTCTTCCTGGCGGCGCTCATACAGGCGGCGGTCAGCGCGGCCGTCACAATCATCGGCGAGTCCTACAAGATTCAGCAGTCGGTCTGGAGCAAGCGCGGGACCCTGCTCGTCTGGACGGTCGTGGCGCAGCTAGGCGGCGCGGTCGCCGCCTGCCTCGCGGCGCACCTCGTCTCGGCGATGGGCTTCGCGGCCTTCATCACCTCCGCGGCGGCCGGCTCCATCCTCATCTTCGCCTACGGGAAGAACCTCACGAGCGCTAAGGCCGAGCCCGCGGCGGCCGGTCACGGCGGGAGTCTCAAGGAGAGTCCCGAGCGCTTCCGCAGCGCGTTCGACCACGCGGCCATAGGCATGGCGCTCGTCTCGCCCGAGGGGCGCTGGCTACAGGTCAACCGCTCGCTCTGCAACCTGCTCGGCTACACCGAGAGGGAGCTGATGGCGACCGACTACCTGAAGGTCATACACCCGAACGACCTGAGCGCGGCGCTGGCGAACATCAAGGACCTGATGAAGGGCAAGGTGCCGTCCTGCCAGATCGAGAAGCGTTACGTGCACAAGCAGGGGCACGAGGTCTGGGCGCTGTGGAGCGCGTCGCTGGCGCGCGACGGCTTCAGCAAGTCGCCGCACCTCATCTTCCAGATTCAGAACATCACGGACCGCAAGCAGGCCGAAGAAAGGCTGCTGCACGACGCCTTCCACGACGCGCTGACGGGCCTGCCGAACCGCGCGCTGCTGATGGATCACTTGAAGCTCGCGCTCGCGCGCTCGCAGCGCAACGACAAGGCCATGTTCGCGGTCATCTACCTCGACCTCGACCGCTTCAAGATCATCAACGACTCTCTCGGCCACATGATCGGCGACCAGCTCCTCGTCGGCATCGCGCGCCGCCTGGAAAACTCCCTGCGCCCCGGCGACACGATAGCCCGCCTCGGCGGCGACGAGTTCACCATCCTGCTCGAAGACATACAGGACCGCGGCTACGTCTTGCAGATCGCCGAGCGCATCCAGAAGGAGCTTTCGGCCCCGTTCTCCCTGAGCGGGCGCGAGGTCTTCACGACCGTCAGCATAGGCATCGCCATCAGCTCGAAGGAGTACGAGCAGACGGAAGACATCCTGCGCGACGCGGACACGGCGATGTACCGCGCGAAGGCGCTCGGCAAGGCCCGCTACGAAATCTTCGACAAGGGGATGCACGACCGCGCCACCAAGCTCTTGCAGTTGGAGACGGACTTGCGCCGCGCGATGGAGCGCGACGAGTTCTTCGTCTTCTACCAGCCGATCATGTCGCTTGAGACGGACGGCCTGCGCGGCTTCGAGGCGCTCGTCCGCTGGCGTCACCCCGAAAAAGGGTTCATCCCGCCGAGCGACTTCATCCCCGTGGCCGAGGAGACGGGGATGATCGTCCAGCTAGGCGAGTACGTGTTGAGGGAGGCGTGCCGGCAGATGCGCAAGTGGGAGGTGGTGCTGCCCTCGGACCCGCCGCTCTTCATGAGCGTGAACCTCTCTGTCAAACAGTTCTCGCAGCCGGGCCTGGTCGAAACGGTGGACGCCATCCTGCGGGAGACGCAGCTCGACCCGAGTAACCTGAAGCTTGAGATCACGGAGAGCGCCGTGATGGAGAACGTGGAGACGGCGACGGAGCTGCTCGGCCGGCTGCGCGCTTTGGGCCTGCTGATCTCGATGGACGACTTCGGCACGGGCTACTCGTCGCTCTCGCACCTGCGGCGCTTCCCCATCAACACGCTCAAGATCGACCGCTCGTTCGTCACGCAGATGGCCGACGACGAGGAGAACGCGGAGATCGTGCGGACCATCATCGGGCTGGCACAGAATCTAGGCATGGACGTGGTGGCCGAGGGCGTCGAGACGCCCGCCCAGGTCCTGACGCTCAAGGCGCTCGGCTGCGAGTACGGGCAGGGCTACTTCTACTCCAAGCCGCTCGACTACCAGCGCGCCGAGCAGTTCATCTGCGAGACCTACTCGCCGCTGGCGACGGTCCTCGAAGAGTTGGAGACCCTCTAGGGCGGCCGGCGTTCGAAGATTCCCTTCGGGACTGGTACTATCTCCCGCAGAGGTAGTGCCGAAGATGCGTACGCTGAAATTGTTTCTCGCCCTGGCGCTGTCGGGCTCAATGCTCGGCTGCGTGTTGCAGGGGACGAGGGAGGTCGGGGCACCGGCCGACGCCTCGCCGGGCACGGTCGAGTTCAAGATGGCCGGGCCGAACGACGCCGCCATCATCGTCCCCGTCAAGATCAACGGGCGCGGCCCCTACGACTTCGTGCTCGACACGGGCGCGACCTTCACGTGCCTGGACGACGGGTTCGCGGACGAGCTGAAACTCCCCGAATGGAAGGGGTCTTTCGGCACCGTCGTGGTCGGCCCGGGCGGCGGCGGGATGAAACTCCTGAAGATCGAGACGCTCGAAGTGGGCGGCGCGAAGGCTTCGGACCTGACCGCGTGCTCCATAGACCTGGACCGGATGGCCCCGCCGGAGATGGGCATCAAGGGCCTGGTCGGGCTGAACTTCCTCAAGTCGTACCGCATCACCATAGACTTCGAAAAGAAGCTCCTGAAGCTGGAGAAGCCGTAAGTAACTTCACCCTTCGCGCGCCTCAGACATCCTCTTCTCCTCCTTCCTCGTCGCAGCGCTTGCAGTCCATTTCCAGGCCGAGGCGCGAGGCGCGGCCCTCTTCCGTGAGGGCCCAGGGGCGCGTGGCGAGCGGCGGGTCGTGGCGGACGTGCTGGAGGTGGCCGCAAGATAGTTCGGCGCGCCAGTGCGACTCGTCGTCCTGATTGAAGCCGACAATCTTGCGCCTCATCCTAGCCTTTCGTCAGCCGGGTTACCGCCCCGCGGTCGGCGTCGACGCGGGGGCGGGCTTCGGCGTCGGGCCTGCCGCGACACGCGGGCCGCCGCGCAAGGACACCTGGCCCAGGCGCGAGAAGTTGATCGACTCGCCGAGGATGCGCACGGCCTCCTGCGGGGCGTGAAAGCCCATCGAGTTCTCGGCCTCTATGAAGTCCAGGTAGAACTGCGCCTTGCGCTGGAAGTCGCGCGCCGCCTTCAACTCTTCGTCCGTGCGCCCCGCATCTCGCGCCGCCTTGAGGTCGCCGATGAGTTCGACGAGCGCGTCCATCGCGAGGTTGCGCATGTTGTAGGTGCGCGTCTGGTTCGTCTCGACGCGCGCGCGCAACTCCTCCTCGGGCCACTTGTGGCAGGTCTGGCACGCGCGGTTAATCATCAGCAGCGGACTCCTGACGTGGTGGTCGCTGATCTTCATCGCGCCCTCGCGCACGTAGGGCATGTGGCAGTCGGCGCAGGCCACGCCCGAGCGCGCGTGGATGCCCTGGTTGTACATCTCGAACTCCGGGTGCTGCGCCTTCAGGACGGGCGCGCCCGAGTCCGCGTGCGTCCAGTCCTTGTGCCGCACCTCCTCGTAGTAGGCCATGATCTCCTCGATCTTGATGCCTTTGGCCCACGGGTAGGTGAGCCGCTTCTCCGGCCCCTTGAAATAGTATTCGACGTGGCACTGCCCGCAGACGTAGGCGCGCATCTCCTGGCGCGTGGCCTGCGCGTTCACGTCGTAGTTCTGTACGCCCTGCGAGGCTTTCAGCGCGCGTATGCCCTCTATGAAGCCTGGGCGCGTGACGCGTAGCTGCATCGTCTGCGGGTCGTGGCAGTCGATGCAACTGACGGGGTGGCCGACGAGCTTGCGCGCCTCGCCGAACTTCATCTGGTTCATCAGCTCGAAGCCACGGATTAAGTCGCCGCCGCCGAGTTTTTTATAAGGGACGTAGACGGAGCCGTGGCAGTGTATGCAGGTGCCGGGCTGCTCGGTGACGAGCTGGCGCTCGGTGAACGTCTGGTCTTCGAGCATGTAGGCGTGGCCGCGCTCCTCGCGGAAATCGTGCGAGAAGGCGTAGCCGGCCCACATCGTTTTCAGGCGCGGGTCTTCTTCGAGGCGCGACTGCGCGACGATTGAGCGCGGGTCCGCCTGCGTGGGCGTGCGCGGGATGGCCTCGCTCCCGCCGTAGCGCGTGCGGACCTGGTCGACCGTGCGCTTGTAGCCGTCGTATTGGAGCGGGAAATTCTTGCCCCAGACCGCGGGGTCTTCCGTCTCGTCCGTCAGCTCGACGACGCGGTAGAAGGGGCTCCGGGCCTCCTGCTTGCGCTCGAAGATGTTGAGCAGGAGCGCCACGCCCGCGACGGCCAGCAGCGCGGCGACGCCCGCCACCAGCAGCGTCACCTTGAAGGAGCCACGGCGATTCCAGAAGCCTTCGCGCTTCGCCGGCTTTTCTTCCTCGGTCTTTCTTGACTCTTCCTCGTTCTCGGCCATAAAGCTGTCCGTCCCCGTCAAAGTGATTTTCAAAAACGGTCCTTCATCTCAGGTGCCCGACCGTGCTGTGGCAGCGCACGCACGAGAGTTCGGGGCTGTCCGCGTGCGGCCCTTCTATCGCCTCGACAATTTCCTGGTGGCACTTGCGGCACGCCTGCTCCGTGATTTCGTGGTTGCGCGGCGTGATTTGAATCGGCTCGTGGAAGTTCCCCCGCGTGAAGTAGTAGGAGTGCCAGAAGCCGTTGGAGGCTTTGGTCATGTACTTGCCGAAAAAGCCGGGGGGCGTGTGGCAGTCGTTGCAGACGGCGACGGCGCGATGGCTGGACTTGAGCCAGCCGTCGTAGTGCTCCTGCATGACGTGGCAGTTGGCGCAGGCCGCCGGGTCGTTCGACAGGTAGGAGTAGCCCTTGGCGTAGACGAAGGTGTAAGCGCCGACGCCTATGGCCGCGCCGAGCGCCGCGCCCAGGACGATGCCAGGGATGGTCTGGGCATTCAGGAGCTTCCGACGCCAATTGTCCCGCCAGCCAGTCAAAGGTTCGCCCTCCCAGACTAGAAAGCTGCTCTTACTCTAATGATGCCAGGGGGTGATTCCGGGAAGAGTATAACAACTCTTTGAGGCGAGGATAAGCTGGAGTAGTTAACTCAATGAACTAGGAGTAAGATAAGGGCCGTTTTCGCCAAGCCTGGCCCTGAAGGTCGACTTCGATGATCACAACCTTTCAGCATCACATCTCCAAAGAGCAGGCGCGTTTCCCCGGCGCGACGGGCGAGTTCACGCTGCTGGTGTCGGGCATCTCGCTCGCCACGAAAATGATTGAGGCGCAGGTCCGGCGCGCGGGGCTCTCCGGCATACTGGGCTCGCTCGGCGGCGTCAACGTGCAGGGCGAGGTGCAGCAGAAGCTGGACGTTTACGCCAACGAGGCTTTGATTCACTGCCTGAGCCAGCGCGGGAGCCTCGGCATCATCGCCTCCGAGGAGAACGAGGAGCCCATCCTGCTCGGGCACGAGCGCGCCGACGCCACCTACGCCATCGTCTTCGACCCGCTCGACGGCTCCTCCAACATAGACGTGGCCGTCACCATCGGCACGACCTTCGCCATCTTCCGCAAGCCCGACACGGACAAGGCCGACGACCCCCTCGCGTGGGTCTTGCAGCCCGGCAAGAAACAGGTCGCCGCCGGCTATATCGTCTACGGCTCGTCCACCGTGCTCGTCTACAGCGCCGGGAGCGGCGTGCACGCCTTCACGCTGGACCCCTCCATAGGCTCCTACATCCTGACGCACGAGAACCTGCGCATCCCGCCGCAGGGGCAGTACTACTCAATCAACGAGTCCTACTGCGACCGCTGGCCCGAAGGCTACCTGGGCTACTTGAAGCGGCTGCGCTCGGGCGAGCTGGGCCGCCGCTACTCGTGCCGGTTCGTCGGCTCGATGGTCGCGGACTTCCACCGCACGCTGCTGCGCGGCGGCGTCTTCATCTACCCGCCGAACACGGACTACCCAGACGGGAGACTGCGACTCCTGTACGAAGCCAACCCGGTGGCCTTCCTCGCGGAGCAGGCAGGCGGCGCGGCCAGCGACGGCAGGCAGCGCGTCCTCGACGTGCAGCCGCACGACATACACCAGCGCACCCCGCTCATCGTCGGCGGCCAGTTCGAGATGGAAGAGTTCGAGCGCTCCATGCGCGCAGGATAAAAGGGATGAGGGATGAAGAAGGGAAGGCAGTAGGCGGAGTATAGAATGTCTTTCTTTCTGCCTTCCGCCTTCCGCTTTACTTCATCCCTCATCCCTCATCCCTTCCTTCTGTGCCAGGCTGATCCAGGTGATGATCATGACCCAGAGCGTGAGGGCCAGTGTGAAGAGCGGGAACTGCAAGAGGGGCGGCAGGCAGTAGATGAGAATCACGACGGGCAGCCAGAAGCCGAGGGCGCTGACGACGGTGGGCAGTATCTTCTGTTTGTAAAAGCGCAGGCTGAAGACTCTGGACAGGCCCGCGAGGCGGTAGCCCTGGTGCTTCCATTCGAGGATGACGACCGTCAGCGGGATGGACACGAACGGGGTGAAGACGAACTGATCCACCAGCGTCTTCTTGAAGACGGTGACGAAATCCACCTGCGTGCCGAACATCCACGCCTGCGCGCGGTAGACCCCGTCCACCATCACCCCCATCAACCCCCAGAAGCAGACGCCGAAGACGATCTCGTTCAGGTTCTCGCGCCTGACGCGCCACTTCTCGAAGACGGCGACCTTCAACAACTGCGGCATCATCCCGCCCGCCAGCGCGCCGGCCGCGAAAGAAAATAGATAGCCGCCGCGCCGCTTCAACTCCGCCAGATGCGCCAGCCACTCGCGCGCGGGCGGGTGGAAGTAGTAGGCCGCGACGATTGCGACGACGATGATCTGTATGACCAGGGCCGGGATCAGGTTCGCGCGCGCGGCCCGCAAGCCCACCCCGAGCGGCCGTCCGTGTTGGTTATTCACTGGCACACTCAGCGGCTGAAGATGCGCGCGAACTCCGCCGGGTCAACCTTGGGCTTGCGGTCGTAGGTCATGAGCCCGTTGATCTCCTGCTCTACGTCCGTCAGTTGCGTGTAGCAGTAGCCGACAATCGCCTTGTTCTCCCTGACGGCTTTCACCAGACCTTCGAGCCTCGTCAGAAAAGCCTCCTTCGTCGGCTCTATGCCCGAGTAGCCCCACTCGTTCTCTTTCTTCACACCGCCGACGCGGTAAGAGATGCCGCCGAACTCCGTCAGGACAATCGGCGTCCCGTTGTAGCTGTAGCCGTAGGCGACCGCCTCCTTGCCGTTGCGCGGGACCTGGCTGCGGTCGGTTTCGAGTATTTTGTACTTGGCGGCGAAGTCCGCGCCCGTGCGCGCGTAGTCGTGTATGCCGAAGATGTCGGTCGCGTCCGTGTGCTCCCAGCCGTCGTTGTCCTGCACGAGCCGCGTGGAGTCGAGCGAGTGCGTCAGGTAGTACAAGGCCTTCGCGTGCGCCTGGTGTCGCTTGTCCGTCAGGATGTCGAAGACGCCCCAGGATTCGTTGAGCGGCGTCCAGGCGATGATCGAAGGGTGGTTGTAGTCTCTTTGAATGGCCTGCTGCCACTCGTCCGTGAAGCGCGCGACGTACTCGTCCGTGTAGATGTCGAAGGCGTTCGCCATCTCGCCCCAGACGAGGAGCCCGAGCTTGTCGCACCAGTAGAGCCAGCGCGGGTCTTCGACCTTCTGGTGCTTGCGCGCGCCGTTGAAGCCGAATTTTTTCGTCATCTCTATGTCGTACTTGATGGCCTCTTCGGTGGGCGGCGTGAGCAGGCCGTCGGGCCAGTAGCCCTGGTCGAGCACCATGCGCAGGTAGTAAGGCTCGTTGTTCAGGTAAATCTTGTTGTCGTGCGTGCTGACCTTGCGCTGCCCGAAGTAGCTCTCGACGCGGTCGAGGACTCCACCATTCGCGCCGACGAGTTCGACGCGCAGGTCGTAGAGGTTCGGGCGGTCGGGCCACCACAACTCGTGACGGTCCAGTTTGAGGACGGCCACAGGGTTCGCGCCGGCCGTCGCCTTGACCGCGACCTCTGTTTGCGCGACCGCTTCGCCGCGCAGCGAGGCGGTGAGGCGCAGGCGCGTGTCCGTGGCCTCGCGGCTCAAGACGGTCTCGACGGTGACGAGCCGGTTGTCTATGTCCGGCGTGAGGCGCAGGCGCTTGACGTGGACAGGGCCGACCGCCTCCAGCCAGACGGGCTGCCAGATGCCGGTCGTGCGCGTGTACCAGATGGCCGCGGACTTCACTTCCCAGAACTGCTTGCCGCGCGGGATGGTGCGGTCCGTCGAGGGGTCGAAGGCGCGGACGACGATGACGTTGTCGCCGGGCTTGAGCTGGTCCGTGATGTCGAAGGCGAAGGGGACGTGGCCGCCCCTGTGGTCGCCCGCGCGCTGGCCGTTGACCCAGACGCTCGCCTCGTAATCCACCGCGCCGAAGTTCAGCATGACGCGGCGGCCGCCAACGCGGAAACTCTGTGGGACCTGGACGGCGCGGCGGTACCAGACGACGTCGTGGAAGGACGGGTCGCCGATGCCGGAGAGTTTGGCCTGGTAGGCGTAGGGAACCTGTATGGTGCGCGAGAAGCGGCGGCCCGCGTCGCTGTGCCAATTCTCCGCGAGGCCGCGGTTCGCGTCGTCGAACTCGAACTCCCAGCGCCCGTTGAGCGTCTGCCAGTCGGCGCGCATGAGGTCCGGGCGCGGGTATTCGGGGCGCGGCACGGAGGCGTTTTGTGCCGGCGCGACGCCCGCGCAGGCCAGCAGGACTACAAAAGCCAAAAACCGCAGGACGACTCCTCGCGCGTTCGACATTTAATTTTGGTCCCCTCTGAGTTGTGGTCGGAAAGCTTATGCCGGTTTGAAATTGAGTGTAGCCTAAAGAAAACATCTCGCGCAAAGGCGCAAAGCCGCAAAGAAAAGACTCCCGTTTTCTTTGCGGCTTTGCGCCCCCGGCGTGAGATTCCCTGTGGGCCACGCTCAATTTCAAACCGGCCCGACGCCGGATTTCACTGTCGCTTGTAAAGCACCTTCACGACTTTCTGCGCCGAGGCGTTGATCGTCCCCAGGCTATACGAGACCCTGCCGACGAAGTCGCCGCTGCCCGTCGGCGACGCCAGGCTCGCCTGGTTCGTGACGCTCGGGTTCCAGCCCGCGAACGAGTGGATCGCGGTCGAGTGCGGGACGTCGAAGCTGATGGCCGTCATCGAAAGATTGTCGAGGATGCCGTCGCGCCCGGTCACGGAGTCGAACGTGCGAAGGAAAGAGTCGTCGCTGTTGTCGTTGTCCAGGTCGCCGTCGAAGTAGCGGTCGATCACGACGCCCGTGTAGTTGAAGGCGGTCAGGTTGCGCAGCGTCATCGTGATGGTCAGTTCGTGGTTGGCGGGATTTCTGAGGAAGGTCTGCGTCAGTCGCCACGCGCCGTCGCAGGTGTCCCGGATCAGGGTCGTGCCGTTAGCGGTCGCCCCGGTCTCGAAAACACTCGGGCTCCACGAGCGCACGTTGCCGGAGCAGCCCGTCGCCTCGCTGAAGCCCGCGTCGAAGTAGCGCACGGGGCCGACGGACGTGTTCATGCTGACGACGTAGCCCTCGCCGACGGAGCCGCTCGCCATGTGCTCGAAGCCCGCGGGCGACTCCAGGCGGACCAGGTTGCCGTGCGTCGAGATCGTCCACTTGAAGAGCGTGTCTGCCGCGCCGCTCGTGAAAGTCTTGTAGGCGACGGCCGAGCTGGGTTCGGCGGTGGCGGCGAGCGAGGCGGTCTTGGTCGACCCGGACTGCTTCGCGCCGTCGTTGAGCGGCGTGTAGCCCGCGCGCGGGTTCTTGGTGACGGCTTGCGTGGTCGTCGTTTCCTTTGCGGGGAGCGGGGTGTCCTGGGAGAAAGCCGAAATGCACGTCGCGATGATTAAGAGGGCCAGGGCAATCCTGGTGAGCTTCTGCGCTTTCATCTTTTTACTCCTTCGAGGTCATTTGTTATTGGCTGTTTCGACAGTTCTCACAGCCAGCCGGACCTCCGTTGGACCGCGGGGCAGGGGAGTCGCGCGCGCGCCGGCCGCGTCGGGGGCTCTGATGATTCGTGGAGAGAGGGTGCGTGAAAGGATTCTCGGGCGGCTCAGGTCTCTTCGCTTGCCTGTCTGTTCTGACCCCGTGAAAAAATCCTTCGGAACGCCGCCGGGGCACATGGCAACGACTGTGCCGCAGGGGGCCGACCCTCTTGCGGACCAGCGGCCGTCTCCGAAAAAGCGGGCTGTCACGGGCACTCAGAGGTGGAAAGCCACACCGACGTGTGAGCCAAAACGGGTAGCGCCGCGGGCCGGACTGCCGTAAAAGGTGTGTGAGGCTCTCGACCACTTGGGACGTAGGGCTTGACTTTCGCGCCGGGCAGGGGCTTATCTTCCCGGCAACGTTTCTGTTCGCGCCTTAAAAAAATCTCTGGCGAGGATGACTGACCGATGATGAAGGGTGTCCGCCCGTTGACGGTGCTCGCGGCCGCGCTCGCCGCGCTCCTGTTGATCGAACCAGCCGCGGGGCAGGCGACTGAGGAGGCGCGGTCGTGGAACCAGCCGGTCGAACCGTACCGCGTCATCGGCAACGTTTACTACGTCGGCGCTTCTGACGTGACTTCGTTCTTGATCGTCACGCCAGCCGGCCACATACTGCTCGACGGCGGCTTCGCCGAGACGGTCCCGCTCATCCGCCGCAACGTCGAGCGCCTGGGCTTCCGCATGGGGGACATCAAAATCCTAATCAACAGTCAGGCGCACTACGACCACGCGGGCGGGCTGGCACAGTTGAAGCAGGAGACGGGCGCGCGACTGGCGGCGAGCGAGGCGGACGCGGAGTTGCTGGCCGCGGGGGGCCGCGGCGACTTTCATTTCGGCGACCGGCTCACTTACGAACCCGTCAAGGCAGATCGGACCTTGCGCGACGGCGACAAGGTCAAGCTGGGCGGCGTGACGATGGTCGCGCGCCTCACGCCCGGCCACACGAAGGGCTGCACGACGTGGACGATGCGCGTGAAGGAAGGCCGCAGGCGATACGACGTGGTCTTCGTCGGCAGCACGACCGTTCCGGGCTACACGCTGTTGGGCAATCCCAGGTACACGGACATCGTGGCAGACTACGAGCGGACGTTCCGCGTGATGAAGCGGCTCAGGTGCGACGTGTTCCTCGCGTCGCACGGCAATTTCTACTCGATGCTTGAGAAGGCCAAACTTCTGGCACAGGGGAAAAGACCCAACCCGTTCATAGACCGCGGCGGCTACCGCGATTTCATCGCCAGGACCGAGAAAGCTTTCCTTGAACAACTGAAGCGTGAAAAGTCGGGCGGCCGCGGCCCCGACGCGTCGGGGTGAAATCCTATGGCTGAAAAAAATCCCTTCCTGCGCCCGTGGGCGGCGTGGGTCGCGCTGCTCGTGGTCGTGCTGGCGGGGCTGGCGATGGTGCTCATCCCCGTCTGGATCATCATGCCTTTCAAGGCCCAGACCGAGCGGGGCATGGAGTTGGCCTACGGCCTGAAACAGTGGTCCCCGATTGTCACCCTCGTCGGCTCCCTCGCGGCAATCGGCCTCGCCGTCTGGCTCTGGCCGCGCGCGCGCCGCTGGTGGCGCAAGGCGGCGCTGGTCGTCGTCCTCGTCCCGCTCTTCGCGGCCACCTGGTTCGCCAGGCAGAACCACTTCGAGTGGATGTTCAGCCCGCTCGCGGACGCGTCTTACGCCGGGGCGAGTGAGGCGGGGTTCGTCGCCGACGCGGAGATGGTGATAGCCGTCGAGAAGAACGGGGAGGCGGTCGCCTACCCCGTCCGCCTGATGGCCTATCACCACATCGCGCAGGACACGGTCGGCGGCACGCCCATCGTCGCCACCTATTGAACGCTCTGTCACACCGGTCTGGTGTGGGAGGCGACGGTCAACGGTCGAAAACTTAACTTTCACCTGGCGGGCATCAACAACCAGAACTTCATCATGCGCGACGAGGAGACCGGCACGTGGTGGCAGCAGGTCACGGGCGAAGCCATCCTCGGCCCGCTCAAAGGCCAGAGACTGCGACAGGTCTTTCACGACGAGCTGACCTTCGGCCTCTGGAAGCGCGAGAAGCCGGCGGGGCGCGTGCTGCGGCCGGACGAACAGGTGGAGCGCGCGGGGAAGTATCCCCCTGCGGACTGGGACACGCGCATGGCTAAGGTGCCGGTCGCGACCTCGAAGGGCGTGGACCCTGCGCTCGAACCGCGCGCGCTGGTCGTCGGCGTCACCGCGGGCGGCGCGTCGAAGGCTTACCCCTTCGACGCCGTCGTCAAGCAGAGCCCGATCATGGACACGGTCGGCGGTGTGCCAATTTTCGTGGTGGCCGGCGACGACAGGAAGTCCGTGCGCGCTTACGAGCGCGTGGTGGACGGCCGCAAGTTGGAGTTCTTCGTCAAATCGGACGCCTCCCCGCTCGTGATGGTCGACGCGGAGACGGGCAGCGAGTGGGACTTCGCGGGGCGGGCCACAAAGGGGCCGCTCGCCGGAAGACGGTTGACGAAGGTGGCCGTGCTCAACGACTACTGGTTCGACTGGAAAGCCTATCACCCGGACACTGCGGTCTATCGACTCGGCGAGCGGTAGGACGAGACGCCGGCTCGATGGCGCTCTGTCGGAGTGTCGCCCGCGTGCAACGGTGGAGTGGCTTCGAGACATCAAAGGCCCGTCGCAAGTTTTGATTTTAGGCGACAGGCTTTATAGAGAAGAAGGCGGTCTCAATGGACGCGCCTTTTTCTTTGCCGTCAGTCGGCCGGCAGTGACTTGTAATTTCGTGAATTTAATCTAAAATGCCCCGGCAGCCCCAGAAGGCATCCTCTACCGCGGGTGCCTGGTCGCGGAATCAATCGGACATTCGAGCAAGCCGCACGATAGCTTGTCCATCATCGTCCCAAACAAACCCTAGCCTTCAGCCTTCCGACCGCCTGAAGCCCTAGTTTACGGAAAGTACCAACCATGCCCCGTTCTCGCGTCTTCACGCCCGTAGTCTGTCTCATCGCGGCCGTCGCCGTCATCGCTTCGTTCTTCCTCGCCAGCCGCGGCGAGGCGTCGTCTGGAACGCCGGCCGCGCCAGCCGCGCCGCTCGACCAGTCCGCGCGGGATAAAATCGGCGAGGCGTACGGCAAGCTTCCCATCAGTTTCGTCGCCAACGAGGGGCAGGCCGACGCGCGCGTGAAATTCATGTCGCGCGGCAGGGGCTACAGTCTTTACCTGACCGCCACCGAAGCCGTGATGGTCCTGACGCGAGGGCAGGCCAAGTCGGAGGCCGCCCCGAAGCAGCCCGCCGCCAGCGCGACTTCGACGGAGCCCCCCTCCACGCCGAAGTCGCGCCGCGTGCTTCGCATGGAGTTGGTCGGGGCCAGCAGTGACCCGGGCGTCATGGGCCTGGACGAATTGCCCGGCAAAGTCAACTACCTGATCGGCGACGAAAGCCAGTGGCGCACGAACCTGGCGACGTTCGCGAAGGTCGAATACCGCGAAGTCTACCCCGGCATCAACCTCGTCTACTACGGCAACCAGCGCCAACTCGAATACGACTTCGTCCTCGCGCCCGGAGCCAGGCCCGAGGCCATCAGGCTCAAGCTCGCGGGCTCCGACAACCTCAAGGTGAACGAAAGGGGCGACCTGCTGATTGAGGTCGCGGGCGATGTCGTGACGATGCACAAGCCGTTCGCCTACCAGGTCGGCGCGGACGGGCAGCGGCGCGAAGTCCAGGGGCGCTACGTGCTCAAGGGCGAGGGCCAGGTCGCCTTCGAGGTCAAAGGTTACGACAAGGGGAAGACGCTCGTGGTTGACCCCGTGCTGGCCTACTCGACCGAGGTCGGCTCCGGCGGCGGCGAGACGGCTTTCGGCGTCGCCGTGGACGCGGCCGGCAGCGCCTACGTCGCGGGCTCCACGGGCTCGGACTTTTTCCCGACCACCGCCGGCACGCTCCAGCCCAAAGACAACGACCTCATCCGCACGGACGCCTTCGTGACCAAGCTGAACCCTGCGGGGACGGGGCTCGTCTACTCCACCTACCTCGGCGGCGGCTCCTACGACACGGCCTTCGGCATCGACGTGGACCCTTCCGGCAACGCGCACGTCACGGGCGTCACGCAGTCGTTAAACTTCCCGACCAGGAACCCCGTCAGGGGGACCGAAGGGAACCTGCTGCGGAGCACGGACGGGGGCGCGAACTGGGGCGGCAAGAAAATCGGCGCGGCCGGCGACTACGTCAGCGTCATCGCCGTCGACCCCGTCAACCCGAACACGGTCTACGCCGGGATGACTTGGTTCGGCCCCGGCGGCATCTACAAGAGCACCGACGGCGGGAACACCTGGGCCCGCGTCTTCAAGAACACTTCGGGCGCTCACTGCTGGGCAATCGCCGTCCACCCGACCACGCCGTCAACGGTTTTCGCGGCCCTCGCGACGAACGACTATCCGAAGACGGGCGTCTACAAGAGCACAGACGGCGGGGCCACCTGGAGCAAGCTCAACGCCCCGTGGGAATTCGCCGCGCCGACCGCCCTCGCGATTGACCCGAAGACGCCGACGACGATGTACGCGGGGACGGAGAGCGGGCTCTACAAGAGCACGGACGGGGGCGCGAACTGGGCTTATTCAAGCAACGGCATCAACTGGAGCGGGTACACGGCCATCGCGGTCAACCCGCTGAACTCGTCAATCGTCTACACGGCCACGAGCGGCGGCGTCTTCAAGTCCACCAACGGCGGCGCGAGCTGGGCGGAGGCCAACTCGGGACTCCCGGCCATCGCGGACCCCATCCTCATCAACCCGACCACGCCTTCCATCCTCTACGTCGGCACCCCCGGCCTCGGCGTCTACAGGAGCACGAACTCCGGCGCGAGCTGGGCGGCGGTCAACACGGGTCTGCCCGCGGGCACCATCATCTCGTCTCTCGCCATGGACCCGGCGGCCCCGGCCACGCTCTACGCGGGCACGCCCGACGGCCGCATCTTCAAAACGACCAACGGTGGGGCGAGCTGGACGAAGCTCTTCGAGACTCTGAGGAAGACAGGCTTTAACGCGCTCGCGGTCGCTCCGGGCGGGGCCTCGAAACTTTACGCCGCGTCTTTCACGAGCACCAACGACAGCCTGGACGACACGGAGGCGTTCGTCTCCAAGCTCAACTCGACCGGCTCGGGCCTCGTCTATTCGACCTACCTCGGCGGCGACGGCATGGAGACGAGTAACTCCGTCAGCGTGGACTCTTCCGGCAACGCCTACGTGGCGGGCCGGACCAGCTCGTCGAACTTCCCCGCGTCGAACGCTTTCCAGCCGGCCTTGAAAGGTAATTTTGACGCCTTCGTCACCAAGTTCACCCCGGCGGGCGCGGTCGCCTATTCGTCCTACCTGGGCGGCCCTGAGCTCGACGAGGCATACAGCGTAACCGTTGACTCTACGGGCAACGCCTTCGTGACGGGCCACACCGTTTCCGAGAAGTTCCCCACGGTCAACGCGATTCCAGGCGCGGCCGGCGGCGTCTTCCTGACGAAGGTCAGCCAGGCGGGCACGAGCGTCGTCTACTCCACGCGGCTGAGCGGCGAGTTCGGTTACGGCGTCGCCGTGGACGCCGCGGGCAGCGCCTACGTGGCCGGCAACGCGGGCCACGACTTCAAGCCCACGGCGGGCGCGTTCCAGACCGCGCCGCAGGGCGGCGGCGACGCCTTCGTCACCAAGGTCAACGCAGCCGGCTCGGCCGTCGTCTACTCGACCTTCCTCGGCGGCTCCAACAACGACACGGCGCGCGCCATCGCGCTCGACAAGGCGAACAACGTCTACGTCACGGGCTTCACGCTCTCGGCCGACTACCCACTGATGGCCGGCGCGGTGCGCAACAAGAGCCCCTTCCTCAAGAGCACGAACGGGGGCGCGAGCTGGGGCAACGACAACTACGGCCTGAAGGGCGAACTCATCAACGCCATCGCGCTCGACCCCAAGACCCCCTCGACCGTCTTCGCGGGGACGAACAACCGCCTCTTCAAAAGCACGGACGGCGGGAACAACTGGCGCGAGCTGAACACGGGCGTCCCGAACGCCGAAGTCATGGAGATAGTCGTAGACCCCTTGACGCCTTCGAACGTCTACATGGCCGTCAACTCTTTCTCCGTCGGGAGCGGCGTTTACAAGAGCGTGGACGGCGGCGAGAGCTGGGTGCTCGTCAACAACGGCCTCCCCATCTATACCCGCCTGCTCTCGCTCGCCATCGACCCCGTGACGCCGACGACGCTCTACCTGGGGACGTACGGCGGGCTGATTTACAAGACGGTCGAAGGCGGCAAGGTCTGGACGGCCGTCACCAACCCCTCGTCCTTGAGTTTCGCCGTCGAGATCGCCGTCAGCCCGCAGAACCCCGCCGTCATCTACGCCGCCGCGGACATGTCCCCACGCGGGGGCATCTACAAGAGCGCCAACGGCGGCTCCTCGTGGGTGCGGGTCGGCGCGACGCAGTTGGGTGAGTACGGCAGGTCCGTGGCCGTCGATCCGTCGAACCCGTCAATCGTTTACGCGGTCGCCTACCCCGGCGGCCTCTACAAGAGCACGGACGGCGGGGCGAACTGGACGCGGCTTCGCGACCTGGCGGCGGGCGTGGTCGTGACCGACCCCGTCAATCCTTCGACCGTCTACCTGCTCGGGACCGAAGCGGGTCTGCTCAAGAGCACGGACGGCGGGGCGACGTGGGCCTCCGCCAACAAGGGGATCAGGTACCCGGCTGTCAGGGCGCTCGCGGTCAACCCGCTGAAGCCCTCCACCATTTACCTGGGGACGCAGGTCTCCCCACAGGAAAACGACGCGTTCGTCACGAAACTGAACCCGGCCGGCTCGGCGCTCGTCTACTCGACGCTGCTCGGCGGCCGCCCCGTCGACGACTTTTACTACCTGAACGACGAGGGCTACGGCATTGCGCTCGATGCGGCCGGCAACGCCTACGTGACCGGCGTCACGCGCTCGCCCGACTTCCCCACGACGCAGGGGGCCTACCAGCCCTTCAACCTCGGCTTCGACGACGTGTTCGTCACGAAGCTCGCGGCCTCTTACACCATCCGCGGGCAGGCGACGAACGCCGACGGCTCTCCGCTGGCCGACGTGGAAGTGACGCTCAGCGGCGCGCGCCTGAGTTCGGCCGTGACCGAGGGCGACGGCACGTACCTCTTCTCGCACCTGCCCGGCGGGGCCGCCTTCACCGTCACCGCCGCCAAGGCCCAGCACGCCTTCACCCCCTCGAAACAGAGCTTCACCACCCTGAGCGCCGACGCGACGGTCAACTTCAAAGCCGCCGCCTCGACCGCGCCCTTCTACACCGTCAGCGGCCGCGTCGCCGAGGGCGCGACCGGCATCCCCGGCGTGGAGGTGAAACTGACCGGCACGCAGACCCGCCTGGCGACGACCGACCCGAACGGCAACTACTCTTTCTCGCTGCCGGGCGGCGGCACCTACACCGTCACGCCCGCCGCGCTCGGCTTCGGCCTGACCCCCGCGAGCAAGACTTTCAGCGGCCTGAGCGCGAACCAGACGGCCGACTTCGCGGCCTCGCGCCGCGGCTTCGTCGTCACGAACGTGAAAGACAACGGGCCCGGCTCGCTCTACCAGGCCATCATCGACGCCAACGAGACGCCCGGCCCCGACACCATCACTTTCAACATCGCCGGCCCCGGCGCGAAGATCATCTACAGCCGGGTCGGGCTCCCGGTCATCACGGACCCGCTGGTGATTGACGCGACGACGCAGCCGGGCTACAGCGGCGCGCCCGTCGTCGAAGTCAACGGCGGGAAGTCTTCCGTCAGCAGCGGCCTGACCATCAGGGCGAGCAACTGCGCGGTGCGCGGCCTCGCCGTCAACAGCTTCGCCCAGTTCGGCATCCTGATCGAGGACGGCGGCAACAACTCCATCCAGGGCAACTTCATCGGCACGGACATCAAGGGCAACCTCAGGCGGCCGAACGGCGCGGGCGGGATCATGATTAATAACTCGTCGGGCAACGCCATCGGCGGGTCCATCCGCAACGTCATTTCGGGGAACGACTACGCCGGAATCACCCTCAACGACAACTGCTCCGAGAATAAAATCCAGGGCAACTACATCGGCGTCAACGCCGCCGGCACGGCCGCCCTCGGCAACGGCAGTAAAGGCCTCTACCTCGGCGGCACGAAGAACCTCGTCGGCGGGACGACGCCCGGCGCGCGCAACGTCATCTCCACGAACCGCGAAGGGAACGTGGACGTCAGCGGCACGGACCACATAATCCAGGGGAACTTCATAGGCACCAACGCCGCGGGCACGGCCGCGCCGATTGGCTTCACGGGCGGGGCCGGCGACGGCGTCTTCCTGACGGGGACGGGCACGCTCGTCGGCGGCACCACGCCCGAGGCGCGCAACATCATCTCGGCCACGGGCGGCAACGGCGTCGGCATGGGTTACTACACCACGGGGCCTGTTCACCGCGTGCAGGGCAACTACATCGGCACGGACGTGACGGGCGCGGTCGCGCTCCCGAACACCTACGGGATTTTCGTCAACGGCAACCCCGGCCTGCTGGTCGGCGGGACAGAGCCCGGGGCCGGGAACCTCATCTCGGGTAATTCGAGTGCGGGCATCAGCCTGCTCGGCGGCTCCGAGTGCACGGTGCAGGGCAACCTCATCGGCACGGACGCTACGGGGACGCTCGCGCTCGGGAACGGCAGGGTCGGGATTGAGGTCAGGACGAACGGCAACCAGATCGGCGGGGCCGAGCCCGGCGCGCGCAACGTCATCTCGGGCAATCAGACCGGAATCGAAATCACGGCGAAGGGGAACGTCGTCCAGGGCAATTACATCGGGACTGACGCCACGGGCGCAAAGCCCCTGCCCAACAGTTCGGACGGGGTGAGCGTCTCCGACGCGCGGCTCAACACCATCGGCGGGAAGAGCGTCGAGGCGGGCAACCTGATCGCCTTCAACGGCGGGCGGGGGATTTGGAGCTGGGCCTTCCCGAACGTGCATCAGCAGCAGCCATCGCCGCCCGTCGCGGGCGTCGCCATCAGTCACAACCGCATCTTCTCGAACGCCGGGCTCGGGATCGACATGTACCCGGAGGGGACTTCGCCCAACCAGCAGGACGACACGAGCCTCGACGGCCTCCAAAATTACCCCGTGCTGACTTCCATCTCCACGGACGGCGTGAGTACGACCGTCAAGGGCACGTTCAGCTCCAGGCCGAACACCACCTACGCGCTCGACTTCTACACCAACACGGCCTGCGACCCCTCCGGCTACGGCGAGGGAGCGCGCTTCTTCAACTCGAAGAGTCTGAAGACCAACGCGAGCGGCGTCGGCAACTTCGTCCTCAAATTCCCCGCGCCGCTCCCCGCGGGCAAGACCATCACGGCCCTGGCGAACGGACCCGACGGCAGCGTCTCGGAGTTCTCGCCCTGCGACGCCTCGGCCGCGACCGGCAGCGTCGGGTTCGCCAACGCGACTTTCCGCGTCCTGGAGAACGTCGGCAACGCGACCGTCACGGTCGTTCGCACGGGCGGCAGCAAGGGACAACTGACGGTCAACTACGGCACGAGCGACCAGACCGCCAAGTCAGGCTCCGACTACACGGCCGCCTCGGGCACGCTCGTCTTCGCCGACGGCGAGACGACGAAGACTTTCACGGTCGCGATTGCCAACGACGGCGTCGCGGAGCCGGACGAGACGGCGCGGCTCACCTTGAGCGGGCTGCCCGACGTGGAGATGCTCGGCGCAAACCCGACGGCCGAGTTGAAGATTCAGAGCAACAACACGTACGTCCAGGCTTACGGCAAAGCCTTGACCGTGGCCGAGGGCGACTCGGGGACGACCAGCGCCGTCATGACCATCAACCTGACGGCGGCGAGCGGCCGCACCACCGCGATTGATTACTACACGCGCAGCGTCTTGCCGAACGCGGCCCAGGCCGGGACGGACTACCAGCACGTCTCGGGGAAGATTGTCTTCGGCCCTGGCGTCACGTCCCAGACCGTGAGCGTGCCCATCATCGGCGACACCGTTGACGAGAACGACGAGTACTTAGACTTCTACATACAGACTTCCAGCCCCGGCACGGGCGTTCTCGACGTGAGCTTCCCCATCGTCATCAAGGACGACGAGGCCGACCCAGAGATCACGATTGACGACGCGCGCGTCGTCGAAGGACACTCGGGCGAGAAGTACATCTACTTCCCCGTGCGCCTGTCGCGCGCGAGCGCCGCCGCCGTGAGGGTCGGCTACAACATAGGCGGCGGCACGGCCGAGCCGTTCCAGGACTACTCCTTCTACTCCGCGCCCGGCAACATCTCCTTCTCGCCGGGCGAGACCACCGCGGCCATCACCGTCGCCATCAACGGCGACGGGAGCGACGAGCCGGACGAGACTTTCCTCGTCAGCCTCTACAACCCGCGGGACGGAAAGATAGTGGACGGGCTGGCCGTCGGGACCATCGCCGACGACGACCCGACCGCCATCAGCATCGGCAACGTCACCGTGACGGAGGGCAACTCGGGGGCGGCGAGCGCCGTCTTCAAGGTTTCGCTCTCGGGGCCGAACGCGCAGACCGTCACGGTCAACTACACGACCGGCAACGGCACGGCCCTTCACACCTCCGACTACACGGCCAAGAGCGGCACGCTCTCGTTCGCGCCCGGCCAGCTCTCCCAGAACATCGTCGTGCCCGTCACGGGCGACATGCTGGACGAGTCGAACGAGACCTTCAAGGTGCAGCTCCTGTCCCCGACCAACGCCGTCGTCGCATCCGGCGGCCTGGGCACTTACACCATCGCGGACAACGACGCGCCCCCGACCGTCTCAATCGGCAACGTGACGGTGACGGAGGCGAACACGGGAGCGCCGAACGCCACCTTCACGATCACGCTGTCGGCCCCGAGCGGGCAGACCGTCTCCGCCTTCTACTCCACGCAGGACGGCACGGCGCAGGCGTACTCGGACTACTCCCCAGTCGGCGGATACGTGACCTTCTCGCCCGGCCAGAAGACCAGGACCGTCACCGTGCCCGTCGTCGGCGACACCGTTGACGAGCCGAACGAGAACTTCAAAGTCGTGCTCGCGAACCCGCTCTACGCCACGCTGGCGACGGGAACGGGCCTGTGCGTCATCAACGACAACGACGCGCCTCCGGCCGTCAGCGTCGGCGACGCACTCGTCACGGAGGATGACACGACGGCGGTCAACGCCACGTTCGTCGTCAGTCTGTCTGCGGTCAGCGAGCAGACCGTCACGGTCAAGTACCAGACCGCGGACGGCACGGCGCTGGCGGCGTCCGACTACACGGCGCTCTCGCTGAGGACGCTGACCTTCGCGCCGGGCCAGACAGAGCAGTTCGTCACGGTCCCGGTCAGGGGCGACACGCTCGACGAGTCGGACGAGACTTTCAGGCTCGTGCTGAGCGCGCCCGTCAACGCGACCCTCGGCGCTTCCCAGGGCGTGTGCACGATTGCCGACAACGAGCAGGCGGCCGAGTCCGAAGCGGCGAAGAAGGCGGCGACGTCGACGGTGGAGTTCGCGGAGGCGGTCTACGTGGTGAGCGAGGGCGACGGGCGCCTGGAGGTCACGGTCCGGCGGGCGGGCGACCTCTCCTCGCCGCTGGCGGTCGAGTACGCGAC
>Ga0196962_10000119_pt1 | contig 48624 bp, 36 predicted proteins | sample S3v_20metaG_FD_183186 | JGI IMG/M metagenome (GOLD analysis project Ga0196962, IMG submission 183186) | Soil microbial communities from Anza Borrego desert, Southern California, United States - S3+v_20 | ecosystem: Environmental > Terrestrial > Soil > Desert | place: USA: California | collected...
CGGGAGGGCAAGGTGCTCGCGACCCATGCCCCACGGTACGGCTTCAGGCTCAACGCGGCTCGGGACGGCTACGAGATAAACGAGGATGAGATGCAAATCGTCCGCCGCATCTTTCACATGGTCGGCGTCGAGGGAAGGTCGTTTAGATCCATCTCCACGATTCTTGAGCGAGAGGGCATACCGACACCTAAAGGGGCGAAGTACTGGGATCGCTCCTTCTTTAGGAAGTGCATAGAGGACGACGTTTACAAGCCCCATACATTTGAGGAGGTGCAGGAGGTCGTCTCGGAGGAGGTGTCGGCTCGTCTTGAGCACCGCAGGCAATATGGAGTGTGGTGGTTCAACCGCCGTGGGTTGGACATTCGCCAGGTCTCAGAACCCGGACCCGACGGCCGGAGCTACAGGAAGAGCTATCGTTGGTATCACAAGCCCAGAGCCGAATGGATTGCAGTACCCGTGCCTGCCTCCGGCATCCCCCGAGATCTCGTAGAGGCAGCGAGGGCGACCGTCAAACATAATCGTAGGCCCGCGCGTGCCGGACGACGATTCTGGGAACTTACGGGAGGCGTCGGATATTGCGGAGAGTGCGAGCGGGCCATTTGTGCCACCCACAGCGTCAAAGTCAAGAGGGGACGCACCTACGCCTACGATTATTACCGGTGCGCCGTCCGCAACAAATACGGCCGTGACGCTTGCGCCAATGCCCACCTACCGAAAGCCGACGAGCGAGAGTCGGAGGTGTGGAAATTCGTTTCGGGCCTACTGAAAGACCCCAGCCGCTTGCGAGCCGGACTTAAGAAGGTGATAGAAGAGGAGCGGCGCGCCATTCGAGGAAACCCCGCCCAGGAAATCAAGGCCTGGGCGAGGAAACTAGCCGAGGTGGACCGAAAGAGGAGCGCTTACCAAGACCAGCAGGCCGAGGGCCTGATCACGCTGGATGAACTCCGGGCGAAGCTTTCCGCGCTGGAGGAGACCCGCACCGTGGCCCAACGAGAGCTTGACGCCCTCAGTAGCCGCCAAGAGCACGTCGAACGACTTGAAAAAGACGCTGACATCATCCTGGAGCGCTATGCGGGGATGGTTCCAGGAGCCCTAGATAACCTCACCTCCGAAGAGCGCCACCGCATCTACAAGATGCTCAGACTGAAGGTGCTGCTGCACGCCGATGGGTCGACCGAGATTACTGGGGTCTTGGTCGGTCCGATGGAGACCAGTCCTTGCGGTTCTGCGAAAACGGAGGGTTCATCGAGATCTGCCCCCACGGAAGGCCGATCGTGAAGCGTCTGACGCTGGTCGATCTGCTCCGCGAGTTCGGGAGAATCTAGTCCTTGTCTAGCAGGCTCTGGCCCAGGTTCAATATGGTCGGGGCCCAGAGTCCCACGAAGATCGCCGACTCGCGCTTACCTGAGAAGTACAGGGCCAGTGAGATGAGGATGGAGATCAGGGTCCCACCCACGTAGATTCCTTTGCCGCCGTCCATGCGTTACCTCCTCTTGGGTTACAAGCGCCAATATACCCGCCGTCCCTTTCTATAAACTGTAAGAGCGATCATAGGCCCCGACAGGAGGTTCGCAGCACGTGTCCCGAAAAGTGGAAGTCACCACAAGGAGGCCTGACCGAGGAGGCCGTTCGACGGTCCTCGGGACGAAGGGGGCGGTCGCCTGCGAGCATCCGGGCGCCGCCGCAATCGGTCTCCGCGTGCTCGACCATGGAGGGACCGCCGCCGACGCGTGCGTCGCCATGGCCGCCGCGATGGCGGTTCTCTCACCGATGCAGACTGGCATGGGTGGCGACGCCTTCTTGCTGTTCTACGACGTCGAGAGCGGACGGGTAACCGGGGTGAACGGCTCGGGCCGGGCCCCGGTGGGCGTTGATGTCGAGAAACTCCTGGATCTGGGCGAGATGCCGGAGCGGGGCGGCCTCACGGTCACGGTCCCAGGCGCCGTCAGGTTGTGGGAGGACGCCGCGAACCGCTATGGCAACCAGCCTCTGGCGCGTCTGCTCGAGCCTGCCTGGGAGCTCGCGGAGAATGGCTATCCTGTCGCCGAGGTCGTCGCCCGCTACTGGGACGAGCACGAAGGCGTACTCCGCAAGAACGAGGCCGCCACGCGGACCTTCCTACCGGAAGGCAGGGCTCCTGTTGCGGGGGAGATCTTCTCCCAGGTAGACCTGGCGGCCACGATCTCTGCCGTCGCCGAACGGGGCGCCGACGCTTTCTACAAGGGCGAGATAGCGGCGAGCATCGCACACTCCACGCAGCACGCCGGCGGTTACCTCTCGGAGGAGGACCTCGCGGCCCACAAATCCACGTTCGTCGAGCCCATCTCGACCGACTACAGGGGCATCAGGGTCTACGAGATCCCGCCTCCTGGCCAGGGCGTCGCCGCCCTCGAAATGCTAAACATCCTCGAAGGCTTCGACCTGGCCTCTATGCAACCCTCGAGCGCGGACCGCATCCACCTCGAAGTCGAGGCCAAGAAGCTAGCCTTCGAGGACCTGCACGATAGAATCGGGGATCCTGCACACTCCGCTATACCGACCGGGGAGTTGCTCTCCAAAGACTATGCAGCGAAGCTGCGCGGGTCGATCTCCCGCGACGCAGCGGCGCTAGTCTCTGATCCCGACTCCGGCGGAGAGACTACCTACCTCTGCGCCGTAGACGCGGAGGGCAACGGCTGTTCGTTCATAAACAGCCTCTACAGAGGTTTCGGTAGCGGTATCGTCGCCGAAGGCACTGGAGTCTGCCTCCATAACCGCGGCACCTCGTTCCGCCTGGAACCCGGCCACCCGAACGCCATCGTTCCTAGGAAGCGCCCCATGCACACCCTCATCCCCGGCCTCGCTACTCGCGACGGAGCTCTCTGGGCCGTCTTCGGGGTGATGGGCGCAGCGATGCAGCCCCAGGGCCACGCACAGGTACTGGTCGACCTCATAGACTACAATATGGACCCTCAGGAGGCGGTCGAACACCCCCGTCACCGCCACGAGAACGGCGTCCTCCTCATCGAGGGTCGCGTCCCCGAGGAGGAGTTAGCCCGCCTGCGCGACCGGGGTCACCGCATCGAGGTTAGGGAAGACTTCATGATCCCCGCGGGAGGTGCCCAGCTCATCCGCATCCTGGATAATGGCGTCAGGGCCTGCGGCAGCGACCCGCGCAAAGACGGTTGTGCGCTCGCCCAGTAGGGGAGTTATGACCGAGAGACCGAGTCCAGCCCGCAGGGTCGCGATCGCCGGGGTAGTCGGGGCCCTATACGTAGTCCTGAGCCTAGCCGTCGCGCCCATCGCCTTCGGGCCCATACAGTTCAGGCTCGGGGAGGCATTGAAACCGCTGGTGATCAAGTACCCCGTAACCATCCCCGCATTCGGAATAGGGACCGTCATCATCAACCTCTTCAGCCCCTTCGCCGGGGCGCTGGAGCTGGTCTTCATGCCGCTCGTCGACGTCACCGGCGGCGTGCTCTGCTATCTCGTGGCAAGGAGAATCGGCGGGACTCCAGGGACCTACCTCGCCTCCCTGATCTACGCCCTATACACCGCCGCCGGCGTCGGGGTGGTGCTCACCGTCGCAGCCGGGTTGCCCTACCTGGCCGCCTTCGCCTCGGTAGCCGTCTCGGAAGTAGTCTTGCTCCTCCTGGGAAACGCCCTGCTGGTGCGCAGGATCTGAATGCGGCTCCAGGAAGGCTTCGGGCCTTCCTGGAGCCGCGCATTTCAGCAATTCAGCACGCTCCAGCCTCCGGCTGTCGCTTGTCAGCACTTCAGCTTTCGCATGCGCGAGACCTGACTTGCTGACAAGGCGGCGCAGCCGCCGGGCTGAAATGCTGACAAGGCGCGAAGCGGCGTGCTGACTAGCTTGTTAACAAAACTTAATACAACTTTAAACCTATCTTCAGAGTAGTCGCTGGAATCAACATGCGGGCGAGTTAGTATGTCATGCAACGTTTCCGGACCGCTTCGCTCCGGGTGTTCGACCGGGGCATGGTCCGCATCGTCTCTACTGCGGCGTTCTGCCGCGCCCCGTAGGTTTCAAAGCAACGTGTAGATATTGAAGGAAGAGCAAGGAGAGGTTGATCTTTATGCGAAGGTCGTCGGGTTCGACGGTGGACGTGGACCAATCTGATATCTGTGTGGGCATCTCGGTACCTTTCGGATGCCCTGCTGGGGAGCGCTAGGATGAGAGACTCTGCTGACCTCTGCCTGCACGAGCTCTTCGAGGAGCAGGCGCGCCGCACGCCCGACGCACCCGCGCTCGAGGACGCCAGGATCTCCCTGACCTACGGTGAGCTGGACAGGCTCGCTGACAGGCTAGCGGCATATCTCGGGAGCAGGGGCATCGGTCCTGACGAACCCGTCGGTGTCTACATGGAGCGACGGGCCGAGTACGTGGTCGCCTGCCTCGCAGCCATGAAGGCCGGGGGCGCTTACCTGATCCTGGAGCTCGCCTACCCGCCGCCCTTGCTCGCCGATGTCGTGGCTGACGCGAGTCCGCGCATCGTGCTAACGCAGGAGCGGTACGTGGAGCGCCTGCCGGAAGGGACGGAGACGTTCTCCCTGGACGAGGGCTGGGAAGAGAGCCTGGAGGACCTTCCGGCGGGGCATAGCAGGCCCGAGGTAGATCAGGAAAACCTGGCTTTCGTTTCGTACTCGGCAGGGACGACGGGGAAGCCGAAGGGGATAGCCAACCCGCACAGGGCGCCGGTCCTGTCTTACTTGTGGCGCTTCGGCATTAGCGACTACGCCCCGGGCGACAGGGTGGGGTGCAACGTCTTTTTTATCTGGGAGATGATGCGGCCGTTGCTACGTGGGGCTACGACGGTCGTCATCCCCGACGACGTCATCTATGACCCGAAGGCCCTGATCCACTTTCTCGAAGAGTACGGGATCACGGAGACGCTCTTTACGCCGTCTCTCCTCGAAGCCGTCCTGAACTCGAGCGGTCCGGATGTGGGCGAGAGGCTTTCGAAGCTAAAGACCCTGTGGCTGAACGGCGAAGTCGTCACCCGCACGCTTGCGCGGCGCGCCATGGAACTGCTGCCGGATGCGCGCCTGCTCAACGTCTACAGCTGCAGCGAGACTCACGAGGTGGCCGCCGGTGACCTGCGCGAGTTGGTCGAGAACTCCGAGTCTACGTATTGCGCCGTCGGCGTTCCCATGGACCCGGAGCACCTTTATCTACTCGATGAAGATGGTGAACGCGTGCCTGAGGGCGATGCCGGAGAGCTCTTCGTCGGTGGCGAATGCCTGGCCCGCGGCTACGTAGAACTGCCCGAGAAGACCGAGGAGAGCTTCCCCGAAGAGCCCTTCTCCTCGAAGAACGGCGCAAAGATGTATCGCTCGGGCGACAGGGCCCGCATCCTCTCCGACGGGAGCCTGGAGATCCTCGGCCGCGTGGATTTCATGGTCAAGATCCGGGGCTACAGCGTCGAGCTGGGCGCCGTCGAGGCCGCTATCGAAGATGGCCTCGCCGTAAAATCCTGCGTCGTAATCGCGGAGGGTGAGGAGGGAGAAGATAAACGCCTCGTCGCCTATATCGTGCCCGATCCCGAAGACGACGAGCGCTACTCGGGATGGAGCCTCGACCGGAAGACGGGACGGAGCAAGGAGATAAGGGGCATCCTGCAAGACGGCCTGCCGCACTATGCGGTCCCTTCCGTCTTCGTCGAGCTCGCGGCGCTCCCCATCCAGGCCACCTCGGGCAAGGTCGATCGTTCCGAACTCCCGCCCCCGCCGCCTCGGCCTGCGCGCAGAGACGCGGGTGACATTGCCAGGCTCCCCGAAACTGCCGCGCGCTCTGAGAAGGAGGCGCTGCTCGTGGGGGCCTGGGAGGACGTGCTGCGGCTGGATGAGGGCGAGGTCGGGCACGAGGACAACTTCTTCGACCTCGGCGGGCACTCGCTCGCCGCCGCGCAACTCTCCAGCCGCGTCGAACAGGGCTTCGGCGTACACGTCTCCATGCCGCTGTTCATGGAAGACCCGACGCCGGGAGGGCTGCTCGACAGGATCGAGGCTCTGCAGCGTGACGGGACGGCGGGCGAAGTGGCGACCGCCGAGGACCTCGCAGCGGAGGCCGTACTCGAACCCGAGATAGCCCCGCAGGCCGCCGCGGAAAGCACGCCGACCCTACAGGAAGCCGGCGACGTCTTCCTTACCGGGGCGACCGGGTTTCTGGGGGCCTTCCTGCTCGACGGGTTACTCTCTTCGACGAACGCCCGCATCCACTGCCTCGTCAGGCCCCGCGGGGAAGCTGGTGGTATGGTCTCCATCGAGACCAATCTGCGGAGATACGGGCTGTGGCGGCCCGAGTGGGAGGAGCGCATCGTGCCCATCGACGGGGACCTCGGGAAGCTCTTGTTCGGCCTGGACGGGGGGGAGTTCGACGCGCTGGCCCGCGAAGTGGATTTGATCTTTCACCCTGGAGCGGTAGTGAACCTGATCTACCCTTACTCGGAGCTGAAGGCGCCGAACGTCGGCGGCACGCGCGAGGTCTTGCGCCTGTCGTGTCGCCACGGGGCGAAGCCCGTGCACCACGTCTCCACGAACGGCATCTTCCCGCCGGGCAACGGCCTGTGCGAGGAAGACACCGATCTCGACGAGCTTGCCGAGTCCCGCGAGGACGGCTACGGCCAGTCCAAGTGGGTCGCCGAGAAGCTGGTACGTGAGGCCGAGGTGCGCGGCTTGCCGGTTCACGTCTACCGCCCGGGGAACGTCTCGGGTCACAGCGAGACCGGTGCTTCCAACCCGCGCGACCTGCTCGGCGGCGTCATCGTGGAGTCGCTGCGGCTGGGGCGCGCACCCGAGATAGAGGGGTGGCGGATGGAGATGACGCCCGTCGACTTCGTGGCCTCTGCGATTCTGCACATCGCGTCGGACCCTGAGGCGCAGGGAGGGACCTACCACCTTGCGAACCCCGACCCTCCCCCCGCGGAAGAGGTCTACGACCTGCTGGAAGAGGGGGGCTACCCGCTGGAGCGCCTCCCCTACGATGAGTGGCTGCAGAAGATAGACGCCGCTCCCCCGGAGGAAGGCACCCCCGGCGAGATCGTGGGCACCGCATCGTCCGTAACAGACGAACTCCGGGAAGACAACACCTACGAAGACAGCAACACGCGCCGTATCCTGGGCGACGACGGGCCGACCCGGCCCGCGATCGACGCGACGCTCATGGAGACGTATGCCAGGTACTTTGCCCGGCAAGGCTGGACAGAGGCGCCCGCAGCACTGCAGGAGACCGGCAGACGAGGGTAAACACACGATACTCCCTCCCATACCCGTCATTACCGTGCAAGGGGCAATCCGGAGAGGAGCGGAGGCGCGTAAGCAGTGTCGGGCTTCTTCGTGCCGTCGGCACTCTTACCCCACGTCCACGTCGGTGGTATCGACGTCGAGGACTTCGTCGAGGCCCATGATCTCACGCACGGTCTCGTCTAGGTCATCGTGCGAGGCCGCCGCTCCGGCCAGCTCCACGACGCCTTCTCTGACGTGGCGGACCTCCAGATTCGTGCCGTCGAGCAGTTCCGCCACGTCATGCTCGACTCCTTCGAGGTCGCTGAGGAGCGGGTCTACCTCCACCTCGCCCGTATCGGGATCGATGTAGGCGTCGTTGCGGGGGTATCCGGAGTCGGAAGTGTAGGACTCGTCCTCCCAATCCTCGCGCGACTTCAGGTCTTCCAGCTGCCTGATCTCTTCTTCGTCTTCTGGGTCGGTGACGAGCTGGCCCTCGTGCTCGTAGTCTTCTTCTGTCTCCTCGTCGATCTCGTCGGGAGCGTAGTCCTCCGGTTCGACCTCGTCGCCCGTGTGATCCCCCGGTTCAACGTCCGAAGCGTCGGCCGCAAAGGTCGCGAAGTCGACGTCGGGGTCCAGGAACAGGCTCGTGATAGGGACCTCCAGTTGCTCCCCTTTTTCCGTCTCGACGACGACGTGCGTGACCTCCCCACTTTCCTCGTCTTCGACCACATCGGCGATGCGGCCGACCTCAGTACCGTCGGCGGCCCGCGCTTCGAGCCCGACAAAACCTCGTTCTTGCAAGTCGACCTCCAGGGTATCTTCTGCCTGATCTGAAGAATATACCCTCTCCCCGAGACCTTACTCCGGCAGCTCTGCCAGGACCTCGGCCATCCTGTAGAGATCGGAGTCCAGGGGTTGCTCTTTGCTCGCGACCTCTTCGAGCGGCACGCGCTCGATGCGCGGGCCCCTGATCCCGACCATGACTCCAGTCTCTCCGTCGGCTAGCGCCTCGACCGCCGCCGTCCCTAGCCTGCTGGCGAGGATCCTGTCCGATGCCGTCGGGATCCCACCGCGCTGGATGTGGCCTACGACGGTGAGCCTCGAGTCGTAGGTGCCCTCCGACTCGTTTATGTACTCGTGCAACTCCTCGGCGGAGAACGGCGCCCCCTCGGCGACCACCACTATGAAGTGGGATTTCCCCTGCTCGTAGGCTTTCTTGAGGAAACTCAACAGCGCCTCGGGCCTCGGCTCGAACTCGGGCACCACGGCGGCCTCGGCCCCGCCGGCGATGGAGCTCATGAGCGCCAGATAGCCCGATTCGCGGCCCATCACCTCGACCACGTGCGCCCGCTGGTGGGAGCTGGCGGTGTCTTTGATCCTGTCGATCGCCTCCAGCGCCGTGTTGAGCGCCGTGTCAACCCCAATGGCCGCGTCCGTGCCCCACACATCATTGTCTATAGTCGCAGGAACCCCGGCCACCTTGACCCCGAGCTCGGAGAGCCTCAAACCTCCGGTCAGGCTCCCGTTCCCGCCTATGACCACGAGTCCCTCGACCTCGGCCTCGGCGAGCTTGCCCGCCGCGCTCCTCTGCCCCTCGGACGTCGCAAACTCGGGCGAGCGTTCCGTCCCGAGCACGGTACCCCCACGGTGGATAATGCCCCCGAGACGGCGCCGGTCCATCGGGTAGATCCTACCCTCCAATAACCCCCTGTACCCGGCCCATATCCCCATGACCTCCCAACCCCGGAAAAAGGCCGTCCGCGCCACCGCCCTTACCGCCGCGTTCATCCCCGGCGCGTCGCCCCCACTGGTCAAAACTCCTATCCTCAAGATCAACCTCCTCTTACACGCTCCAAGTCCCATTATGCAGCAACCCCATGCAAGATATGCCTTCCCGATCTACCTTGATCTCCCGCGAAGGAGTAATAAAATATGAGCGTGCCAGGCTTAGATTTTAGAGGTTAAGTTTATCCCGGCACGGGGAACGAGGGAGTACGAGGATTTTATACAGGAGGCTTTCGATAGATGATATGTGAGAACTGTGGGATCAGGCCGGCTAGCGTACAGGTATTACAGCAGCAGGGTGACCGGAGGGCGACGAACTATCTGTGCACCCAGTGTGCGCGGCAGCTCGGCATGATCGGGGGCGAGCAGGGTGGGTCGGACCCGTTCGCGATGCTCCAGAACCTCATACAGCAGCAGCAAGGGGGGCAGGGCAGCCTGTTCGACGCGCTCTCGGGAGAGGCGCAGCAGGCCGTGATGCGGGCCCGGGAGGCGTCGGCCGGCACCACGCGGACGGCGGCTGTCGGGACCGACCATTTGCTCGCGGGCATCGTGACCGGCGACAATGTGGCGACCGAGGCGTTGCGACGCGCCGGCGCCGACGTTGACGGGATGCGCGCCCGCTTCCAGGAGTTCCGTGGCGATCCGGGGGAAGAGATCTACACGTTCACCCCGAGCGCCAAGCGCGCCTTGCAGCTCTCCTTCGCCGCGGCCAGGCAGATGGGCGCGGGGCAGGTAGGGAGCGAGCACCTGTTGCTCGGGCTGCTCGGCGAGGGTGACGGGAACGCTTACAGGATATTGCAGCAGCACGGGGCCAGCGACGCCGAGGCGTTGAGGCGTGAGATCCTACGCCTCATGCAGCAGCGCGGGTCGCAGTTGGGACCGGGCATGCCCGGAGCCGCCGCGGGAGGTCCCGGTATGGGCGGCGGGCAGCAGGGCCCACCGAGCCGGACTCCGACCCTGGATCAGGTAAGCAGAGATCTCACGCAACTCGCGCGTGACGGCGAACTCGACCCTGTTATCGGGAGGGCCGAGGAGATCTCACGCGTCATCCGCATCCTCTCCCGCCGCACCAAGAACAATCCCGTCCTCATAGGTGAGGCCGGCGTCGGCAAGACGGCGGTGGCAGAGGGTCTCGCCCAGCGCATAGTCTCCGACGACATACCAGAGTCGCTCAAGGGCAAGCGCGTACTCGCGCTCGACGTCGGCGGGCTCGTCGCGGGCACCCGTTTCCGGGGGGACTTCGAGGAGCGGATGCAGCAGATGCTCAAGGAGCTGCAGCAGGAGGAGAAGGACATCGTCCTGTTTATCGACGAGCTGCACTCCATCGTAGGTGCCGGCGGCGCCGAGGGCGCCGTGAACGCCTCCAGCATGCTCAAGCCAGCGCTGGCGCGCGGCGAGCTGCAGGTCGTCGGGGCCACCACGCTCGACGAGTACCGCAAGCACGTTGAGAAGGACCCGGCGCTGGAGCGGCGCTTCCAGCCCGTGCTCGTCGACGAGCCGACGGTGGATGAGACGGTGTCGATCCTCTTCGGCCTCAGGGACCGTTACGAGGCGCACCACAGGGTGAAGATCTCTGAGGAGGCCATCATCGCGGCGGCCCAGCTCGGCGATCGCTACATAACGGACCGCTTTCTGCCTGACAAGGCCATAGACCTCCTCGACGAGGCTGCGGCCGAGGTGCGGCTCCGCTCGACGGTGCCGCCCGTCGACGTCAAACGCATCGAGGAGGAGATAGCCGGCCTCGAACGCGAGAAGGAAGACGCCGTGAGGGCCGAGGACTACGAGACGGCCGCAGGCTTCAAGCAGCGCATCGAGCAGCTCAAGGCCGAGCTCGACGAGCATCAGGAGGGCTGGGCCGGACGCCGCGAGACCAACGCCCCCGAGGTGACCCGCGAGGACATCGCGAGCATCCTGGAGGAGTGGACCGGCGTGCCCGCGACCAACATCGTCAAGGAAGAGGCCGAGCGTCTCTTGAACCTGGAGGGCGTGTTGCACGAGCGGGTCGTCGGGCAGGAGCCCGCGGTCAGGGCGGTGGCCCAGGCCATCAGGCGCGCCAGGGCAGGTATAAAGGACCCCAAGCGTCCCGTCGGCAGCTTTATCTTCCTCGGCCCAACGGGAGTCGGCAAGACCGAGCTGGCGCGTACGCTCGCCGAGTATCTCTTCGGCGAGGAGGACGCCATGATCCGGATAGACATGTCCGAGTTCCAGGAGGGCCACACGGTGAGCCGCCTCGTCGGCGCACCTCCCGGCTACGTCGGCTACGAGGAGGCGGGACAGCTCACGGAGCAGGTGCGCAGGCGTCCTTACAGCGTCGTCCTTTTCGACGAGATCGAGAAGGCCCACCCCGACGTCTTCAACACGCTGCTTCAGGTGCTCGACGACGGGCGTCTGACGGACGCCAAGGGCCGGACGGTCAACTTCGAGAACACGGTCGTCATCATGACCTCGAATGTGGGCAGCCAGCACCTCGTCTCGACGAGGCAGTTCGGCTTCACCCCGAGAGACGGCGTGGACTTCCGGGAGACCGAGCGGCGGGCGCGCGAGGCCCTGGAGCGGGCTTTCAGGCCCGAGTTCCTCAACAGGGTAGATGAGATCATCGTCTTCCAGCCCCTCACCAAGGAGGACGTGCTGAAGATAGTGGACATCATGCTCTCCCGCCTGAACAAGCACCTCGAGAGCCAGCGCGTGCAGATCGAGGTGACGGACGCCGCCAAGGAGTTCCTCGCCGAGGAGGGCTACGACCCGAAGTTCGGCGGAAGGCCGCTGGCGCGGGCCATAAGGCGCTACGTCGAGAACCCCCTCTCCAGCCGCATCATCGGCGGAGAGTTCGGCCCCGGCGACACCGTCGTCGTGGACCGCGCGGAGGAAGGCCTCGCCTTCAAGGTCAAGGTGCCAGTGTCATAAGGTTCCTATCAACGGAATCCAAAGAGAGAGGCTCCCCATTTCGGGGAGTCTCTCTCTTATGCTAGGTTTCTCACCATGATGCGGCCGCCAGAAGGCTACACGACGAGATCGCCCGCGCGCGAGGACGCGGAGGCCGTTGCCGCCCTTATCTCCACCTGCCAGATCGCAGACACCGGCGCATCGGACATTAGCGTGGAGGAGATGATCGACGACTGGCACTCTTTAGACCTCGACGAGGAGGCCGTGGCCGTTATCGCGCAGGATGGCACCATCGTCGCCTACGCCGACGTGTTCAACCGCTCCTTCGTGATCGTCTCGATCTACGGCTACGTCCACCCGGACTATCGGGGGGTGGGGCTCGGTAGCTATCTTGTCGCGTGGGGAGAGCGCTGGACGCTCGACCACATGCCACAAGCCCAACAGAACGCACGCGTCGTCGTGCAGCATTACATCAACTCGGCCAACGAAGCCGGACGACTGCTGCTGGAGAGCTCAGGCTACACCCCGGTGCGCGGAATATACGTGATGGAGACCACCCTCGATGAGGCCCCGCCACCACCACACTGGCCCCCTGACATCTCCGTGCGCACCTTCGTCCCAGACCAGGACGAGCGTGCGGTCTACGAGGCCGTCGAGGATGCGTTCAGAGACCTGTGGGGCCGCCCTCGCAATCCATTCGAACGGTTCATCGGGGAGAAGGAGGTGGAGAGCTTCGATCCTTCCCTCTGGTTTCTGGCCATGGACGGCGACGAGATAGCGGGCGTCATCCTCTGCAAGACGCTGGCCGGCGAGGGATGGGTCAACGTCGTCGGGGTGAGGCGCCCGTGGCGGAAGCGCGGGCTCGGACTCGCCCTCCTCCGCTACGCCCTCGCCGAGTACCAACGCCGGGGCGTCGAAAAGGTCGCCCTCAGCGTGGACGCCGAAAGCATCACCGGCGCCCCCAGACTCTACGGACGCGCCGGCATGCGCGTCAGAGAGAGCTACATCATCCACCTCAAAGAGCTTCGCCCGGGCGTGGACCTGGGTACGAGACTCGATGAAGATTAGCCTCATCCCAGTGCACCAAACAAATGTTTGACTAAAGCCTTCCGTTGCGCTAGGGTATACCTGTGGGAGAGGCGTTACATCCGAGGCGGGTGGAGATCCTACGCTACCTTGCGCGGCGGGCGAGTATGGAGGGGCCTCCGCCGAGCGTGCGGGAGATCGGGGCTGCCGTTGGCTTGAGTAGTTCGCAGACCGTACACCACCACCTTGGCAGGTTGGAGGAAGAGGGATACGTGTCGAGGATGGGGAGGGGTGCGAGGACGCTCGGGCTGACGGGGAAGGGCTGGGAGGCGGCCGGCCACATGGCGTTGCTCGGCAGGATTGCCGCCGGACGCGGGCTCGAGGCGGTGGCGACCGACGAGGCGTATTCATTAGCGGCCGAGCTTCTCGCTTCGCGTTCGGGGAAGCGCAGGTATCTCCTACGGGTGGTGGGACAGAGCATGGTGGGGGCGAGGATCGAGGACGGGGACCTGCTGGTCGTGGAGGAAGACGAGAGCCCGCCGGATGGTTCCATAGTCGTGGTGTTGTTGAGGGAAGGCGAGGAGGTGACGGTAAAACGCTTTTTCAGGGAGGGGGAGGTGTTGAGGTTGCGGCCCGAGGCTCCTCCGGGAGAGTACGAGGAGATGGTGGTACCGGCGGGGGAGGTGCGGGTGCAGGGACGCGTGGTCTACGTGTTGCATCCTCCGGGGAGGAGGCCGGGAGGGGGCATCCGGGCGTGAGCCAGCTTCCGTCGATGACTTACGGGTTGTTTTCGTATCTGCTGCTCGCCTGCGTGAGCGCGGTCGTCGGGTACTATTTCGCAAGGAAGAGGACCGAGTACGAGGTCCGTTACCGGCACCGGGTTGAGGTCGCCGAAGGTGTTCAGGGGATGGTGACCCCGCTCGTCGAAGAGTTCGAGGCTGCTCTGGAGTACGTACGGGCTCCTGGCCCGTCGAGGGAGTTGCCGATCGAAGAGATCGAACGCTCCGTGGACGGCCTGGAAAAGTACCTCGCGCAGCAGGAGATGTGGCTGGAGAGCCGATCCTGTGCCGCCCTCGCAGACCTTATCGGGAGCTTCCGCGCCCGGGGGAGGATGCTGGGTCTTCTCCCCCTGCGCTACGACGACCCGGACTTCGAGAAGGCTTACGAACAGGCCGGGGCCGAGCTAGACGAATGGCTGCGTGCTGACCTCCCCGCATCCCGTGAACGACTGGCCGACGCGTTTCGGGAGATGCTAGGCGTGAAGAAGTGGCGGCGCAAAGTCCTGCGGTCACCTCTCTAACCCGAGGAGGACGCCAAATCTTGCGGGCCGACTGTGTGCCGGGTAACATGGCTTTATACGGGGCGTCCCGTGCGGATAGTCCGATGGAAAGGTTCGTGGAGCGGTGAGCGCGACGTTAGCGGGGGCGGATGCGTCCGTGGCCGTGTACTGCACGTTGCTCGTGGGTCGGAGTCTCTCATAGGCAGGTTCGGGGCTTACCTGCTCGTTTTGCGGTCGGGGGCGGGCCGGCTCTTGCGCCACCTGCGCCTCGCCGCGGCGGCTTACGGGGTGCTCTTGATCTCTCTCCTTCTCGCCGGGCTGGCCTGGTACTACGTGCGCCAGACGGTCGAGGCGCAGGACAGGGTCCGTTTCGATGAGACCGTCCAGGCTACGCAGGCGGCCGTGGACCGGCGGACGGATGCTTACCTCGACGCGCTGTTCGGCGGCCGCGGGGTGTTTTTGGCCAGCGAGGCGATCGAGCGCGAAGAGTGGGAGAGCTACGTCGAGGGCATAGAGACCAAGAGCCGGTTGGAGGGCCTGCAGGCGCTCGGCTTCGCCAGGTACGTAAGGCCCGAAGAGAGGGAGGCTTTCGCCGGGGAGGCCAGGAGGGAGGAGCTGCCCGAGATGCGGCCCGACCTGGATCCCGGCGGGGAGCGTTCCGCCTACTTCCCGCTCGCGTTGGTCGCCCCTACGGACGAGGCCAACCTGAGCATGATAAACCAGGACGCCTACACGGAGCAGGCCCACAGGGTTGCCATGGACAGGGCGCGCGACACGGGCTCTCCGCAGGCTACCAGGATGATCTACGTGCTCACGGAGTCGAACACGAACTCGAGCGCCGACCTCGTCATGAGCCCCGGCTTCGCCGTTTACCTTCCGGTCTACGCCGAGGGGGAGCCTGTGGAGAGGGTCGCCGCACGGAGGCGCGTCCTCCAGGGGTTCGTCGTCGGGTATTTCAGGCAGGACGGGCTTCTCGACGACGTGTTCGGGAGCGGCTTCGACCCGGCCATAGACTTCGAGTTGTACGACGGCGCCGACGTCGCGTCGAGCTCGCTCCTCTACGACGAAGACGGGGTGGAGCGCGCCAGCGAGGAGGGGTATGATCCGCTCTTCTCCGATGAGAACCGCTTCTGGGTGGCCGGGCGAGAGTGGAGCCTGTACTTCGCCACGTTGCCGGGATTCGAGAAGGGTGCCGAGAGCAACCTGCCGGCTTTCGTGCTGGCCAGCGGCATAGGAGCCAGCGTCTTGCTCTTCGGCATCTCCTGGATGCTCGTGCGCAGCCGTATCCTGGCCGAGCGCGCGAGCAAGGATTTGGAGGTGGCCAACAGGGAACTGGAAGGTACCAACAAGGAGCTCGAGGCGTTCTCCTATTCCGTCTCCCACGACCTGAGGGCCCCCTTGAGGGCCATTGACGGCTTCTCCCAGATCTTGCAGGAGGACTACGAGCACGCGCTCGACGACGAGGGGATGGACTATCTCGGTCGCGTGAGGGCGGCGAGCGGGCACATGGGCACCCTAATAGACGACCTGCTCGACCTCTCTAGGGTTGGACGCAGGCCCCTGCGCCGCGAACGCGTGGATCTGACCCATCTCGCCACGGAGATAGTCGAAGAACTCAAGGAGTCGCAGCCAGACCGGGAGGTCGAGTTCGTGGCCGCAGAGGACATTATGGCCTGGGGAGATGCGAGCCTGCTCAAGTTGGCGCTCGAGAACCTGCTCGGCAACGCGTGGAAGTTCACCGCAAGGGAAAGTGCGGCGCGCATAGAGTTCGGCGCCGAGAAGAGACCCGGTCCGGATTCAGCGTCCCCCGTCTACTACGTGCGGGACAACGGGGCCGGTTTCGACCAGACGTACGCAGACAAGCTCTTCGGCGCGTTCCAGAGGCTGCACGGGCAGGATGAGTTCGAGGGGACGGGGATAGGCCTGGCGACGGTAGCCCGAATCGTCCACAGGCACGGCGGCAGAGTCTGGGCCGAGGGAACGGTGGGCGAGGGGGCCACGTTCTACTTCACGCTGGGTGGTCGGGATATCGGGGACCGTTCGGTCCCTGCGAAGAGGGCCGAAGTTGCGTGAGGCCGACGCGAAGAGGGCGCCGGTGATAGGGACCCTGCGCGTGCTGCTCGTCGAGGACTCCGAGAATGACGCGATGCTTCTCCTGCGGGAGCTGAGACGTGGCGGATACGAGCCCCTCTCGCAGAGGGTTTATACCCCAGAAGACATGGAGGAGGCACTGCGTTCGGCGGACGCCGGAGGCGAGCCTTTCGAGGTCGTGGTCTCCGATTACTACATGCCACGCTTCAGGGCGCCCGACGCCCTGAGGGTACTGCGGGACCTCGGTTACGATCTCCCTTTCATCGTCGTCTCAGGCAAGATAGGAGAGGACGCGGCGGTGGGGATCATGAAGGCCGGGGCCGACGACTACGTGACCAAGGAGAACATGAGCAGGCTGTGCCCCGCCATCGAGCGCGAGCTCAGGGAGGCGCAGGTGAGGAGGGATCGCGAGCGGGCGGAGAAGGAGCTGATGCGGAGCGAGGATCGCTTCAGGCACCTCGTAGAACAGATACCGGCCGTCACCTACGTTCAGGAACCGATCGACTCCGACACCCCGAAGGCCATAACTTACATGAGCCCCCAGTACGAGGCTATGCTCGGTTATCCGCCCGAGAAGGAGATGCTCGACGAGGAGCACTGGCTCAGGGTGCTGCATCCCGATGATAGAGAAAGGGTGCTCGCCGAAGAGCTAAGAACCGACGAGACCGGCGAGCCCTACAGGATCGAGTACCGTCAGATCGCCCGCGACGGGCGGGTGGTGTGGGTGCGCGACGAGGCGACGCTCATCAGGGACGAGGAAGGCAATGCTCTGTACTGGCTCGGCGTCCAGTACGACATCACCGAGCAGAAGCGGACCGAGGAGGAGTTCAGGAAGAGCGAGGAACGCTTCAGGGCAACCTTCGAGCAGGCCGCCGTGGGGATCGTGCAGGTCGGACTGGATGGCGGATGGCTAAGGGTCAACGACAAGTTCTGCGACATCGTAGGCTACGATCGCGAGGAACTCGGCACGGTGAGCGTCTTCCAGCTCATCTCCCCCGAGGACGTCGAGAGAGACTACGACAGGGGCGTCAGGATGCTTGCGGGGGAGCTCAGGGACTATACCGAGGAGAAGCTCATCGTCGGCAAGGGCGGAAGGCGCGTCTGGATCAACCTGACCGTCTCCCTGGTGCACGACGACGCCGATGAGCCACGCTACTTTATCGCGGTCGCCGAGGACATCGGAAAACGCAAGCAGGCCGAAGAGGAGCGCCAGAGAACCCAGGAACAGCTCAGGCAGAGCGAAGAGCGCTTCAGGGTGCTCTCTCAGGAGGTCGTCGAGGGAATAATCCTGAGCGAGCACGGAAAGATTATCGACGCCAACCGCAGCGTTACCGAGATGTTCGGCTACAGGCTCGAGGAACTGATCGGGAAGGACGCCATCGGGCTCACAGCGCCCGAGTACAGGGAGGTGGTGAGGCAGCGTATCTCCGACGAGGACACCAGGCACTACGAGTCGATGGGCCTCAAGAAAGACGGCACCGTTTTCCCCGTGGAGATAAGGCCCAGGCACCTGCCCTATTCCGGACGTCGGATCCGGGTGACCTCCGTGATAGACCAGACGGAGCGCATACACCAGGAGGAGGCCCTGAGGCAGAGCGAGGCGCTCTACCGCACGGTGGTCGAGCAGGCGGAGGAGAACATCTTCCTCGTAGATGCGAAGAGTAGACGAGTACTCGACGCCAACGACGCCCTCCTCCGTTCGCTTGGCTACACGGACGATGAGCTGAAGGAGATGACGCTCTACGACATCGTCGCCCACCCTCAAGAGAGTGTGGACATCAACATCGGACGTATCATGGAGGAGGGCCACCGGTCCCTCGGTGAGAGGCAGTACCGTCGCAAAGACGGTTCGCTGGCCGATGTGGAGGTCAACGTGAGCGCCGTACCCTACAACGGCGAGAAGGTCATGTGCGTCGTCGCGCACGATGTGACGGAGCGCAAGCAGGCGGAGCGCAAGCTCGAGGAGATCCGGGAAGCCGAACGCAACAGGCTGGCCAGGGAGCTTCACGACAGCACCCTACAGGACATCGTCTACGCGCTGCAGGAGGTGCAGGTCATGCAGGTCGTCTCGGGGGACGATCTGAATCCGGCGCTGGAAGACACGGCCGAGGCCCTCAAGCGCTCCGTGGAGGGGCTACGTGGCGCCATCTTCGAGTTGCGCCTCAAAGAGACGCTGGAGAGCTCTCTGGTCTCCTCGCTCGAGACCCTCGTGGATCTGAACCGGCGGATGGCCCGTGGAAGGTACGAACTCGAACTGTTTGTGGAGGACGATTTTCCGGCCAGGCTCCCGAACAAGACAGGCCAGGAGCTCACGCGCCTCGTCCAGGAGGCGCTCACGAACGTCCGGCGCCACGCCGAGCCCAACCACGTCAGGGTTGAGTTGGGTCTCGACGGAGGGCTCGCCTACGTCCAGGTGTCCGACGATGGATGTGGGTTCGATTCAGAGAGGACCACGACAGGCATAGGCAGGCAGTCCATGAGGCACCGGGCTCTCGAACTCGGCGGGGAATTTAGTGTGGAGAGCGCGCCGGGCGAGGGGACGCGGGTGCGCTTCTCGATCCCCGTCACCCGCCTGGTCGAGGGGTAGTGGCGCCATCCCGGCCCTTTCGGGCTGCGGTAAGATGAGGACAGGCATCGAGGCGTTAGAAGGGTGGCCGTCATAGAGAATCACGCTGGGGAGCATTCGACCAGGATCTTGCTCGTCGAGGATCATGCCTCGTTCCGGCAGGCCCTGGCCTTCATGTTCGAGCGGGAGCAGGAGTTCGTCGTGACCGGCCAGGCGGGCTCGCTGGCCGAGGCGCGCGCGTTCATGCGCAAGGTGCCCGACGGGGTGGACGTCGCGGTCGTAGACCTCGCGTTGCCGGACGGGGATGGGTACGAGCTGATCGAAGAGCTGGCGTCCCGTCCCGACGTGATGACGCTGGTCCTTAGCGCCAGCCTGGAGCCGGCCCGCTTCGCCAGGGCCGTCGAGGCAGGCGCCTCCGGCGTGCTGCACAAGTCCGCCGCGATAGGCGAGGTCGTGGAGGCCGTGCGCCGGCTCAAGTCCGGGGAGGCCCTGCTCTCGCCGGCAGAGGTCATAGAGATGCTGCGAATGGTCAGCCGCAAGCGCCAGGAGGAGTACGAAGCCCAGAGGGCCATAGCGAAGCTTACTCCCCGCGAAAGACAGGTGCTTCAGGCCCTCGGCGAGGGCCTCGACAGCAAGGACATCGCGGAGAAGCTGCACATCACCGTGGAGACCGAACGCACCCACATGGTCAACATACTGGGCAAGCTCGATGTCCACTCCAGGCTACAGGCCCTGGTGTTCGCCGCCCGCCACGGCCTTGTCGAGATTCGTTAGGCGTTCGTGGCCCTCGATGCAGGACCAGCGACGTTGCCGGCCGACTTTATGTGGGGCTCACCGTGCTAGAATCAATGATGCTCGTGTCGATGACCGCGCAGACAGGTTCGAAGCACGAAGCTACCCGAGGAGACACGCCCTTCTTGCCGAAGTCGCCCCACAAGCGCTCCAAAGACCCTGCGGCGAAGGCGGCCTCTGCGCGGCGCCGGGGGGGTAGGCTGCGGGTCCTGATGGCCAACGAGCCGCGCGCCTACCGCGAGGGTATAGCGGCGGTCATCGGCCAGCTACGACCCGAGGTCGAGATAGAGATCGTAGAACCGGAGGCCCTGGATCCCGCCATCGAGCGCTTCTCACCCGACATGGTCATTTGCAGCAAGGCCACGGAAGCGTTGAAGAGCCGTGTGCGGGTGTGGGTGGAACTCTACCCCGAGAACGCCTCGCTGTCGGTAGCATCTATCGGCGGCAGACGCGTGGAGTACGCCGAGATCCAGCTCCCCGATCTGCTCTCCATCGTGGACAAGGCCGAGGAGCTGGCGGACTAGCCCATTAGGGCTAGAAAAAGATCCCCCTATTTCATGATGCTGGACGTCCTTCCAGAGGTCACCATTGCAGTATGGGCTTGAGATGCATCCTCGTGGCCAACGAACTTACTTCGTATCGTCAGTCGATAGCCATCGTTATCAGGGAGCTACATCCGAACGTGGAGGTGCTCGAGGTCCACCCCGAGACCCTGGACCGGGAGGTCGCGCGCGTCGGCCCCGACCTGGTGATCTGCAGCAGCGTAACCACCGTCGTCGAGGAGCTGGCCGCGCACTGGATCGAACTCTACCCCGAGTGCAGCCCCTTCTCGACGTTCTGCATCGCCGGAGAACGCAGGGCGATGGAAGACGTCCAACTCTCCGACCTCCTCCGGGCGTGCGCTAGGGTTCTGTAGAGAGCTCCCTGAGCAGCGCCTTCAGCCGCGGGGCGAGATCCTCGATCTCATCGGCCGTACACCTGACCTGGACGTGGATGCTGACCGTAGGGGATGTAGGCACGTCCGCCGGGGCCCCGCCCACGGTCGCGGTGACCACGGATTCCTTCGACTCGGAAGTCTTTGCGGGCGAATCGTCCTCAGAGACGATGTCTTCGGGCCGCTCGTCGAAGGTTGCGACCAGCTCCCCGGCCTCCTCTTTGAGCATACCGGAGGCCTTCAGAATCTCGATGATGGCGCCGGCGCCGTTCATCACGGGTTTGTTGCGGGGCTGGCCCGCGGCGTGGGCTATGTAAGCCTGGACGGTGGGGTAGAGCATTCCCTCACGCAGCTTCACGGCGGAGACGACGTTCTGCAAGAACTCGCTGGCCGCGACTATCGCGCGCCAGTTGCTCCTCACCCCGGCGTTATCATTGTGCGCCAGGGCCACGGCCAGAGAGCGTCCGCGGCGTGTGATCAGCTTCTTGCTCTCTCCCTGCAGAACCCCGATCTCCGTGAGGAAGGCGTTGTTGCGGCTGACGCTCGACTGATGCACCGAGTCTAGCTTGCCCACGTCCCCGGCACTCGCCGCCTCGTCGCGGGTTCCGTACGCCACGATAATGTTGACCAGCTCCTCGTAGGGAGAGCCAGGAAGCCTGAACTCCCTCTCCGCCATCCCGACACCTCCTCCCCCAAGACGTTTCCCATAGAACACGTTCGGGCCATTATAAAGCACGGCGCTTCGCGCCTCTCAGCACGCTCCCTTCGGTCGCTCGTCAGCACTTCAGCACGCTTCGGGTCTTCGACCCTCGCTTGTCAGCAGGTCAGCCTCTCCTGCTCCGGACCTCGCCTTGCCGCGCACGACGAACCGCTTCAAGCGGCAGTCACGTTCTGCGCTCTCGGCGAGGTTACGAAACGACTTGCTGAAGTGCTGACAAGCCGCCGACCGGAGGGAGGCGGCGGGCCGACAAGCGGAGGCGAAGCCGGAGCGTGCTGAAAGCGAAGCCCGCAGGGCGTAGCGTGCTGAGAGCGGGTTGATCCCCAACCCGCTCTCATGCGACGAAGCGCCAGCTCACGAAAAGTCCGCACATTGCGAGGGAAATGAGGGTGCTCACGACGAGCCATCCGCCGAGGAGCACCCTGTTCTTGAACAGGAGCGCGAGCACGATGAAAACGGGGAATGCGACGAGCACGTACCGTGGGGCGCCCATCAGCGGGCTCCCCGGCGTCCCGAAGAGCGCGGCGGGGGCGACGAGCAGCAAACCGTAGACGGTCAGGGATAGGGGCAGGTATCTGAGCCCGGCGAGCAATACGACCGTGGCGAAGACGAAGAAGGCCAGGTTGAAGAAGTCGCCAGCCCCGGCGAGTCGATTCGCCGCATTGCCGAACGAGGGATGGGCCCAAAGGTCATACTCGAGGAGTCTGCCCGCCCCTTCGACGGCCGTTCCCCAGGCTCTGCTCGCGGTGTCGAGCGGCCCTGTGGCCTGCCTTCCCCAGCTCTCCTGGGCAGAGTAGAAGAGGAGAGGGTCTCCGAAGCGTACCCACAGATAACCCATATATGCCAATAGCCCACCAGGCGCCAGCAGCAGGTAGATCCCCCGCCAACGAAATCTCTCTATGTCCTTTATCCACTCGTACAAGAGGGGAACGACCAGAAATATCCCTACATTGCGCGTGGCGGCGGCAAGAGCAGCCAGTACACACGCAAGCAGCAGGTCCTTCCTTACCCTCATCGCCCAGAGGGAGCCCGCTGAGAGCGCTAGAAAGAGGCTCTCCGTGTACGCGGCGTTCAAGAAGAACGTGGTAGGGAAGAGGGCCAGGATAAGGACGGTATCTCTCGCTACTCGCTCCCCCCAGCCCTCGACGGCAATGTTGTAGATGAAGTAGAAGGCGAAAGGCAGAAAGAGCAGGGAGATGAGAGGTCCCCACACGGAGAGGACTTCCCTGGAGATGGGACCGCCGAAGAGCTCGGCGAAGGATCTCATGAGCAGCGGGTACAGGGGGAAGAAGGCCGGGGAGACGTTGTCAGGGGGGGTGAGGTAGCCGCCCATGGCCAGTCTGACGTAGTGCTCACCATCCCAATGCGACCAGATGTTCATGCTCCCCGGGGGCACATCCAGGGTTACTCTCTGGAAGCCAGAGGTCGGCACGAGGTGGGCGAGCAGAGAGCCCGAGATCAGGTAGAACAGCCGGCTCGCGGCGTAGACCGCGAGCACGAAGGCCACGCCCTTGCCCTTTCTGTTCTCTTTCTCGTACTCCACCACCGGACCTCCCCAGAAGCTGCGCAGGGGATTATAGTGGCCCCGGCGGTTGCTAGTTCTGGCGGGGCGCGAAGATGATGACGCTGCCGTTCTCGTAGACCGTCGTGTAGAGGTCGCTCTGGAGCGCGAAAGGGCGCCAGTCTATCCACGGATAGCCCTTGTGGAACACCACGTAGCGCACGTCGTTTTTCTCCAGGAGTCGTGCGGTACGCCCGCTCGCCGGATGCTCCAGCACCCACAGTGCGTCCCACAGCGGAGGGGCCCCAAAGGGCGGGAGATCCCTCGCCCGCCTTATCCTGGCCGCGTCGTAGGACTGCATCCGCGTGTATCCGCCCATCGCGAGCATGGCCCGGCTCGGGACGTACTCCAGGTAAGGAGTCGCGACTATGCTCCCTCCTTCGTTGTGCCGCTCGAGCCACGTCCCTGCGGCGACGACCTCGGCCGGAGCAGGCCTGTCTTTGGGGCGCGCGCTGGGTCCTGCGGCTTGCTCCAGGCTCAGTACGGCTTGGGCGCCTACGAGGGTGATCGAGAGGGTGACGGCGAATAGGGCCGCCACATAGACGGCGGGTCCGCCCGAGCGGGTCGACAGCCGCACCAGGGTGACGAGGGTGAGGGCTGCGAGCAGCGCCAGGGGAACGCCGAGGTCACGCTCGAAGCGGTCGGGGAAACCGCTGTAGGAGGTCAGGCTGCCGAAGAACAGCAGCAAGGTCCACACCAGCAGGGTGAGGCGCGCGAGGATGTCAGGGGTGCCCTTCGCGTCCTTGCCGCCCGCGAGCATGAGCGCCAGACCGAGCAAACCGAGCCAGAGAACGGGGTGTGACATCGTCATGAGGAAGTGTCCGGGCCCGTTCGCCGGCTTGGTCCCGATCGCCATCGCCACGGCCTCCCCTCCCCTCCCCGTCTCCGATGCGCCGAGCATCCCTGCCACCAGGCTGGGCAGGTCGTAGGTGTCCCAGGCGTAGGCAACGGAGAGGAGACCGAGGAGCGCGAGCGAGAGAGCGAGGTACACCCCTTTCCTGCGCTCCCTAAGGAGCAGGTAGGGCAGGAAGAGAACACATACCAAACCGAGCAGCACGGCGAGGCTGTAGCCCGCTATCTGATGGTAGAGGACCGTCGAGGAGCCGAGTAGCGCGAGTAACAGACCAGCGCGCGCCGACGGAGCGGCGTACATCCCGACCAGGGCGGCTATGGCAAGCACGATCAGGAAATACTCCCCTACGAAGTTCGGGTAGCGGGCCTCCTCGAAGTGCAGGTACGTGCCCCCCAGGAGAAGGCCTGCGGTGAGGGCCGCCGCCACCCCGTACTCCCAGCCCCAGAGGCGCTTAGCCAGCGCGTAAAGGGCCAGCGCACCCAAGAGAGGGAGCATGGGAGCAAGGCTCGGGAAGACCTCCAGCGGCTCGATGCCGCTGAGGCGCGAGATCATGGCGGTGAGGAGGTGGAAGCCCGGCGGGTAGAGCATGAACGCCTCGTTCGACCCTTCCCTCATCATCATGCCCGCCATCACCGCGTGCTCGTAGCGGTCCACGCCCCTTGGGTAGGACCAGCCGTTTACGATAGGGCCCAGGTAGCCTCGCGCGAGCACGAGCAGGAGCACCAGGGAGAGCAACGGGTAGCGCCACACCGCGGAGACCGAGCCCCCATCTCCGGCCGGGGGCGCTTCTCTCTCCCGCCCGCCCGAGAAGTAGGCGATCCCGCCAGCGATCACGAGGACAGCTATCGGGATCATCAACCATTCTGTGGACGCAAGGCCGAGAAACATCAGGAGGGCCAGGGCGAGGGCCGCGGCGAGTGGCGCGAGCGTCGCAAAGCCGGGAGGCGAAGGCGGGGGCGAGAGTGGTTCCTCGCTCTCTTTGGCTGCTCCGAAGAGCAAATATGCCCCAAGGCCCGTCAGGGATACCAGCGCCACCGAGACGACGGTCACCCCGAAGGTGACGCCCGTCGCAAAGAGGTAGGTCTGCGCGAGCGCGACCGTGGGCACGAGCGTGAGGGAGAGCGCCACGGTGTAGGCGAGCTGCTCGGCGCGGTCGCCCGAGGCCAGCAGGCACCGCGTCCAGAACCATCCTGGCAGAACCCCGATCAGGAACGCCGCGGGGAGGGCATAGAGCAGATCAGAGATCAAACGCCGCTCCGCGGGAGCCGGTTTGCGGCGCCCCTTTCGGGTGGAGCGTAGGGCCCACCGGCCGCAAAGAGCGAACGGTTGCCTCCGGCTCCTTGCGCTTCGCCGGTCTTCTGGAATTGGACTCGCCCATCGCGGGAATGTATAACACTTAACCTGGATGAAACACAGACCCGGAAGGTCGAGCGCTTCGAAGAAGCTTGCAAAGACCCTCGCCCGGGTAAAGCTAAAGGATATCCGAACGGCGCACCGGTGCGCCGTCCGGCGATGCGGACGTGAAGGTAGTGGATCAGACCAAGAGAATACTCTTTGTAGCCTTGTACGCGCTCCTCGGGCTGGCCGTGGTCTGCGCCCTCTCGGCCTGCTTCCCTTCGGCTGAGGGGCAACAGGCCGAGGACCAGAAGCAGGAGCCGAAACGACCCAACGTCATTCTCATCCTCACCGACGATCTGGCCTTGAACGACCTGAATGCCCGCGCTCTCAGGCACATGCCCAACCTCGAGTCGCTGCTTATAGAGGAGGGCACGACCTTCGACAACGCGTTCGTGACCAACTCCTTGTGCTGTCCTTCCAGGGCCACCATCCTGCGCGGCCAGTACACCCACAACCACGAGATTCTCAGCAACGACCCGCCGCGCGGCGGCTTCCAGAAGTTCCGCTACGTCGGCCACGAAGACTCGACGATGGCCACTTGGGTCAAGGAGCAGGGCTACAGGACGGCGTTCTTCGGGAAGTATCTCAACGGCTACAAAGAGACCTACATCCCTCCGGGGTGGGACGAGTGGTACGCGGTGACCGGCAACTACCTCAGCCACACGTTCAACGAGAACGGCCATCTGGTCAGCTACGAACCCGAGTCCTACTACGATACCGACGTCATGTCGGACAAGGCCTCCGACTACATCACGCGCACGGCGGGGGCCGACCCGCCGTTCTTTACGGCAGACAGGCCGTTCCTGATGTGGATCGGTACGAAGGCCCCCCACCAGCCGGCATCCCCGGCCCCCAGGGACGAGAACGCCTACCCCGCCGTCTCGCTGCCTCGTCCGCCTTCGTTCGACGAGAAGGACGTCTCCGACAAGCCGGACTGGGTGAGCGACAACCCACCACTGAGCCTGGAGCAGAAGAGATACATGGAAGAGCTCTACCGCAAGCGTCTACAGTCCATGCTGGCCGTGGACGACATGATAGGAGACCTCATAGGAGCGCTGCGCGCCAGCGGCGAACTGGACAATACCTACATAGTGTTCACCTCGGACAACGGCTTCCACCTGGGCCAGCACAGGCTGGGGGCCGGAAAATGGACGCCCTACGAGGAAGACATCCGCGTACCGCTCATCGTACGCGGTCCCGGCGTGCCCGAAGGCGAGACCCTGCATCACATGGTGCTAAACAACGACCTCGCGCCGACCTTCGCCGACCTTGCCGGGGCCGAGCCGCCGTCCTTTGTGGACGGGCGCTCGCTGAAGCCGCTGCTAAAGGACGACCCCACGCCCCTGCGAGACTGGCGCCAGCGCTTCGTTATCGAGTCCGTCGCGGAGCGCAGTGGCGTGCCACACCCGCCGTTTATCACCGAGAGCACGGTGGTGCCGCTGCTTACGGGCGACCCGCTGCCGGGCGACTGGCGGCGGACGTCGGCCGCGAGCGCCCAATCGAGCGAGGAATGGGGCAGGCCGTGGCTCAAAGCCCTCCGTACCAACAACTACCTGTACGTCGATTACAAGACCGGCGAACACGAACTGTACGACTTGAGGAAAGATCCCCACCAACTGGACAACATCTACGCGACCGCTCCGCCCGAGATCACGCAGCGACTCGAAACGCAACTCGATGCGCTCAGGCAGTGCTCCGCTGAGGATTGTCGCACCGCCGAGAGCGAGAAGCAGGGAAAGCGGCCGACCGGAAGGCGACCAAGCGGAGGGTAGCTAACCGGCGTAGGGCTCCCTGCCCGGCGGCACCAGCTCGTAGAGGAGGCCCGACCTTACGGGGACCACCTCGAAGCCGGCGTTCCTGAAGCGCTCGGGGTCCGTGGACCCCTGGTCGAGGACGTACACACGACCCTCTTTCGCGGCCTTCTTGGCCGTACTCACCCCCGAGAGGTCGTCGGTCCCGTAGCGGCGGTCCGTGGTCGCGAGGTCTATATCGTCGGGCCAGACTATGTCCGCGTATTCGACCTCTTTGTTGTGGTAGAAGGGGTCGACGATGGTCAGGTCCCTGCGACGCTTCTCGACGAGGACCATGTACCACATGCCGCTCCTGTGGTGCAGGATGGTGGCGTTCGGGGCCGCGTTATCGGCGACGGCCTCGATCTCTTGGCGCCCCCGGTAGACGCCGCTCATGTCGTTCTTCGCGTAGGTCTCGCTTACACCGAGCAACGGCAACACGAGCAACACCGCCGAGAGAACGCCGAGGATAGCCCCCTTCAATACCCCGTGCGAGCCGGAGACGAGCGTTTCGACCTCGGCGAGCAGCGTCCCGATCCCGGCCGCAGCCCAAAGCGAGAGCACGAGGTAGGTCGGTATGAAGTAGAGGTCGATGTCGGGGATGTCGTTCAGGGCGGCGTGAAAGAGCCAGCCGAAGAAGAGAACCCCGAGGAAGATACCCACCGCGCGGTCCCTGAGAAGCAGAAAGACGGCGCCCGGCAACGCGACCATAATCACGAGAAAGGGCATGTTATCGAGCAGGTGCTCCCAGTAGAAGACCATCCTCGCCGGCATCTCCAGAGGCCCGAAGGAGAAGAACGAGCCGGTCAGGTTCCCCCCGCTGATTACGTACCAGAAGCGCCCGAAGTCGGTAGGGTTGTTCGCTTCCATGGGCGGGTCCATCGCGGCCCTGATGGGCAGATACAGGTAGGGAATGAGTCCCAGCACGAAGAGTCCGGCGCCCCCTAAGACGAGCCTGAAGTCGACCAGCCTGCGCCAGTCTACGAGGGCGACGAAGAGGAGGCCGGCCGGCAAGAGCAATCCGCTGGTGAGATGGTTGGTCAGGCAGAGCCCCACGAGGAAGGCCGAGAGCAGCAGGTAGCGGTCTTGGCGGTGCTCGCGCCAGAGTAGCAGGACGACGATGGTGACGGATACGAGCAGGGCGTTGAGGGTGTACACCTCCGCGATAACGGCCTGGGACCAGAGGGCCGTCCCCAGCCCGAAAACCAGGGCGCCAGTCGCAGCGGCCACGATCCGCCGGCCGAGCAAGAGCCCGGCCGCGTAGACGGCCAACACGGCCAGCGCCGCGTAGAAGGCGGAACCGAGGTTCACGCGGTAGGCGGGATCCCCGAACGGCAGGTAGGTGAAGAGGTGTGTCAGCATCAGGTAGGTCGGGTAGCCGGTAGGGTGCGCGATGCCAAGCACCGAGACCTGCATCTGCAGCATCACAGCGTCGAGCAGCTCGGGGTCCTGTAGATACAGGACCGTGGGAGCCAGGGTCTCTAGGTAGAGGACCAGGACGAGCGCGAAGACACCCAGCCCGGCGAGCAACAGACCAGCTTTGCGTAGAGGTTCCCCACCTCCGGCAGACGCGTCCGCAGACCGAGAAGCAGTCCTTTCCTGTTCCAGTGCCACGTCCTGAGACATCCTTTGCCGATCTTCAGGGCGGGGGCTATTGTACCCAGCCGGGCCAGCGATGTTCATTTCTATTAATCTGCGTTAATATAGCGTCCGCCGGGTATGCTAACCGGTAGGTTGTCAGAGCCATGTCCGGAGGTGAACCGGCGGGGCCGGCTTGCCGGACCGCAGGAAGAGCGGAACAGAGCGTTTACACTGATTCAGTATTCGTTCAACGATTTTTCCGTTACAATCGTCGGCTGGCATGTTCGGTTCGGGCCTGACTCTGAACGACAAAATGGATGTATCGTAGAGCAGTAAGGGAGTGCGATTAATGAAGGTATTGGTTCTAGGCGGCGACGGCTTCTGCGGCTGGCCCACCTCGCTGCACCTCTCGGCGCAAGGATACGAGGTGGCCATCGTCGACAACCTCTCCCGGCGCAAGATAGACATCGAGCTTGAATGCGAATCCCTCACCCCGATCCGCCCTACGGGCGAGCGCCTCGCGGTCTGGGAGGAGCTAACCGGCAACCGGATAGACTTCCACAACATCAACGTCGCCAAGAACTACCGCCAGCTCTATGATCTGCTCCTCGAGTGGCAGCCCGACGCGGTCATCCACTTCGCCGAGCAACGGGCTGCCCCCTATTCGATGAAGTCCAGCTACCACAAGCGCTACACCGTGGACAACAACCTCAACGCGACCAACAACCTGCTGGCGGCGATCACCGAGAGCGGGCTCGACACCCACGTGGTGCATCTGGGGACCATGGGCGTCTACGGCTACGGCTCGGCAGGGATGCAGATCCCCGAGGGGTATCTGACGGTCAAGGTCGAGACCGACGGGGGCGAGCTGGTGGAGCAGGAGATACTCTACCCGCCGAACCCGGGCAGCATCTACCACATGACCAAGACCCAGGATCAGCTCCTGTTCGCCTACTACAACAAGAACGACCTGACGCGCGTCACCGACCTGCACCAGGGCATCGTGTGGGGAACCCAGACCGAAGAGACCAGGCTGGACGAGCGCCTCATAAACCGCTTCGACTACGACGGCGACTACGGCACCGTCCTCAACCGCTTCCTGATGCAGGCCGCCGTAGGCTATCCGCTCACCGTCCACGGCACGGGCGGCCAGACCCGCGCTTTCATCCACATCCAGGACACCGTGCGCTGCATACAGCTCGCCCTGGAGAACCCGCCCGAGAGGGGCGACCGGGTCAACGTCTACAACCAGATGACCGAGACTCACCGTTTGCGCGACCTTGCCAGGCTGGTCTCCGAGCGCACGGGCGCAGAGATAGATTACTTGCAGAACCCACGCAACGAGGCCGCCGAGAACGATCTGCACGTCCGCCACGATCGCTTCCTGGATCTGGGATTGCAACCGACCACTTTGAGCGAAGGACTGCTGGAGGAGGTCACCGAGATAGCCGGTAGGTACGCCCACCGCTGCGACACCTCGAAGATCCCAGCCACCTCGCTGTGGAGGCCACAGGTGGAGCGTGTACACAAGGCTCCCGCGGAGCCCTCCACGCTGTGAGCCTCGCCGCCGGACAGGTGAGCATCGCGGGCCTCGTCATCGCCGCGCTCTTCGCGGGGTACGGCACCTACAGGTACCGCGCGGGGGGGAGCAGGCTCGATCTGCTCCTCTCGCTGCTCATAGCCTTGGGCGTCGTCCTGGTCTCGGTCGTACCCCAGATCTTCGGGATCTTTACCCGCCTGCTCGGGCTGGAGGACCGCGGTTTTGCGCTGCTCTCCATCGCCGTGCTGCTCCTCTTCGGGCTCTTCCTGAACCTCCTTGGCCGCGTGCGAGAGGCCGGACGCCGCAACGGCGAGATCGTCACCGGTCTCGCCGTAAAGGAGTACTCGGAGAAGTACCTCTCCTCCGAAGAGAGGGCCGAGGGACACCCCGGCGAGGTCCTGATAATCGTGCCCGCCTACGACGAGGAGGGCGGCATCCAGGAAGTCTTGCGCCGCATCCCGGACCGGGTTCTGGGTCACGAGGTCAAGACGGTCGTCGTCGATGACGGCTCGGCCGACAGGACGGCCGACATCGCCAGGGCCGAGGGCGTGCCCGTGGTGAGCCACGTGGTCAACCGCGGGCAGGGCGACGCCCTCAGGACGGGCTTCGCCATAGCGCAGGCCGAGAAGTCCGAGATCGTCATCAACCTCGACGCCGACGGCCAGTACAAACCGGAGGAGCTGGACCGCCTCGTCAAGCCCATAATCGAGGGCAGGGCGGACTTCGTGCTCGGCTCCCGCTTTATGGGCTACTACGAAGAGGCGGGGAGCGTCCGCCACATCGGGGTGGTGTTCTTCTCGCGCATGATCTCGCTTCTCACCGGCGTCAAGGTCTCCGACTGCACCAACGGCTACCGCGCCATAAGGGTCTCGGAGCTCCACAAGCTGAACCTGCGCGAAGACCGCTTCAACGCCAATGAGATCATCCTCGAAGGCCTCAAGAACAAGCTGCGCTTCGAGCAGGTCCCCGTCTCGATGATGACCCGCGCGGCGGGCGAGACCAAGAAACCCCCGAAGCTGGCCTACCCTCTGGGGGTCTTCAGGGTGATTATCTCAACGTGGTTGAGATAAAGGCATCAGGTTTCAGGACCGCTACTAGGGTGGCCGTCTTCGCCAACAACGTCTCTCTGCCCGGAGGATGCCAGGACGATCGCTTAACGGGATACACTCTCGTTCATGATAAAAGACCTGAAACCTGAGGCCTAACTTGTTCAAAGGACAACAGGGAGCGGGCGCCGGGAGCGTCCACATCGCGGCATCCTTCGGCATCGCCGGGGTGCTCACGTTCGCGTTCCAGAGCCTCTGTACCCACGTCCTCGGCAAGCAAGGCTTCGCGCCGCTGGCCCTCTTGTGGTCGGCCACGTTCCTCACCGTGCAGGTGCTCTGGATCGGCGCCACCCAGACCCTGGGGCGCTACGTCGCCGAGAGGGAGGCCCGGGGCAGTGATTGGGGTCCCGTAGTCTCCTCGGTCAGGCACTGGCAGATCGGGCTGGTAGTGGCGTTCGTGCTCTGTGCTTTGCTGGCGGGGCCGCTGCTCACCGATGAACTTTTCGAAGACCCGTGGCTCACCGTCGCATTTATCGTCGCCGTCGTCCTCTACGCGCCCGAATATTTCCGGCGCGGCATCTTCAACGGGCACAGGCAGTCTTTTCGGCTCGGCGCCCAGATCGTGGTCGAGTCATCCGGCAGGTTGCTCATCGCCGCCGTGCTGCTCGTCGTGGGATGGGGTGTCTTCGGACCGGTCGTCGCCATCGTGCTCGCCCCGCTCATCGGCGTACTCGCCGTCAGGCCGGCCCGGGCGGCGGCGCCGGAACGGGAAGGAGAGCCCTTCTCAGCCTGGCAGGCTTTCCGGTTTGCCGCGCCGGTGCTGGCTTGTATGGCCTTCGCGCAGGCACTGATGAACGGTGGTCCGATCCTCGCCAGGGTCCTTGATGGCAGCGACGCGCAGGTGAGCGTGTTCAGTGCGGCTTTGATCTTCACGCGCATCCCCCAGTACGTCTTGAGCCCGGCCATAGGCGCGCTCCTGCCCCGGGCGAGCCGCGTGCTCTCCACCGAAGGCAGGGGGGCCTTCGATCGCTTTGTGGCCAAAGCGCTAGGGGTCGTCGGCCTCGTGGGTGTGCTCATGGTCGCCGGCACCTGGACGTTCGGCGAGTGGGGGCTCAGGATCTTCGCCGGCGCGGAGTTCGACGCAGGCCTGGCCGTGCTCGTCGCCCTGGCGACGATGGCCGCCTTCTACCTCCTCTCCGACGCGCTCAACCAGGGACTCTTCGCACTAGGGCAGGGTCGTCTCGCGGCGCTCGGGTGGTTCGTCGGGCTGCTCGCCTGCGGCGTCTGCCTGACGGCGCTGGGCTTCGGTGTCGTCGAGCGGGTCGCGTACTCCCTGGCCCTCGGCACCTTCGTCGCCGCCGTGGCCCAGGGTATGTTCTACGTGGGGATGCGACCCGGAGCCGCAGGCCGCTAGCCCCTCCCCAAGAACCATCTCACGGTGCGCCTGAGGCCCTCGTCGAGGCCGACATCGGCCTTCCAGCCGAGCAATCGCCGCGCCTTGGAAGTGTCGGCGTAGTTGCGACGCACCTCCCCGCGGCGGGCGGCCGTTTTGCGGACCTCGATGTTCCCTACACCTTCGGCGGCGAGGGCGGGAAGCAGCCTGTCCGTCAGCTCTTGCACCGTCGTCTCGGCGCTGGTGGCGATCTGGAAGACCTCGCCGCCCACGCCCTCGACGGTGGCCGAGAGCCTCACGGCCCCGACGAGATCGTCCACGAAGATGAAGTCGCGGGTCTGGGTGCCGTCACCGTAGATCTCCAGCACTTCCCCCTCCACGGCCCTCTTGATAAAGCGCGCGACGACGCTGTTCTTGTGTCCCGAGAGTGGTCCGTAGACGTTCCCGAAGCGTAGCGCGACGGTCTCTACGCCGAAGGTCTGGAAGTACGCCGAACAGTAGCCTTCTCCGGCGAGCTTGCTCGCCCCGTAGGGCGCGACGGGATGGGGGACCATCTCCTCGTGTATCGGCGGCTCGGCCTCCCCGATAACCGTCCCCCCGCTTGAGGCGAAGACGAAGCGCCCCACACCGCCCAGACGGGCGGCCTCGAGGTAGTTGAGCGTGCCGAAGACGTTGCTCATGCAGTCGCCCCTGGGGTCCTCGACCGAGGGCATCACCCCCGTGTTCGCCGCGAAATGGACGATGGCGTCGGCGCCCCTTGCGGCGCGTAGCGCGAGGTCTTCGTCCGTTATGTCGCCCGCGACCAGCTCGACCCGCTCGCCGGCGGCTATGGGGCCGAGCTCTTCGGACGATACTTCGACGAAATCCGCAGCGGCGGCCAGGTCCTCCTGTGTCCCTACAGAGAGGTTGTCGACGACCCTGACGGCGTGGTCGCCTTCCCGCATGAGAGAGCGGATCAGGGCCGTCCCGATAAAGCCACAGCCGCCCGTGACCAGCCAGTTCACGAGGACCACTCCAGAGAGAGATCACCTTCCGAGCATCTTGTATCTGCGTGCATACCCGTCCTTGCCGAGAGTAGTGTGTCGCGCGTACCTTAGACCAACCTCCCCTCCGGTGCGAGTCTCGGGACGCATGAGGGTGTGAACGCGAAGAACGTCCTGCGGAGGGGGACTCTATTCGCTACAATCTCCGGCGGCTGGTGCGATGTGGTAGAGAAGGCATCGAAGATGAACATCAAAATGCTCCTCGCTCCGAAGAACTACGGCGGTCGAATGAACGCCGACGCCCTGTCCTGCCGGCGCTTATCCGGTGGCGAGGGTTGAAGGAGCGCACCCTCACGCGGAGGGACTTTCTCAAAGTGGCCGGGGCAGGGGCCGCCGGGGTTACCATGCTCGGCGCGGCCGGGTGCGGCAGCCTGGCAAACAGCTTTACACAAGTGCCCGACGAGTACCTTCCGAGCGGGGGATCGAGAATGAACGTGATAGTGGTGATCATAGACAGCCTGAGAAGGGACCACCTCGGCGTCTACGGCAACGAATGGATAAAGACCCCCAACCTCGATGCCCTCGCCAGAGAGAGCCTGCGCTTCGACCGCTCCTACCCGGAGTCTCTGCCAACTATATTGGCGCGGCGCGCTATCCACACGGGGATAAGGACGTTCCCGTTCAGGGACTGGCAGAAGTGGTACGACGAGGACGTCAGCCTCTGGGGCTGGCAGCCTATCCCCAGAGGACAGGTTACCCTCGCCGAGATCCTCCTGGGAGAAGGTTTCTACAACCTGATGGTCACCGACACGCTGCACCAGTTCAGGCCCTTCTACGACATGCACCGCGGCTTCCACGCCTTCGACTTCATCAGGGGCCAGGAGAGGGACCTCTTCAGGCCTCCGTCGCCGGCCTCCGAGAAGAAGATGGAGAACACCCTGATTGGTGGCCCGAGCGCCGCGCACTCCGAGGAGATCATGCACCAGTACTACGCGAACACCGTGGGCCGCCAGAGGGAGGAGGACTGGTTCGCCCCGCAGGTGTTCACCAAGGCGGCCGAGTACCTGGAGATGGCGAAGGAGAGCCAGCCTTTCTTCATGTTCGTCGACAACTACGACCCGCACGAGCCGTGGGACCCGCCGCAGAAGTACGTCGACCTCTACAGCGACGCCTACGACGGCCCCGAGCCCGTGACCTCCAGCAGCGGTCCCTCTGACTGGCTCACACAGCGCCAGCTCGAGCGGATGCACGCGCGCTACTCCGCCGAGGTTACGATGACCGACCACTGGCTGGGCCACTTCCTGGACAAGGCCCAAGGCCTTGGAATCCTGGACAACACCTTGCTCATAGTGCAATCGGATCACGGACACGCTTTCGGGGAGCACGGTTACGCCGGCAAGGTCGCCGGCGCGCTCTACCCCGAGCTCACCGACACCATCTTCTTTATGAGGCACCCTGGCGGCAAGGGCGCGGACCAGACCAGCGACCACTACGCCTCTACCCACGATGTGGCCCCAACGATACTCGGCGCGATGGGCCTCGAGCCGCACCCGCAGATGGGGGGCCAGGACCTCTCTGTAGTGCTTGACGGAAAGGAACCGGACCCCAGGCCCCACTTTACGGCCGGCTACCACGACCACGTCTGGGCCCGCGACGAGAAGTACGCCATGTTCAGCCTCTACAACGGCGAAGACGCCCACCTCTTCGACCTGGAAAGCGACCCGAAGATGGACAAGGACATAGCCTCGTCGAACCCCGACGTGGCGAAGAAGATGTTCGACGAGTACGTGGTCAAGGACGCCGGCGGACCCTTGCCCCACTATTGATCGGGAGCGCCTCGATGTTATCGTACCGGAGAGGTAAGAGAACTCTTGCGTAGGCTGTTGACATTCCTGCTGGAGTGGAGCGGCATACTGTGCGTCCCCGGTGGCCTGCTGTGGGCGCTCTCGCCTACCGGCATCTCCATCTCCAATCTCGCTTTCCACACCCCTAACGTCTTCTGGAAGATGTTCTGGTCGGCACCACTGCTCATCCTCCTCGGTCTGATCGGTCTGCAGCTGCGGCAGTCAGAGCGTTCCGGCCTGTGGGAGAAACTGGGGTTCTTCGTGGCCGCTCTTGGGCTCGTCTTGATCATCGCCGGCGACATCGGCCTTTATTGGCTCGGGATCGACGACCGCTTTATCGTGACGGCGCCGGCGTACAACGCCTTCCGGATCGGACTGCTCGTCTTGGCCGTGGGATCCATCCTCTTCGCCGTCACAGCCCCCCGCGACGGCGCTCTGCCTACCTGGGGCTTGCTACCCTTCGTCCTCGGGTCGATGTGCGGTCTGATCTCCTTTTCGCGGGACTTTGGCTCCTTCGGCGCCGTGTTGTGGGCCCTGTTCGGTATCGGGTGGGCGTGGTTGGGACTCTCGCTCGTGGTCGGAGGCTTCTCCTCTTTCCTGAAGACGAGACGTGCCACCCGCGATGGTATCGCAATTAAACACTGACACGAAGAGTCTAGAGACCTTCCTTGCCCGACCGGCTAGTATACTGGCGGCTGTTCGAGAGATCTGGAGGGCGGGAGCCGTGGACATAGAGGCCGTTCTCAAGCGTGGTGAGGGTGTCGGCAAGAGCCTCGGCATCGAGTTTGTGGAGCTCACGCCGCAGCGGGTGGTAGCCACGATGCCCGTGGACGAGAGGCACCACCAGCCGTTCGGGTACCTTCACGGTGGGGTCAGCGTGGTGCTGGCGGAGAGCGTGGCGAGCACGGGCGCATTCCTGAACTGTCCGCCGGGGAAGGTCGCCTTCGGGTCGGAGATCAGCGCCAGCCACGTCAGACCCAAGCGGAGTGGGACGCTCACGGCGGTCGGGGTGCCCGCGCACGTGGGGCGCAGGAGCCAGGTGTGGGAAGTTCGCATCACGGACGAAGAAGACAAGACGGTATGCGTCTCGCGCTGCACCACTACGATAGTTGACGCCGAGTGAATGGGGAAGGGATCATTCGAGTAGGAACGTCCTGACCTCTTCGTTGAAGGTCCCGGCGCGCTCGTCGTGCGGCAGGAGGGCGGCATCCTTGAAGATGCGCGGTTCGGAACGGGGGTTGTTGTGCACGAAACGCTGCCCCTCGCGCACGGGGACCGTACGCGCTTGGAGGCCCCAGCAGATCAGGGTCCTGTGCGGCACCCGCGGCCAGAGGCCGGCGACCCCGAGGTTGAGTTTGCCCGAGACGAAGGCCGCAGGGAAGTACCTCGCCCCGATCTGGTGACTTACCTTGTGGTAATCCTCGACCAGCTCTTCTGTCACGAGATCGGCGTCGTGATAGGCCATGCGCCCGAGGTAGTAGCGGATACCCCACCGGGAGACGATGGCGTGGTAGAGCGTATTCCCGAAGACCGGCGCGAGAAAGAGACCGTAGATCACATCCCCCAGCCGTCCTGATTGACGGTCCAGAGTCCCGTAACCCGTCGGACAGATCAAAACCAGCTTCTTGAAGAGCCGCGGGCTCCGCACGACGGCCGGCACGGCGAGCGCCGCCGTTAGCGAGCTGGCCACGAGATGGGTCGCGCCCCCGATCTCCTCCCGCACGAAGTCCTCGACCTGCACCGCGACGTCCTCGGGCCCGTAGCGCCGCGAAGGCCTCTCCGACATGCCGCACCCCAGGAGATCCAGGGCGTATACCCTGAAGCTCCTCGACAACTCCTGGAAATTCTTGCGGAACTCGAAAGAAGACGCCCCGGCGTATACGCCGTGCACCAACAGCAGCGGCTCACCCTCCCCCGCCACCGAGTACGCGAGGTCCCCACCGCCCCACCGGTAGGAGCGCACCTCACCGCCGAGCCGGTTCAGAAGCTGCCCACCACCCCTCTCCAACCGCCGGTTGTAGAGCGCCAACCCCCCGCTAATGCCCCCCATCGCCAGGAGCGCCGTCCTCAGCTTCATCCCGCCTCCTAAAGAGATGCTCGATGCCAGGATCGTACCGAAAGCCTCGGCCAGATTCCTCGTTGACAAACCCCAAGACGGGGATAGCATCTGAGTAAATTACATAAGCGGCTTAAATTTGTAGGTGAATTCACATGGACAGGGAGCGGCTCGTCGACGAGACTTTGATGTTGCTACCGACTTTGATGCGCCTGGTCGAGCGGCCATCTCCTGTGGAGATGGGTGAGCTCTCGCGTCGCGGGGTGGCGACGGACGTTCAGGTCTCGCCGGGGCACATCCAGGTCTTGATAGCCTTGACCAGAGGGCCGAGGTCCGTCGGGCAGCTCGCCGAAGAGTTAGGGGTCTCGCCACCGGCGGCGACGCAGCTCGTCGACAGGCTGGTCGAGCATGGGATGGTAGACCGCCACAACGATCCCGAAGACCGGCGGGTCGTCCTCGTCGACTACGTGGCGGGCATGCACGAGGTGGCCGGGCGCATCGTGGGGGATCGTCGGCGTCCCCTCCACGACGCCATGAGCAAGATGACGGACGGGGAGGCTCTGGCCTTCGTCAAGGGCTTGAGGCTGTTGGCCCAGAGCTTCGGCGCCCCTGCCAGGGAGGGGATCTGATGCAGAGGATCGTCCGTTGGTGCCTGAAGAACAAGTCCGTCGTGATATTGGCGACGATCTTGCTCATCGGGAGCGGGGTCTATGCGACGACGCGACTCAACCAGGAGCTGTTGCCCGACATCTCCTTCCCGATCATAACCATCTCGACCCCCGTGACCGGCGCAGGACCAGATCTGGTCGACGAGCAGGTAACGCAGCCCGTCGAAGACGCCATAAACGGGGTGCAGGGGATAGAGGCGGTCCAGTCCACTTCCTCACAGGGGTTCTCCGTCGTGGTCGTCGAGTTCGACCTCGACGCCGACACCGAGGAGGCCGAGGCAGACCTCCAGGCTGCCCTCGACGGCATACAGCTTCCTTCGCAGGCAGGAGATCCCGAGGTCAAGAGCCAGTCGGCTTCGCATTTCCCCATCCTGTCGCTCTCGCTGGCCGCGGGAGACCAGGATCTCGCCGACCTCACAAGCTACGCCGAGGACGAGGTCGTCCCCTCCATCGAGGAGGTCGAAGGCGTGGCGAGCGTAGACTTGATCGGGGGCGCCGAGAAACGCATTCAGGTGGATCTCGACCCCGAGAAAATGAAGGAGAAGGGCCTCTCCACCGACGCCGTGGTCGGTGCGCTGAGCGGGGCTGAGGTGGATGCTCCCGTGGGTAGCGTCACCGTAAACGGGCGCGAGACTCCCGTAAATACCAGCAGCGAACTCGGAGGGATAAGCGCCCTCGAAGACCTTCCTGTAGGGGTGGCAGGCGGCGACACGGGCGGGGCCCCTCCCGCTGCTGCCACAGATGTTCCTGCCGCCGTTCCGAGTACTGCCGCTCCGCCGGGTGGCGCTCCGGCCGGCGCTCCGACTGGGGCCCCGACCGGCACGTCCGCCGCTCCGGGTGGAGTCCCGGCCGGACCTTCTGCTCTTCCCGTGGGTAGCGCCGCGGGCACGGCGGGATCTCCTGCTGCGGCGGCGGAGCCGGTGTTGCTGGGGGATGTGGCCGAGGTGCGCGAGGTGGGCTCCGGCCTGTCGGGGATCTCCCGTACCAACGGGGAGCCGAGCCTGGGCCTCAACGTGATCAAGGAGACCGACGCCAACACCGTCGAGGTCGCCGAAGAGGTCGAGCGAGTACTCGATGACGTGCGCGACAGGATCGGGCCCGATCAGGTCGTGGTCGTGGCCAACTCGGCGACCGACGTCGAGGAGTCGGTGAACGGGCTCGTCGAGGAGGCGCTCATCGGGGCCGTGCTCGCGATACTGGTGATCTTCGCTTTCCTGCGTTCCATGCGTGCAACCCTTGTCACCGCGGTCTCTCTGCCCACCTCTGTGCTCGCCGCCCTCCTGTTCTCCTGGGCGGATAACCTGACGCTGAACATCATCACCCTCGCTGGCCTGACTATCGCCGTGGGCCGGGTGGTCGACGACGCGATCGTGGTGCTAGAGAACTCCTACCGCTACGTGCAGGGCGGCCACGAACCGGAGGAGTCTGCCCTCAAGGGGACCACAGAGGTGGCCAGCGCCATCACCTCATCGACGCTGACCACGATCGCCGTCTTTCTACCTCTGGCCCTCGTCGGCGGAATAATCTCCAAGTTCTTCGTCCCGCTCTCGCTGACGGTCGCCCTCGCCCTGGTAGCCTCGTTGATCGTGGCCGTGACCATTATCCCCGTGCTCGTCAGCATCTTCCTCAGGCGTCGAATGGGAGACCGCACGTCACAGGGGGCGGACGAAGATGCGAGCGAGGACCCCGAGAACGGGAGCAGGCGGCGTTCCGGTGGCGAGTCGGGCGGGCTGCTCTTGGGGCTCTACACCCCGATGTTGTGCTGGAGTCTGCGGCACAGGCTGGCCGTGTTGCTGCTCGCGCTCCTTACATTCGCGGGGGGACTCGGGCTCGTGCGGTTTCTGCCCGTCACGTTCTTCCCGCCGAGCGAGGAGCGTCTGCTCATCGCTGACGTGGAGCTGCCCGCGGGCACGGCCCTCGGGAGGACGAGCGAGAGGCTGCGCCCGTTCGAGGCTTTCCTGCAACAGGACGCGGGCATAAAGAGTTACCAGGTATCCATCGGCGGGGAGGACACCCAGGACCCCGAGTCCCCCGTCAGGCCAGGCAACAAAGCCCAGGCATTTATCAATGTAAAGGAGAGCGTAGACGTCAGGCGGACGTTGGACCGGGTGGACGGTGAGGGTGACAGGCTCTACGGGGAGAACTTCCAGGTCCAGATCCTCTCGAACGGCCCGCCACAGGGCGGGCTAGAGGCCGTCCTCACCGGTGGGTCCAAAGGAGAGCTCGCAAAGGCGGCGGACATCGTCTCCGATGAGTTCCGCAAGCTCGAAGATGTGAACAACGTGGAGAGCGACCTCTCCGGCGGCAACCCCGAGGTGGAGATCAAAGTAGACCCGGAGAAGGCGGCCAAAGCCGGGCTCTCGCCCGCAGTGGTCTCTGGCTCGCTCGGCTCCCTTCTCGGCGAGAGCACCGTGACGACGCTCGGGGATACGCCCGTCGTGGTCGGAGTACCCGAGGACTCCGTGGATTCGTTGGATGAGGTACGAGGGTTGCCTGTGGGGAGCGACACTACCGTGGGAGACGTCGCCGAGGTGGGGGAGGTAGAGTCTCCGGCGGCCATCAGCCGAACCGACGGGGAGCGTGCCGTCACGGTCACCGGTGGGATCACCTCCACAGACACCCAAACGGTCTCCACGGAAGCCCAGAGGGCCATCGCCGACCTCGATCTGCCGGGGAACGTCACGGCCCAGGTCGGCGGCGAGAACGAGGACATCGACGAGAGCTTCAGGAACCTCTTCCTCTCCATAATCGTGGCGCTAGTGCTAGTCTTCCTGTTGCTCGTCGTCTTCTTCGGCTCGCTACTCGTCCCGATGGTGATACTGCTAGCCGTGCCCCTTACGACGGTCGGGGCCTTCGGCGCCCTCTACCTGACGAATACGGCCATCTCTGTGCCTTCGCTACTCGGTCTCCTGCTGCTCATCGGGATCGTGGTCTCCAACGCCATCCTGCTCGTCGACTTCGCCGTCAAAGCCCAGGACCGTTACGAGACCTCCGATGAGGCTATCCTGGCGGCCGGTCAGGCACGCCTCAGGCCCATCTTGATGACGGCCTTCGCCACCATCTTCGCCTTGATGCCGCTCGCCCTCGGGCTCTCCGGCGGCGGTAACGGCCTGATCTCCTCCAGCCTCGCCATAACGGTCGTCGGGGGCCTCGCGACCTCGACGTTCCTGACGCTGCTCGTCGTGCCGGTCGGCTATTCGCTTCTCAAGAGCGGCCCCAGACGGAAGGGGAAGAAGGGATGAGTTAACGCTCGTCTGCAGATCTGCCGAACATAGACCTTGCGTAGTGTTTTGTACGACAGATTCGTCCCCTAAGGAAGGGCAGACTATCTGTATTCGAAGAGGAGGTCGGCCATCAGAGAGGGCAGATACCGGACCCCCAACAGGCAGCAGCAGATCAGGATGCGCGAGGTACTGAAGGACAGGTTCGAGAGCATCCCCGTCCAGGTCCCGAGGAGCGAGATCGAAGCCCTGGGCGTCGAGATCGGGCTCGAAGACCCGACGGAAGCCGCCAGGATCTTCGACCGGCTCAAAGGCGTCTCCTGGAGGGGCGACTACGTGAGGACCGAAGAAGGCTGGGTCGCCGCCTGGGTCATGGAGATCCGCTGAATTCTTAGGAATTCAGCGGATCAGCAATTCAGCACGCTCAGGCTAGCGCCTTCGCTTGTCAGCCCGCCGCCTCCCTCCGGTCGGCGGCTAGTCAGCATTTCAGCTAATCGTTTCGTAGCCCCGCCGAGAGCGTAGGACCCGACTGCCGCTTGAAGCGGTTCGTCGTACGCAGCAGGGCGAGGCCAGAACGGGAGAAGCTGACTCGCTGACAAGCGAGGGCCTGCTAAGGCCCGAAGCGTGCTGACAAGGCGCCGAAGGCGCCGTGCTGAAGTGCTACCCTGTGACGAGCCGCGCTGTGCCTGCCCTCCCTCCGCGCACCTCGACCCGAACGGGTCCTTCGCCCCGCACGACCCAGACGGCCCGGCCGGCGTAGTCCGAAGGAAGCCCTTCGAAGAAGGCCGGGCTCTTCCATCGGTTGCCGGCGAGCGCGGAGCGCCCGGCGAGGTGTCCCAGCTCGACCTCCCGCTCTCCCGATACCAGGCTCGCGTCCGTCGGCAACTCTATCTCGGCTTCCACGGGTTTGGCGAGCTCTTTGTCGGCGGCCATCCTGGTTACGTTCGTCGGCAGGTATCCCGCGTTCTCGACGATGAGCTCGACACGACGGAGCCCCTGGGAGAGCTGCTCTGTCTTTAGGCTGGTCTGCAGGCGCGGGGCCGTGGCCGCATGGGAGAGGGCGAAACGGGCCAGCTTCTCGCACTCCGCACGGAGGAATCTGGGCGGCGGATTCTGGGTGGTGAACTTGGTCTTCCAGCCCCCCAACTCCACGCGTCCGAGTTGGGGGTGGTCGAAGGGCCTCCAGGGGACGAAGCCATCACCTCCGAGCTCCCTGTCGTTCCAGGCGAGCATCTTCAGCGACGCTTCTTCTGGCGGGTCGCGGAAGAACTCGATAAAGTCCTCCACCTCCACGCCGGCGGCCTGCGCCATGGACCAGAACTCGACGGTGAAAGCGAAAACACCGTAGGAATCGTAAGCCCAATCGTCGAAGGCGCCGGTTATGGACTTCTTCGGATCGTAGCGGAAGTCGTGGTAGACGGAGATGTTCGGATAGCCGGTGATCCGGGTGCCCCGCTCGCCGATCGCCTCGAAGACGGCGAGGTCGTGCTCGGGCATCTCGTCGTCGGGCCTGTCGGAGTAGGGCCTGAGGATGGCGCCGCAGAACGTGTGGTAGGTGTGCGCCCCGAAGACGTTCTTGTGGTCGAGCAAGAAATCCACCTGCGCCCTCGACTCCGGCTCGGAGAGCGGGTATGGTCCCGCCCCCAACTGCTCGTCCTCGGCCTGCCAGCGGTAAGGGTACTGGCGGTTCATGTCAAGGCCGTAAAGGGGGCGTGCGATCTTCCGTGCAAAGCCGTCGTAGTCCTTGAAGGTCCCCTCCCTGTAGAGCCTGTAGTAGGTGGCCTCGGAGTCGGCCTCGTCGGGGGTCCTGGGGACCATGAGCCTGGGGTCCTTGTCGGAGACGCGCCACTCGCCGTTCTCGTCCTCGACGCGCATCTGGAGGATGTCGCCGTCGCCGTCGACGTCCTCGGGGTGTAGGCCAGGCTCCTCTTCGGGCTCGGGCCAGGGTCGCGGGGTCGCCCGCAGGGTGTGGGCCGTCGTCAAGTAGCGCTCGGCGCCGTCGGGGGAGAGCCGGGGGAGCACGTAGAAGGCCTGCTCGTCCAGGAGGCGGGTCGGGAGGTCTTCGGCGCCGTACTTTTCGAGGAGGTGTTCGATCAAGTAGAGCGCCGCCATCGAGCCCGTGACCTCGCCGGCGTGGGTGTTGCCGTCTACCCAGAAGGCGGGCTTCGTCTCGGCGGGGCCCGTCTCCAGGTTGGTAAGCTCAGCGAGCCAGATCTCTCTCCCCTCATTGCTCTTTCCTATGGACTCGACCTTGCAGAACTCGGGGTGCTCCTCCGCGAGCGCGTGCATGGCCCGTGTGAGCTCCCCGTAGCGCAGGTAAGCGTCGAAGTTCGTCCTCATATCCCCCTCCATGTGCCAAAATCCCTACCTTGGTCTTCTTCGGCGGTGACGAGCCACTAGATGTGGCGCGCACGTTTGACATGCTCCAGCATGTTGGGTAACGTCAGAGTCGCCCTCTGGTAGTGTACCTGGAGTGTCTTCGGGCATATATACTAATTGCGTTCCGGGGTCCCCATACGGTCGAAGGTGGTAAGAGGCTGGAAACGCCGGTTGGAACCGTCCTTGCAGGGCGTTACAAGGTGGAGAGCACGCTCGGTTCCGGTGGGATGGCGGTCGTCTACAGGGCCGAAGACGACATCCTCGGTCGTGCCGTCGCGCTGAAGACCCTCCACCACCACTTCGCCGAGATGCCCTCTTTCAGGCGTCGCTTCAGGCAGGAGGCCCGCGCGATGGCCTCCCTGGATCACGAGAACATAGTCAAGGTATACGACATCTCCCAGGATGGCGAGGTGCCCTTCATCGTCGTCGAATGTGTCTCGGGCAGGGATCTCGGTGACCTCCTCGGTGGTAGTCGTCGCCACAGCGGGCGTCTCAATGAGCAGTCCGTAAGGAGAATGGCGATCCAGCTTCTGCACGCGCTCTCCTATGCCCACGGGCGGGGCATCATACACAGGGACATCAAGCCTTCCAATATCCTCCTCACGTCGGAGGGAACCGTCAAGGTCGCCGATTTCGGCATCGCCCGCATCGTCGAGGAGGACGATGCGGGCGATGCCGGTGAGATCGTCGGCAGCGCCCGCTACATGTCCCCCGAGCAGCTCAGGGGCGAGGCTGCGACACCGAGGAGCGATGTCTACTCGGTGGGTGTCCTCCTCTACCACTGCCTGACGGGGAGGCCGCCGTTCTCGGGCGACGTCAAGAGCCTCGCCAGGCAGCAAATACACAAAGAGCCGACGCCGCCGCGCAGGCTGAACAAGAGGATCACGCCAGAGATGGAGGCGGTGATCATGAAGGCACTCTCCAAAAAGCCCAGGGACCGGTACTTCTCGGCCGAGGCGATGCTCGACGACATAGAGAGAGAATCACCGCCCAGGCCGGCGGGGACGACAGCGTCGCCCCGACCGGCGCGCCACAAGGCTCGTGGTGGCGCGCTGGTCGTAGCCTCTGTGGTGATTCTGCTGCTCCTCCTCGGCGGCGGAGGGGCGCTGGCCTCGGGGCTCGTCGGCCTACCGCAGGGTGCCAGCGTGGCTGACACCTTGAGCCGGATGAACCCTGTGGAGACGGAACCCCCGGCGCCACCACAAGGCGCGCAGGGGGACGGAACCGCAGGCGACACGATGGACGAGCCCTCGGGCCGGTCCGGTAGCCAGAACGTCGCCTCTGTGACGGAGGCAGCTTCCTCCCAGGCGAGGACGCCGCCCAGGCCGAAGAAGGTCCCCGTCCCGAACGTAACGGCCTACTACGACTACTACGCTGAGGATGTCCTCCTCAACAGAGGCTTCGATGTGAGGTTCGTCTACGATTACCAGGACGGTTTCGCACCGCGCGGCGTGACGTGGGCCACGGACCCGGCCGCGGGGACGCTGGCCCCGCGGGGCTCCACGGTAACCGTCTACGCAACGCCCAAGGACCTCCCGCTGCCCAGGCGGCTCCGCTAAAGCGCGTCTCGGAAGGCCAAGCCTTCCGAGACGCGCGCTTGTCAGCACGCTCAGGCTTTTAGCCTTCGCTTGTCAGCAGTTCAGCATTTCAGCTCTTTGTCCACTATCGTTTCGAGGGGCGCTGTAGAACCAACCCCGCTGGACGAGCCCGCGCTTTCAGCTCGTTCTCGTACCCGTAAGGTAAGCCTTGCGCCTGAGTGCGACGGTAAGGTAGAGGAGGAAGAGGGTGACGGGTAGCGAGCCTTCGTCGCCGGCGTCGAAGGCGGCCTCGTATTTTCGGTTCGTGAGGCCTCCGGAGATGCGTATCGTCGCCCTTTCTCCAGCGGGTCCGGCCTCGGCCGTGTTGCGCAGGAGGGACAGCCATCCTCTGTAGAGGCTCTCCAGGCATTCTATCTCGGGCGCATTCCAGGCTCCGAGCGATTTTGCCGTGAGAATCACAGCGTCGTCAGTAAGCATCCTGTAGCCTGAGGTGGCGGAGCGTTCGATCCTCGCCTCCAGGTCCCCGGCTCTGAGTTCGGCTCCCTCGGCCCCGTGAATCTGCAGGCGTCCGATCTCCTCGCCCTCCTTGCCGAGGATTGCGAACCCAGGGGCGAGGAGTCCGCGCGCGTGGGCTGTGAAGGAGCCTTCCAGGGTCTCCCCGAGCCTCCTCCAGGGCGTGGGGGCTTCGTGCATGGGGCCCATGATACCCTTCCATACGCCGGGAAAGCGGTGGAGTTTCCGGATGGAAGACGGTAAATTACGCGGGAGACGGAAGAGGACTAAATGGAGCTTAGAAACAAAGAGGAGCTTAGGAGCGAGATCCTTCAATCCTGGTTGCAGAGCGCGTGGGTCTATCCCTTCCAGGGGCCGGACGAGCGCACCTACCTGCGCCTGACGCCGGGAGGACGGCTCAAGATGCGTCGCAGGATCGGGGAGCTGGAGAGAGTCCTTGGCGTCGAGGGTACGGAGCTTGCCAGGCAGGAGCAGGCGGGTACCCTTCCCGCCGAGCGCGATAGGCTCGAGCTCGCGATGATGGTCCAGGCTTACGACACCGAGCGGCGCTTGATCCAGAGCCAGGGCGCCACCCTCGGAACCCCAGCGGTGACACTGGAGGAACAGGGAGAAGAGGCCCCACCGGACGCTACTCCTTGACCTGGTAGTCCGATCTCACGAACATCGGTAAATAGGTGGCGTACTCATCCTTGCCGTGTTAGGCTTTCCGGGCGGCGCTCGTTCGGGCCGGGACTGGGTGTCGCCAGCCAAGAGGGTGAGGGGGAACCTCTCCAGTAATCTGTCATTCGGGCGCATGAAAGGTCGCTCGTGGAGGGTGGATAGTTGAGTCTCAAGAACCGAAGAAAGCGGGACAGGCGCGGGAGAAACGAATATGAGAGCGCGTCTCACGGTCGTCTCTCGTCCAGCTTGAATCCTTTCGACTCGGGCAAGCACGGTAGACGGCGAAGGGGGCTTGCGGGACCCGTGATCGTTATCTGCGCCATAGTCGCCGTATTAGTGGCCGCGGACTTCTGGCTGAACTCGGGCAAGATACACCGCGGCGTGGAGGTCGGCAGCGTCTCTTTGGGCGGCAAGACGCCCGCCGAGGCGCGCCAGATCGTCAGGGACCAGGCCATGGGTCCTCTCAAGGAGTTCGACTTCGACGGCCCAGCGCACTTCACCCGCAGGGCCGGCGAGATGGGTGTTAGCTTCAACATAGATGAGACCGTGGACAAAGCCTACGCCGTCGGTAGAGAAGGGAACATCCTCGAGCGGCTCTCCGAGCGTCTGCGCGCCTCCTTCGGCGGGGCGACTATAGCCCCCGATATCGACTACCAGGCTGCGAAAGCGCGGGGCGAGGTGCGTGAGCTCGCCTCCCAGGTAAACCATCCCCCAACGGAGGCCAACGCAAAGATCTACGGCTCGGAGGTGGAGGTCACAGAGTCCCGCGACGGCTACGAGTTGGACCTCGCGGCCACCATGGCGAGCGTGGACAACGCCATCGACGACATGAGCGGGGAGACCCGCCTCAGGGGCGACGTGCTCGACCCCGGGGTCACGACGGCCGAGGCAGAGGTGGCGGCGAAGAAGGCCAGGGGAGCCCTCTCCGAGGAGTTAACGCTCAAGGCCGAGGGGAAGAGTTGGACGCTCTCACCGGTGGATCTGGGGTCGGTTCTCGAGGTCACCAAGCAGGACGGTAAGATCGATGTAAGCCTCAACCGCGACCTTCTGGACGGCCGGCTCACCAACGTCTACAACGACCTTACGGTCAAGCCCGTCGAGGCCAGCTACGACTTCGACGCTGACGGCGACATCTTCGTCAAGCCCAGCCACGAAGGGCGGAGCGTCGAAGGCGAGAAGCTGATCGACTCCATACAGGGTGGCCTCTTTGAAGGCAAGCGCGAGTACGAGGTGCCCGTTACGGTGGCCAAACCGCAATTCACCACGACCGAGCTCGAGGCCAAGAAGCCGACCGAACTGCAGGGCACCTACAGGACCAACTACACGGCGACCACGGACCAGGGCCAGACACGGGTGGAGAACCTCAAGATCGCCTCTGAGGCCGTAAGCGGTACGTTCGTGGCGCCGGGTCAGACGTTCTCGATGCTCGACCATGTCGCCAACCTCGACTACTACAACACGCACGTAATCGTGGACGGCGCGGAGACCGTGGACGAGGGAGGCGGTCTCTGCCAGGTAACCTCGACGCTCTACAATGCTGCCCTCTACGCAGGTATGGAGATAACGGAGCGCACCGCCCACTACTCGCAGTTGCCTTACATCAGGCCGGGCATGGACGCGACGGTCTGGTACGGTGGTCCTGGAACGGCGGACGACCTGGACATGAAGTTCAAGAACACCACTGACGGCTACGTGCTCTTGCAGGAGTACGTCTCGAACGACGGCTACATCTACGCCAACGTATACGGTGTACCCGACAAAGTCGAGGTGGAGATGTCCTCCGAGCCCATCTTCAAAGTCGAGGATGCCTCCAAGTGGGTAACGTACTATGAGAGAACGAGGAACGGCAAGGTCGTCTACAGCGATCAATGGGAGACCGCCTACGGCGCCCTGATAGACGACGAAGGCAAAAAGATCCCGACTCCCCAAGTGCCCGTGGCAGAGATAGACGGAACCTACCTCGGGCCCGCCTTTTAGGGCACTTCAGCAAGTCAGCACGCTCCAGCCTGCGGCTGTCGCTTGTCAGCACGGCGCTTCGCGCCTTGTCAGTTAGTCAGCAATCAGCTAGGCCTGGAATGGCGGAGGGAAGCTCCTACGGAGAGGCCTTTTGTAGTGGCGAATGATTCACTATCGAGCAAGAGTAGCGAACCGACACCAAGAAAATTGAAGTGCTGAAAAGCGAAGGCTAAAAGCCTGAGCGTGCTGACTTGCTGACACCTAGCCTGGTACGCCGGACTCCGGTTTCGAGAGCGGTCTCTGGCCGCTCAAGACGTCCTCCGGGCTGCCGCCGGGACGCAGGAGGTGG
>Ga0196962_10000120_pt1 | contig 48331 bp, 40 predicted proteins | sample S3v_20metaG_FD_183186 | JGI IMG/M metagenome (GOLD analysis project Ga0196962, IMG submission 183186) | Soil microbial communities from Anza Borrego desert, Southern California, United States - S3+v_20 | ecosystem: Environmental > Terrestrial > Soil > Desert | place: USA: California | collected...
GGGCTCTCCACCCTCATCCTCGCCCGGCTCCTCCCGCAACTGACCGCGGACGGCTCGACAGTGGAGAAAGCCAGCGAGGCACTGCGCGACCCTGGCGACGGCGAGGGGTAGTCTCAGAGCATAACCATAATTCTCGCCTCCCCGCTCGTCATTCCCGCGAAGCTTGTCCCCGCGAAAGCGGGGAGCGGGAATCCACTACGGCGATCGCTCGGAGCGATCCTGGCGGTGCTCTCCAGTACCCCGAGGCTGGAACAGGGCAAGGTTGTCCGGCTACCCCGCCACTATCCTCCCGTAGGCGTCGGGGTCTGTGGCGCCCTCACAGTTGAAGAGCAGGACGCGGGTCTCCTCACCCACGCCTAAAGCCCTACGCGTCTTCTCTTCCTCCCTTGTACCCACCAGTTCCAGTAGACCGCCTAGTCCGGCAGCCCCGGTCTCTCCTGACACCACGCCTGATTCGGACGCGAGGCGCATGGCCTCGCGGGCTGGGCCGTCGTCGACGGCTACGAGGAGGTCGATGGCCCTGGATACGGTCGGCCAGGCTACCAGTGAGGGTCTGCCGCAATTCAGGCCCGACATGATGGAATTGTGCGGCCCTGGCACTGACACGATGCTCCCTGCCTCCACCGACTCGAGCAGGCAATCCGCGCTCGCCGGCTCGACGCTCATGAGCTTCGGGGGCGGCGAAGCTTCTGGACGGCGGTAGTGGCGGGCCACGGCGGCGGCGAAGGCGCCGACACCGACCTGCACGACCACCAGGTCGGGTCCCGCTTCATTGCGCCTCTCCAGCTCGTCGTCGATCTCCCAGAGCATCGTCGAATAGCCTTCGATCACCCAGGAAGGTATACGCTCGTAGCCGGGCCAGGACATGTCCGAGACCAGGAGCGCTCGTTCTCCCGCTGCGTCGGCCGAGCGCTCGACGGCCTCGTCGTAGGTTCCATCTACCACGATCACCTCGGCGCCTTCGTCAGAGATGGACTTGCGGCGCGCCAGTGCCATGTTGTCTGGCACGAAGATCTTCGCTCGGAGCCCCAGTAGCCGCGCCACCCGTGCCACGGCGCGCCCGTGGTTGCCGTCGGTGGCCGCGACGAGCGAGAGCGGCCGCACGGGTTCGAGACGCTCCCTGAGCTCCCCGATCTCCTCCCAATCCCCGAAATCTTCCCCAAGGCGATCCTCCAGGGCCCTGTATACGGCCCACGATGCGCCGAGGACCTTGAAGGCGGGCAATCCGAGCCGGCCCGATTCGTCCTTTACGAAGACCTTCCCGACGCCGAGGGCGGAGGCGAGCTTCGGAGCCTCAACCAGTGGCGTCTCCACGTAGCCAGGCAGCAGGCGGTGGAATCGCAGGGGTGTACGATCCGGGCAAGGGCCATCGAGTATCTCCCTGGCGTTCGGGTTGATGAGAGTCCTGATACTCACGTCCTGTTCGAATGCTGCCTGGAGTCCGGGCGTGGGAGCATACGTAATCCGGAATATCGCGTCCGCTTGGAGGAGCAGATCCTACAGTGCGGTGGATTCCCGCTTGCGCGGGAATGACGGCATTGCCTTGAGTGAAGGACTAGTAGTCGTGCTCGCCAAGGAGGTCGTACGCCGTAGGAAGTAATCATGCGGATTCCGTATCACGCCTTCTTCGTACCGTGCACCCCGAATTCGAGGCCATCAACCAGGGCTTGCCAGGAGGCTTCGATGATGTTCTCGGAGACCCCTACTGCGCCCCACATACTCTTGCCGTCCGTCGAATCTATGAGGACGCGGGTCGTTGCGGCCGTGGCGCGGTGCTCGTCGAGGATGCGGACCTTGTAGTTGGAGAGGTGTATCTCTTTCAGTTCCGGATAGTGCGGCCCTATGGCCTTTCTCAGCGCCTGATCGAGGGCGTTTACGGGACCATTGCCCTCCGCTGTAGAGATGACCCTTTGGCCGCCTACGAAGAGCTTTATAGTCGCCTCGGTGGTCGTCTCGCCGTCGGCCCGCTTCTCGGAGATGATCCTGAACGTCTCCAACTCGAAGAGCGGCCTGTCTTCCCCGGTGGTCCGCCCTATAAGCAGCGCGAGGGAGGCGTCGGCGGCCTCGTAATGGTATCCCTCGTACTCACGCTGCTTTATGGCGCCGAGGATCCGGGTCGCATCCCCGGCCTCGAGCCCGAGCTCCTCGGCCTTGGTCCTGATGGAGTTCTTCCCCGAGAGCTCTCCGACGGGCGTCCGCCTCACGTTCCCTACTGCCTCTGGCGCGACGTGCTCGTAGGTCGCAGGGTCCTTGGAGATACCGTCGACGTGCAGCCCGCCCTTGTGGGCGAAGGCGCTACGCCCCACGTAGGGACGGTGCGTGTCAGGCGTCAGGTTCATAAGCTCCGAGACGTAGTTGGAGACCTCGGTGAGCCGCCGCAACCTCTCCTCATCCATGACCTTCAGGCCCATCTTGAGCTGCAAGTTGGCGATGGTCGTGACGAGGTCGCAGTTGCCGCACCGTTCACCGACGCCGTTGATGGTCCCCTGTACGTGCGTCGCCCCGGCCTCTAGAGCCACCAGGGCATTCGCCACCCCACACCCCGAGTCGTTGTGGGTGTGGATGCCTACCTCCACGTCGGGGAACTCCCGCACCGTGCGTGCCACCACCGCCTTGAGCTCCGTGGGCAGGGTCCCCCCGTTCGTGTCACAGAGAACCAGCGTCGTCGCCCCTGCATCGGCCGCTGCCCGCAGCACCGCGAGCGCGTACGCGGGATCGTCGCGAAAGCCGTTGAAGTAGTGCTCGGCGTCGAAGATGACCTCTTTACCGGCCAGGTAGGCGACGGTGTCGCGCACGGACTCCAGGTTCTCCTCCGGCGTGGTCCTGAGGACCTTCTCCACGTGCAGCTTCCAACTCTTGGCGACGATGCAGGCGACGGGCGCCGAGAGGGATGGTAGGAGCGTTACGGCGGGGTCGTCCTCGGCCCTGCCTTTCGGGCGCCGGGCCCGCGTGAAGGCGACGAGCTTCGCGTGGGAGAGCGAAGCGTCATCGAAGTCCTCGAAGAACTCCAGGTCCTTGGGATTGGAGGCGGGGAAGCCCGCTTCGATGTAGTGGATCCCCAAAGAGTCCAGCTCGCGGGCTATGCGGGCCTTGTCCTCGGCGGTCAGGCTGACGCCTTCTCGCTGGGTACCATCACGTAGCGTCGTATCGAAGAGCTTTATGCTCATGCCACACCCTCTCCCGCCGCGACCCACCTGCTCACGGCTTTCGTCACTTCTTCGGTAGTTCTCTTTCCCCCTACGTCGGGGGTCAAAAAATGGGTCTCCAAGGCGACGGAGACGCCCTGCTCTATAGCCTCGGCCACGTCGGGACGGCCCAGGGAGTGGCGGAACATCATCGCCGCGGAGAGGATGGTCGCGTAGGGGTTCGCCTTCCCCTCTCCCGCGATGTCGGGGGCCGAGCCGTGGACGGGCTCGAAGATGCCAGGGGAGCCCGGCTCGCCCAGAGAAGCGCTGGGAAGCATACCCATCGAGCCTGGGAGCATCGCTGCCTCATCGGAGAGGATGTCCCCGAAGAGGTTCTCGGTAAGGACGACGTCGAACCTCGTCGGGGCCTGAACCAGGAACATCGCCGCCGCGTCGACGAGGATGTGGTCGAGGGAGACCCCAGGATAATCTTCGGCCACCTCAGAGACGACCCTGCGCCACAGCCGGCTCGTCGCCATGACGTTCGCCTTGTCCACGCTAGTCACCCGCCGCTTGCGGCGCTTCGCCGCATCGAAAGCCACCCGCGCGACCCGCTCTATCTCCTCCCGCGTGTACACGCTGAGGTCGCTGGCCCGCTCTTCACCCTCCTCCTTCTCCCCGAAGTAAGCCCCGCCTGTCAGCTCCCTGACGATAAGCACGTCGACGCCATCGACGACCTCGCGTTTGAGGGGTGAGGAGCCGATGAGCGCCGGGATGGCGGACACAGGCCTCAGGTTGGCGAAGGCCCCCAGGCTCTTCCTGAGCTTCAGCAGTCCTGCCTCAGGACGCACCGGGGCGTCGTCGAAGTCGGGGTGCCCGACCGCGCCCAGAAGGACCGAGTCGGAGGCGCCGGCGGCTTCCAGCGTCTGTGCGGAGACGGGCTGGCCTTCCTCGCGGATGGCCGTGCCGCCGATCCTGCGCTCCTCGTAGCGCATCTCGATGCCGAAGTGATCCGCCGCAGCGTCGATGACCTCGCGCGCTGACCCGACCACCTCGGGTCCGATGCCGTCGCCGGGGAGAAGTAGTACGTCGAAAGATTTTCTCATAACTGCTCCTCCTGAAACTCTGGCCTCGACACCAGCCACTCCCTTCCGCCCGGACCCAGAGCCTCTCCTAGCAGCTCCTCGGCCCGTTCCTCATCGACTATCTCCTCTTCCTCCCACAGTGCGTGGAAGATGCGTCGTAGGAAGGTCACTCCGAACTCATCCAGCGCCGCCACACCGAGCAGTAAGAGCAGGTTCTGGAACGACATCTGATCCCCGGCCCCCGCCGGTCCTCGGAAGCCCCGCACGGTGAACCCAGGCTCACCCTCTATCTGCGACAGATGCTCCTGCAGGGGCAGATCGACCCTGCGGGCGACCGCCGCCGAGGCGGCCTGAGGCACGAACTCCCTGAGCCACGCCGGTGTCCTCACGACCTCCCGCCCGAGCAGGAAAGCGTGTGCCAGCTCGTGCCAGACGGTAAGGGGTAGCGTCGCCGCGGTACGCGGCCTGAACACGGCGGATAGCTCTTCCGGGAGCACGAGGGCGGGAGGCTCGACGGAACGGGTGAAGTAGGGGAGACCAGGCGGATAAGGGCGCGCGTTATCGCGCGGCGCATCTGCCCAGGCTTCGTCTGCCACCAGGTATGCGACGATCCCCGGAGGCTCGACGGTGAGTATCCGTCCGAGCGCCCTGTAGCCCTGCGTGAGATAGCCGGATAGCTCTCTGGCCTTCCCGGCCAGCCGTGGGGCGTAGAGGACGGGCACCTGCGCGTCCAGGCGTTCGTAACCCGGTAACGCGGCTTGCCGTGTTCCCCGGGTTGCTACGGCGCTACCTGCGCGTCCCACCTGGCACCGACCATGCCGGCCGTATACACGTTGACGGCCCGCACGTAGGCGCGCGCAGCCGCCTCGACGACGTCCTGGGAGAGGCCGCGTCCGGCATAATCTCCCCCCTCGAACTCCACGGAGACCCTGACCTCGCCCAGGGCGTCCTTGCCGCCCGTCACGGCGTCGATGCGGAAGTCCGTCAGACGGCCCTTTATGTTCGTCGCGGCGTCGATGGCCCGGAAGACCGCGTCGACCGGTCCCTCGCCCTCGGCCTCGGCCTCGAACGTGCCCTGTTCGGCGTGGGAGATGGTGACGGCCGCCCTGCTCTGGCGGCCTGTGGCGGCGACGACCCTGAAAGACTCCAGGACGAACTTGCCCTCGAAGGAGCCGACCTCGTCTGCGGCTATAGCCTCGAGATCTGCTGCAGTTACGGTCTTCTTGTGGTCCGCTATCTCCTTGAAGCGCGTGAAGGCCCGCTTGAGCACATCGCCCTCTACGTAGTAGCCGAGCTCTTCCAGGGCGTCCTTGAGGGCGTGGCGCCCCGAGTGCTTGCCGAGGAAGATGTTCGTCCCTTCCAGGCCTATGTCTTCCTTGGTCATGATCTCGAACGTCCGCCTGTCCTTGAGCACGCCGTCCTGGTGGATGCCCGACTCGTGCAGAAAGGCGTTGCGCCCCACGATGGCCTTGTTCGGGGGAACCTCGTAGCCCGTGATGTTGGAGACCATGCGGCTCGTGTTGGCGAGCTGGCGGGTCTCGACGCCCACCCTTGCCCCGTAGAAGTCCGAGCGCGTGGCCAGCGCCATCACGACCTCCTCCAGCGAGGCATTCCCCGCCCGCTCCCCGATACCGTTGACGGCCACCTCGACCTGCCCGGCCCCGACCTCGACCCCCGCGAGCGAATTGGCGACGGCCATCCCGAGGTCATCGTGGCAGTGGACCGAGAGGACGCGCTCCTGGAGCGCGGGCACCCGCTCTTGTAGCTCTTTCAGGAAGTCCGCGAATTCAACCGGCGTGGTGTAGCCGACCGTGTCGGCGATGTTGACCACGTCGGCCCCCGCCTCGACGGCCGCCGCGACGATCTCGGAGAGGTAGCCTATGTCCGTGCGCGTCGCGTCCATCGGGGAGAACTCCACGTTCTCGCAGAGGCTCTTCGCGAAGACGACGGCCTCGCCGGCCCTCCGCAGGATGTCTTCCTGGTTGGAGCGCATCTGATGCTCTATGTGCAGGTCGCTGGTGCCCACGAAGGTATGGATGCGTGGCCTCTGTGACCACTGCACAGCCTCCCAGGCGCGCACGATGTCCTGCTCGTGGATGCGGGCGAGGCCCGCGATCCTGGGGCCTTTGACCTCCGAGGCGATCCGGCTCACCGACTCGAAGTCTCCCTCGGAGGTGATCGGGAACCCTGCCTCGATTACGTCCACCTTCAGGCGGGCGAGCTGGCGGGCTATCTCTACCTTCTCCTCTACGGACAAAGAGATGCCAGGCGACTGCTCGCCATCACGGAGGGTAGTATCGAAGATCTCTACTCGACGCATATGTCTCGTCCTCCTACGTTTGGAAATCTGTCGAAGAGATGCGACTCGGGGCTGGTGGCCGCGGACAGCCGGCTAGATACCGGGGCTGGTAATTCGCCCGGCGGCCACCCTGGTTAGTCGTAGGCTGTGGCGAGAAACGCGCAAGATGTCTAGATGTTCTCCTTCATGAAGGGCGGCAGTATCTCATCCCGCCGCCCGCTCCGCAACCTCGACGGCGACTGTCCAATCGGCGTACTCCTCCCACTCGCCGCGCGCGGCCTTGAAGTACAGTTCCTGCAGGCGCTCGGCGACGGGCCCTATGCTGCCGGTGCCGACGGGACGGTCGTCCACCTCGACCACGGGCGCTATCTGGAACCCCGTCCCCGAGAGGAAGACCTCGTCCGCGGCGTAGAGCTCCGTGCGGTCCACCGCACGCTCTATGACCGGCATCCCGAGTTCTTTGCTCGCCAGCTCCATGACGGCGTCGCGCGTAATACCCTCCAGGATGTCCGCCGTTACGGGCGGGGTGATGAGCCGGCCTTTCCTGACCAGGAAGATGTTCGCCGCGCTCGCCTCGGAGACCTGGCCGTCCTGGGTAAGGAAGATGGCGTCGTCGTAGCCCGACATGTGCGCCTCGTCGACCGCGAGCGCCGTGTTGACGTAGGAACCCGTGCACTTGGCGCGGGCCGGGATGGCATTATCCGGCGTGCGTCGCCAGGAAGAGACACAGACTCTCAGGCCTGTAAGCTCGACGTAGTTTCCCATAGGAACCGTGAAGATAGAGAGTTCGGTCTCACCCTTCAGGTTCACCCCCACGGACTCGGCGGCCTTGTAAGCGAGGGGCCTGACGTAGGTGTCCTGGCGCGGGGCGTTGCGCCGCAGGATCTCCAGCGTGACGTCGCAGAGCTCGTCGACGGTATTGGGCAACTCTATGCGTAGCAGCCGGCAGGACCTCTCGAAACGCTCGTAGTGTTCGCGCATCTTCAGGACCTGCAACGTCCCGCGCCGCTCGCTCCAGTAGGCCCTTATGCCCTCGAAGACGCCCGTGCCGTAGTTCAGGGCGTGGGTCGCGGGTGAGAGGCGAATGTCGCCGACCCTCACGAGCTCGCCGCCGTGGTAGGCCCACTCGGCGTCCGACGCCGCGAAAGCTTTACGACTCATAGGTTCTCACCTCCAGCGGAGCCTGCGGGCGTCTCTATACCCTCGGCCGCGAGCGCCCGCAGCTCCTGTCCGACTTTCTCCACCTGCGACCCGGCCTCCCTGCGGCGCATCGCGAGGAAGCTGGATCCGCCCGCCTGGTTCTCGAGCACCCAGTCTTTGGCCCACTTGCCGCTCTGGATGTCCGCGAGGATGGAACGCATCCTCTCTTTGGCGGCTTCGTCGATAATCTTCGGTCCCGCCGTGTAGTCGCCGTACTCTGCAGTGTTGGAGATCGAGTAGCGCATCCCCGCAAGCCCGCCCTCGTAGATCAGGTCGACTATGAGCTTCAGCTCGTTGACGCACTCATAATAGGCGAGCTCGGGCTGGTAGCCCGCCTCGACGAGCGTCTCGAAACCGGCCGTAAGTAGGGCCGTGAGTCCTCCGCACAACACCGCCTGCTCCCCGAAGAGGTCCGTCTCGGTCTCTTCCGCGAACGTGGTCTCGATGATGCCGGCGCGGCCGCTCCCTATGGCGCGGGCGTAGGAGAGGATCACATCCCGAGCCTGCCCCGAAGCGTCGTTCTCGACCGCGAAGAGCGAAGGCATCCCCTTGCCCTCGACGTAAAGACGCCTCAGCACGTGACCGGGTCCCTTGGGGGCGACGAGACCCAGGTCGACCTCGGGGGGGACGACGATCTGGTTGAAGTGGATGTTGAAGCCGTGGGCGAAGAGCATGAGATCGCCCTCTGAGAGGCTCGGCCCGACCTCGGCCTCGAAGACGGCGGGCTGCTTCTCGTCGGGGAGCAGCATCATCACCACGTCCGCCCCCCTTACGGCATCAGCGATCGTCTGCACCTGCAGGCCGTCCCTTTCCGCTTTCGGCCAGCTCTTCGAGCCTTCGTAGAGCCCGACCCTCACGTCGCAGCCGGACTCCTTCAGGTTCAGGGCGTGGGCGTGGCCCTGGCTGCCGTAGCCCAGGATGGCGACTCTCCTACTCGTGACCTCGTTCCCTATGTCTCCCTCGCGGTATACCCGTGCCATCTAGACTCCTCCCCCCGCATCCGGACGGGCCACAGGACCCAGCCGAACCACGTCTTCGACGCCGCCGCCAAGAGCGGCGAGGAAGGCCTCCACCTTCTCGGGCTCGCCCGATGCCAAGACCGTGCCACCGTCCTCGTGCGCTTCGACGCCCGATCGCTCCGCGGGCTCGCGCCAGTCTTGCGAGGTCTCGACCAGGGCCACCTCTATAGTCTTGGCCGGTCCCGCTTCGCTTACGTCTTCGAGGGCCGAGATGAGGGCCGTGTAGCGCAGCGCCGGCTCGGGCGGGCAGTCGAGCAGGATGGTGGCCCGCATCCCGTCGCTGTCGCCGCCCAGCGTGAAGCCCGCGACGGGCATCCTCTTGTTTTGGAGCGTCATGAGCAGCCTGTTCAGGGCGAGCATGCCGCCCGTGAAGCGGACCTCGATGGTGTTCAGGGCGACGCCCGTTGCCGACTCAGGCACCGTCTTCCTCGATCATCTCGTTGACGGACATCCCCGATGGGATCATGGGGTAGACGTTCGCCTCGGGGTCGATGTGGAAGTCCAGTATGGTGCAGCCCTCCTGCTCCTCAGCCCATCGAACCGCTGCCTCAACGTCGTCGCCATCCCTGACGGTGCGCCCTGCGAGCCCGTAGGAGGCGGAGAGCTGCTCGTAGTCGGGCCCGGTTATGGGCGTCTCGGAGTAGCGGCGGTTGTGGAAGAACTGTTGCCACTGGCGCACCATCCCCAAATAACCGTTGTTCAGAACGGCGACCTTTATGTTCAGCCCGAAGTCCCTTATCGTGGCGAGCTCCTGGATGTTCATCTGGATGCCGCCGTCGCCGGCTATGACCCATACGGGGTCTTCCGGATAGGCGAAAGCCACGCCCATCGCCGCCGGCAGCGCGAAGCCCATCGTGCCCAGGCCCCCGCTCGTAATGTGGCTGTTGGCCTTGGTGAACTCGAAGAACTGGGCCGCCCACATCTGGTGCTGCCCCACGTCGGTGACGAGCCGCAGGTCGGGACCCGCCACGGATTTTATGGCCTCCATTACCTGTATCGGACCGTACTCGCCCCGCGCCGACTCCTTGCGGCGCCTCTCCGGCTCCTGGCTCGTCGCCAGTTCCTCGCGCCACTGTTTGCATCCCTCGCCTGAGTCGGGGGCATTATCCAGGTGTCCCAGTATCGAACGCATCGCCGCCTTCGCGTCTGCGGCTATCCCCACGGTCGGCTTTATGACCTTGCCGAGCTCCGAGGGGTCCACGTCGATGTGGATGATCTTCGCGCGTGGGGCGAACTTGTGGGCCGCGCCCGTGATCCTGTCGTCGAAGCGCATCCCGACCGCGAAAAGGAGGTCGGAGCGGTCTATGGCACGGTTGACGCTGGCCTGCCCGTGCATCCCCGGCCAGCCCAGGTACAGCGGGTGGTCGTCGGGGAAGGCGCTTATGCCGAGCAGCGTCGTCACGACTGGGATGCCCGTCCTTTCGGCGAGCAGCCTGAGTTCCTTCTCGGCGCTACCGAGTGTGACGCCGTGTCCGGCCAGGATCAAGGGCCGCTTCGCGTTCCGCAAAAGCATCGCTGCCCGCTCCAGCCCGGGCGACTCCACAGGAGGCGGCGCCTCCCGCAGCCGCCGGTAGCCGTTGTCGCCCGTGGCCGCGAGCTGCACGTCTTTGGGGACGTCTACCAGGACGGGGCCAGGCCTACCGGAGCGGGCGATCTCGAATGCCCGCCGCATCGCCGGGTAGAGTTCGTCGGGGTCTTCGACCAGGAAGGAGTGCTTGGTGAAGGGCAGCGTCATGCCCATCACGTTCGTCTCCTGGAAGGAGTCTTTGCCCATCGCCGGCCGGCCGACCTGGCCCGTTATCGCCACGAGCGGCACGGAGTCCATCTGGGCCGTGGCCAGCCCCGTAACCAGGTTGGTGGCACCGGGTCCGCTCGTGGCCACGCACACCCCGACCCCGCCTGTCGCCCTGGCGTAGCCGTCAGCCGCGTGGGCCGCGGCCTGTTCGTGGCGGGTGAGGATGTGTTTCAGTGGGTAGTCGGGGAGGGCGTGGTAGAAAGGCATGATCGCGCCCCCAGGGTACCCGAAGAGGTACTCGACCCCTTCGTCGAGTAGCGCCTCGCACATGGCTTCGCTACCCGTACGCGGCTTGTATTCGATGTTTAATGCTGTGTTTTCCACGGTTTGCCCCATTCCAAGTAAGAGATCTTGCCCCAACCTTGCCGAAGAACGGGATGTTCCCGTCTTGCGGCTCTAGGCGGACCGGAGGACGCCGTCCCGGCCCGCCAGGCTAATTAGTCGTAGGGCGGACGGTACGGCTACCGTGGATACTCGCGGGTGGATGGGCGGAGCGAGCAGGCGCGAGATCTTGAGCATCAACCCCGAGATCCTCTTCCTTCGCGCCGTCTCCGAAACCTCGCTCAAAGCGTTCCTCACTCACTCGCTCGCAAGTGGAGTGAAGGGTCGCACACTGGTAGAGGGTTGTCAAGGTGCACATAGCTTCAATCCCGCACGGACAGTAGAAAATGCGGCGAAGCACACCACAAGGACAGCAAGCTTTCCGGGCTATCTCGAGGCTAGTTTGCCAGTCGGCCCACTTAAGCGCATAATGCTTGTCGAGTTCTGCGTGGGAGAAGGGAGAAGAGAATGGCGAAAAACGCAGGAACGCATGGGTCATCCAAAGGAGCGACGATCATCGACAGGAGGCGGTTCCTCAAACAGACGGCCCTGGCAACTGCGGTGGTCTCCGTCCCTTACCTGGCCGGCAAGACCGTGGCCTTCGGCAAGGAGGGCACCACCTCAGGCCAAGGGACCAAAGGTGCGGACGCCGCGCTGGATCGCGCGCTAAAGGAGCTCGTCGCCATGGAAGACGGCCCTCCCGGGGTCATCGCCGTCGTGCAGCGCGGCAAGCACCGCAAGGTACACACCTTCGGGGTCCGCAATATAAAGAGCGGGCTGCCCATAAGGATCGACGACCGCATGCGCATTGCGAGCGTCGCCAAGGCCTTCAGCGGTGCCGTCGCACTCTCTTTGGTGAGCAAGGGGGCACTCTCCTTGAACGACACCATCGGAAAGCTCCTCTCAGGCTTGCCAGAGCCGCCTCCCGACGCTTGGGCTGAGATTACCCTCAGGCAGCTCCTAAACCACACCAGCGGCTTACCAGAAATCTTAGAGGACCTAGAATTTCTAGATGCGTTCGGGGCCAGCCCCAAGAAAGCGCCCCCGCCGGAAGATCTGCTTACGTTCCTGTATAACAATGATCCGCCCTTGCGCTTCGAACCTGGTTCCAAGTACCAGTATTCCAACTCGGATAACATAGCCGTGGCGCTGATGGTCGAGGCGGCCACAGGCACGAGCTACGAGGACCTGCTCAGGGAGCTGGTCTACAAGCCTCTTGGGCTGAGAAGGACTAGCCTGCCCCGCGGCCCCAACCTGAGGAAGCCCTTCATCCACGGCTACGACACCACCCAAGACCCGCCCGAAGATGTAAGCGAGGACTTTGCCGCCGGGTGGGCCTGGGCTTCGGGGGGCATAGTCTCTACCCCCGCCGACCTAAATACCTTCATCCGCGGTTACGTGGGTGGCAAGCTCTTCGACGAGCGGACGCAGGCAAAGCAGAGACGGGTCATCGAGGGAGGAAGCTCCGAACCGCCCGGTCCCGGCAAGAACTCGGCTGGGCTGGCCATCTTCCGCTACGAGACGCGTTGCGGGACGGTGTGGGGGCACACGGGCAACACCGTCGGCTACACCCAGTTCGCCGCCGCCAGCGCAGACGGGAGGCGCTCGGTGACGGTCTCCATCAACGCACTACACACCCTGGTGGCCGGCAATCAGGACGTCTTCAGGGCGCTGAGGCGTGCGGAGGTCAAGGCCGTGTGTGCCGCACTGGCCGGCAGTTAGGCCATCTCCCCGGAGAAGCTCTGTAGGCAGCCGCCTGAGGAGGGTCAAGTCTGCGCCGGACGCTGGGGACGCACCTTTCTATAGTCAGCTCTAGAGCACGGGCGCGGGAATCAGGGCGGAGACCTCTTCCGGGGGCTCTACGCGGGCCCCTGCGAGGTCAACGTCGAGCGCCCAGGAATCCGCCACGACACCTCGCGCCTGGAATGTCGCTTTCATGGCTGAGGCTATCTCCCCGGCTCTGCTCTGGGGTGCGAAGGCGAGGATGGTAGGGCCTGAGCCGGAGAGGCATGCGCCGTAGGCACCGGTCTTTAGGGCAACCTCTATAACGTCCTCCAATCCTGGGATGAGGTGGGAGCGGTAGGGTTGGTGGAGCCTGTCCTGCATGGCGACGCGCAAGAGGTGGTACTCGCCCGTCGCGAGGGCACCTAGCAGCAGACCGGAGCGGCCGACGTTGAAGGCGGCGTCGCGGTGGGGGACCGAGTCTGGGAGCGCGCGGCGGGCCGCCGTGGTGGAGACGGCGAAATCGGGGACGGCGACGACGACCTTCAGGTCCTTCGGTTCGAGGCGTACTGCGCTCACGCCGACGGGGGTGAGGGTTCCGATCACCAGCCCGCCGAGGAGCGCGGGGGCCGCGTTGTCGGGGTGGCCGTCGAGCTCGCAGACGATGTTGAGCAGGTCGGGGGCGGCGATCTGACCCCCGAACAGGTCGTTGGCTGCGACGGCCCCGCCGACGAGCGCGGCCGCGCTCCCGCCCAGACCCCGAGTCGGCGGGATAGAGTTCTCCTGCACTAGTCGGAACTGGGCGTCTGACTCGCCGACGAGTTCGGCCACAAAGCGGGCCGCCCTGTAGGCGGGGTGCTCGGGCCCGCGCGGGATGAGGTCGGCGCCCGTGCCCCGTATCTCTATCTCGGGATGGGGCGACCTGTCCAACCCGATCCTCATGCTCAAGGAGAGCGCGAGCCCCACCGCGTCGTAGCCAGGTCCGAGGTTCGCGGAGGTGGCGGGGACGCGGACGGAGATCACCGCGCCTACCTCTCCATGGACCCCGCGACGGCCTCGAACGTTGCCGGGACGGGGTCGGGGAGTTGCACGCGGCCAAGGATCACATCGGGGTCCTTGAGCCCGTGCCCGGTAAGAACACTAACGACCGTACCTTCAGGCCCCCTGCCTTCGGAGGCGAGCTTCAAGAGTCCTGCTATGCCTGCCGCGGAGGCTGGCTCGCAGAAGACACCCTCTTCCTGGGCCAGCATCTCCTGGGCGGCCAGGATCTCCCCGTCCGTAACGCTCTCTATGAGGCCACCGGACTCGCGCCCGGCCGAGAGCGCCCCCTCCTTGCTCGCGGGCGAACCTATCCTGATGGCGCTCGCGACCGTCTCGGGGCTCTCGAAGTCGTGGCCGGCCACCAGCGGTGAGGCCCCTTCGGCCTGGAAGCCGAGCATGCGGGGGGCCGAGTCGGCGTGCCCCGCCCCTCGCCACTCACAGAAACCCTTCCAGTACGAGGTGATGTTGCCCGCGTTCCCCACAGGCAATGCCAGCGCGTCGGGCGGATCTCCGAGGGCTTCCGCGACCTCGAAGGCCGCTGTCTTCTGGCCCTCTATACGGTCGGGGTTCACCGAGTTGACCAGCGTGACGTCGCCGAGCTCGTGGGCGATTCTATTGGAGAGCTTGAGGGCAGCGTCGAAGTTGCCTTCGATCTGGACTATCCGCGCCCCGTGCGCGAGGACTTGTACGGCCTTGCCCAGCGCGATCTTGCCGGCGGGCACGACGACGAAGCACTCCATGCCGGCGCGCGCCGCGTAGGCCGCGGCCGATGCCGCCGTGTTCCCCGTCGAGGCGCAGACGCAGGCGCGGCTCCCCGTTGCGGAGGCCCTGCTCATGGCCACCGTCATGCCGCGGTCCTTGAACGAGGCCGTCGGGTTCATACCTTCGAACTTCAACAACAGGCGGGCGCTAAGGCGCTCCGAGATCCTCGTGGCCTCGATCAGGGGCGTCTCCCCCTCACCTATGGTGGCTATGGCCTCATCCGGAATCTCTGGCAGCCACTCACGGTACCTCCGGATAACGCCCTGTCTCGACACCCGCGCCTGAACGCTCAATACAAGCCTAGCCTTTCGCTCGAACTCGGGCCGGTTCGACTCTACGAACCCGGAATCTAGCAGCGAACAAAAGTGTAGAAGCCACAAACCACAGCGTAAGAAAAGTATCACGCACCGACGCAGCGTTTCAAGAATGTGGCGACCCCACGACCCGTTTAGTAGGCTACGTATTGAGCTATCAGCAGTCAGCGGTCAGCAGTCAGCCAGAGGCAAGAAGCTGAAAGCTGAAGGCTGATAGCTGACAGCTAAAACCAAAGGAGCGCATTGCAGAGAGAGAAACCAACCATCCTCGTTACCGGCGGCGCCGGCTTTATAGGGGGCAACTTCGTCCTTGGTACAGTAGGAGACTACAGGGTGGTCAATCTAGACGCCCTGACCTACGCCGGCAACCCGGAGACACTGGCCTCGGTCTGGGGTCACCCCGACCACATCTTCGTACAGGGGAGGATCGGGGATAGGGAGCTGGTGGACCGCCTGCTCGCCGAGCATCGTCCGTCGGCCATCATCAACTTCGCCGCCGAGACGCACGTCGACCGCTCCATCGACGGTCCGAAGGCCTTTGTACAGACCAACGTGGTCGAGACCCACGAACTCCTCGAGGCAGCGCTCTCCTACTGGAGCATCCTCGAAGGGGAGGACCACGAGGCCTTCCGCTTTCTGCACGTCTCCACGGACGAGGTGTACGGGACGCTGGGACCCGAGGGCTGCTTTACCGAGGAGAGTCCTTTCAGGCCCAACTCCCCCTACGCCGCCTCCAAGGCGGCCTCCGACCATCTCGTGCGGGCTTATCACCACACTTACGGGCTCCCCACGCTCACGACCAACTGCTCCAACAACTACGGGCCCTACCACTTTCCCGAGAAGCTCATACCGCTCATGATCCTGACCGCCCTGCGAGGAGAACCTCTGCCCGTCTACGGCGACGGGCAGCACATCAGAGACTGGCTCTACGTAGAGGACCACTGCAAGGCTATCGTCGTCGTCCTCCAGCGTGGCCGTCCGGGCGAGACCTACAACGTCGGCGGCCACAACGAGCGGACGAACCTGGAGGTCGTCAAGACCATCTGCGCCCTGCTCGACGGGCTGGTTCCTGGATCGCCGCACGAGTCGCTCATCACGTTCGTTGCGGACAGGCCTGGCCACGACAGGCGCTATGCCATAGACGCGGGCAAGATAGAACGCGAGCTCGCCTGGAGGCCCGAGGAGACGCTGGAGACGGGCCTGGAGAAGACCGTGCGCTGGTACCTGGAGAACCGCGGGTGGTGCGAGGCCGCGCTCTCGCGCGGCTACGGGGGAGAGCGGCTGGGGTTGGGCAGTCGCGGAGGGCCGGCGTGAAGGGCATCGTGCTCGCCGGGGGCTCGGGTACGCGACTGTATCCGCTCACGAGGGCCGTAAGCAAGCAACTCCTTCCCGTCTACGACAAGCCGATGATCTACTACCCATTGACCACGTTGATGCTCGCTGGCATCAAGGACATGCTCGTGATCTCCACCCCCGAAGACCTTCCCCGCTTCGAGGATCTACTCGGCGACGGTTCGCAGTGGGGTGTAGATTTCAGCTACGCCGTGCAGCCCAGGCCCGAAGGCCTGGCCCAGGCCTTCGTCATCGGGCGGGAGTTCGTCGGGTCCGAGAGTGTCTCCCTCGTCCTCGGGGACAACATCTTCTTCGGGCACGGTCTCTCGGAGCTCCTGGAGCGTTCGGCGGGCAGGCAGAGAGGTGCCACCGTCTTCGGGTACTACGTCAGGGAACCGGGTCGCTACGGCGTCGTAGAGTTCGACGCAGACGGGACGGTGCTCACTATCGAGGAGAAGCCGGAGAGCCCCCGCTCGCACTACGCCGTCACAGGCCTCTACTTCTACGACAACAGGGTGCTCGACGTGGCGGCCGACCTTACACCTTCGGCGCGGGGAGAGTTCGAGATAACAGACGTCAACGTCGACTATCTCGAGCGCGGGGAGTTGCAGGTCGAGCTCATGGGCCGCGGGATGGCGTGGCTCGACGCCGGCACGCACGAGTCCCTGCACCAGTCGTCCAACTTTATCGAGACCATCGAGCAGCGCCAAGGCCTCAAGATCGGGTGTCCCGAGGAGATCTCCTACCGCAAAGGCTACATCGACGCCGAAAGTCTCGAACGGCTCGCCTATCCGATGAGGAAGAACGACTACGGCCGGTACCTGCTCGAGCTACTGAAGAGCGAGGAGTACGTCACTTGAACGTCCTCCGGACGGAACTGCCAGGAGTACTCGTCATCGAGCCTGACGTCTTCGGAGACGCCCGAGGTTTCTTTATGGAGAGCTGGAACGGCGCCCGCTACGAAGAGCACGGCGTACCGGACCGCTTTGTGCAGGACAACCTCTCGTTCTCGGCCTACGGTGTGCTTCGTGGCCTCCACTTCCAGAACCCCAAAGCCCAGGGCAAGCTCGTCTCCGTCTTGCTGGGCGAGGTCTTCGACGTCGCCGTAGATATCAGGGTCGGCTCCCCGACTTTCGGCGGGTGGACGGGCTCGACCCTCTCAGAAGAGAACAGGCGCCAGCTCTGGGTTCCTCCCGGCTTCGCCCACGGTTTCGTCGTCACGGGCGAGAACGCTCTCTTCTCATACAAATGCACAGACTACTTCGCTCCCGAGTACGACCACTCCATCCTGTGGGACGACCCCGCAATAGGGATACAGTGGCCCATCCAGACCCCTAGTCTCTCCGACAAAGATCGCGCAGCCCCACCGCTGAACCGGGTGCCGGAAGACACCCTTCCTTACTACAAGGCACGCTGAGACGGGCGAACCGGTCCCTTCGAGGTGCTCGAGGACAATTGCTACACGCGCATAATTACCTACGGCAAGGGCACCGCGGCGGTGGGCCGCTGAGCGAATTACAGCGCCGTGCATAAGGGTTCAACCCTTATGCACGACGAGCTATCAGCCAAAAACAAAAAGCTGATCGCTGATGGCTGATAGCTGACGGCGCGGGTTGCAGAAGAATTGACCTTCTGCAACCCGCTGTACGCGGCAAGCAGTGTTCAGCAAGTCGTTGCGCATCAGTGATGCTGTAGGTACCTTCTAGGTAGGCACTCCGGTGAATAGGGACTTGTAGGATCGGGTACGAAAGTTCAGAGGACACAAGGAGAGGAGGGAGCATGGCGGCACGTCTCCTCCTGTTGTTGGTGGTCATGGTAATCTTCGCGGCCCTCTACGGTTGTGCCCAGGAGGCTGCAAAAGACCGGCAGCCAGTGAAGAGGGTAAAGGAACCTACCATAGCCGAGATCGCTCCGCACGCGCCGGAAGAATCGGACGACCAGGTACGGCGGGCGAAGAAGGCGGGTGTCGTGGTGCGCGCTGGAAACTCCGCAGTAGTAACACAGGCTGGGGAGGCTGTGGTGCGAGTGTCAGGTTTCAGAACCGCGAAGCAAGAGGGTGCCGACGCTACTGCCCCCTCCAGGGAGGTCACGCTGAGGATCGAGGGTAGCCCAGGAACCGAGTTTTCCGGCACGTGTATCATCGGGGGCAAAGCGGAGAAGAAAGTCAGCGGACGAGTCCCAGAGCGGTTCATCTACGAACTAGACGGGCAGCCCCTCGAATGCGAGATAAGCAAGCAGAGCTCGAACCCTGGGAAGATGATGGTCGAGTTCAGCGCCGGAGGTCACACGAACTCCGTCCAGCAGACCAGCACCCAAGGCAGCTCTCTAATCCTCCGGTACGACGGCCATGGGAGCACCGCTCTCGTCTCATCGTCCACTTCTGTTTCGGGCAATCAAGCGAACTCCACCTCGCAAGTGAGCGTCTTGCAGAGCAACGCGGCCTCTGGGCGAGATTCTCACTAGGCCGCCTTCCAACTTCACGAGCAGATTTAGCCTGACGCCTATCTCGCGAACATCGAGATCCCCAGCTTCGCCAGGGCGCGGAGGGTGAGTCCGGCGAGAACCATCGCGCTGTAGGCGCCGAGGGGGCCGTGGACGCCGTGTTTGCGGTGGTAAAGGAACGCGCTCTTGTGGAGGAGCCAGATCGCCTTCGGTTTACTTCGGCTGCTTGCGCCGGTCTGGTGGACTATTTCGACTTGCGGCAGATAATAGACGAGCCAGCCTGCCGCGCGGGCGCGCCTGCAGAGGTCGGCGTCCTCGAAGTACATGAAAAAGCGTTCGTCCAGATGGCCTACGTCTCGCAGTGTATCCCTGCGGACGACCATGCAGGCGCCGGAGACCCAGTCGACCGGGGTAGGGCGGGACTGGTCCGTGACGGCGGGGAACTGGCTCCTTACGATAGAGCTCTTGGGGAAGAGGCGGGTCAGGAGGGAGGTGCGTCCGAGGAACCCTGAGAGGGCGCTGACCTCCCGCCTTGCCGAGAGCTGGAGGCGGCCCTCCGAGTCCACTATCCTCGGCCCAAAGATACCGGCTTTCGGGTTCTCTGAGACGAATGCTTCCAGCTGCTCGAAGAAGTCCCTCTCCACCAGGGTGTCGGGGTTTATGAGGACTACGGGATCTCCGCTCGATGCGGCGATGCCCCTGTTGTGGGCGCGCGCGAAACCTACGTTCTCTTTGTTCCGGATCAGGCGCACCCAGGATGGAAGCTCGGGAGGCTCCACGCTGTCGTTGTCGACGACGAAGACCTCGAACTGTCCGCAACGCGTCCGTCGCAGGGACTCGATGCAGCGCAACGCCAGGGGCCAGGAGGCGTAGTTGACGATAATGACGGAAAACTTCATCGCGACAAGACCCTATCTCGCAGCCGGCGCGCGATGCTCGCCGTCGCGGCGAGCGATGACTCCCTGAGGAGCCTGCGGACCTCGGCGTCGGAGACCTTCTTCCTCTTCTGTATCTCGGCCCGCTTGGCGAGCATGAGCGGCAGGTGGCGCCACGCGCCCGCGAGTCCCTCCAGGTGCGCCCGCAAAGAGCCCGTCACGGCGGCGGTGATCATGCGCCCGAGTTGTCCCGCGGCGAAGAAAGGTAGTACGTGCGGTACCGCGGAGAGGGGCAGGTTCTTGACCAGCAGGCTAAAAGAGTTTCGGCTACCGAGCCTGGTCGCCGTCGGGCTACGCTTGCCGCCGGTCGAGGCGCTTCCCATGTGGTAGACGACGGCGCCGGGGACATAGAAGCAACGATAACCGGCGAGCTGGGCGCGGAAGCTCAGGTCCCCATCCTCGCAGTAGGAGAGGAAGTCCTCGTCGAAGAGCCCGACCTCATCGAGCATGTCCCTGCGGTAGAGCGCCGCCGCCGCACACGCCCCGAAGACGTAGCCGGGCCTGTCGAACCTGCACCCGTCGCGTTCGCCGTGCCCGAGGCGGTAAGGTAGACCGCTCAGACGCATGGCGTCCCCTGCCCCGTCGAGCATCGTGCGGTCGTGGAAGTCGACCAGCTTGCTCGCAAGAAAGCCGGCCTCGGGATGATCCTCGGCGGCGCGCACCAGCGCTTCCAGCCAGCCTGGGTCCTGCTCGGTGTCGTTGTTGAGCAGTACCACGTACTCCGCCGTAGACGCCCCGATCCCTGCGTTGAAAGCCGCGGCGATGCCCCGATTTTCGCCGAGCGAGACCACGTCAACCTCAGGGAAGTGTTCCTTTACGAAGGTTGCCGATCCGTCGACGGAGCCGTTATCCACCAGGATCGTTTGGAAGGCACCCCACGTTTGCTCTCGCAGAGAGCCAAGGCACAGCCCCAGGAATTGCCTGCCGTTCCAGTTCGGGATGACGACCGTGGCGCGGGGAGGCACGGCTTCAGGCTGGCCCCTCCTGCCGGCCCTCCGGAGTGTGGATCTCGACTCTCGCCGGCAGTCGTACCAGGCCTCTTACCGGGGCGAGAGCCCCTTCCCTGGTTATCTCCAAGGTCGTCGCGTCCCTTGTGAGAACCACATCCGAGTCTTCAGCCTGAGGGTCCGTCAGGGAAGCGTCCACCTTGTAGATGCCTGGTCCGAACGGCATCACGAACGTAAAGTCCACGGTAGCCTGCTCGCCCTTGTCCTTCCGCCCGAGCGGAGTACCTTCGAGCGCCGTATCCGTCGAGAAGACCTCGAGGCCGGCCCTTTCGCTCCGCAGTGCAATGCCAAGGGTACTGACCTCCATGGTCTCGTCGTAGCGCAGGTGCACCCGCACGGTCAGGGTCGCGCCCGAGGGCAGCGCGCCGGCCGGTTGCCCGCTCTCGTCGAGCAGTTCGATGCCAAGGATCTCGGCCCCTCCCACGATGTTCGGGGTCCCGAGGCTGTCGTTCCTGGCCGGCGCATCATCCTCTTCTTCGTGCTCGATCTCGTAGTCCAATTGTTTGTCCAGTTCGCTGGGACGGGCGCGCTTCATCTCCTGAGACTTCGAAAGCATCTCCTCGTAGTGGTCGACCACTTCCTCGGGGCTGCCGGTGGTTATGAGCCTTCCCTTGTGGAGCAGAATGGCCTCCGTGCAGAATCGCTTTACCATACCCATGCTATGGGAGACGAAAAGGACCGTGGAACCGGAGTCCTTGAGGTCGTACATCCTCTGGATCGCCTTCTTTTTGAACGCCGAGTCGCCCGCGGAGAGGGCCTCGTCTATGACGAGGACATCGGGCTCGACGTTGATCGCGACGGCGAAACCCAGACGGCTGCGCATCCCGCTCGAGTAGGTTTTGATCGGCTGGTCCATGAACTCCCCGATGTCCGCGAAAGCCTCGATGTCGTCGAAGCGCTCCACCATCTCATCGTGCTCTATGCCGAGGATCAAGCCGCTTAGCATGGCGTTCTCGCGTCCCGTAAAGAGCGGGTTGAACCCCGTCCCGATGCCGAAGATCGCCGACAGCCGGCCCCGGACCTCGACCTCTCCCGTCGTCGGCCGCAGAACGCCCGAGATTATGCTCAAAAGCGTACTCTTCCCGGCCCCGTTACGGCCAACGACGCCCAGGGTGGTGCCCGGTTCCACATCCAAATTGATGTCCTGCAGCGCCCAGAACTCGTGACTCCGTTTGGCCTTGCCGAAGCTCAGGATCTCCCCCAGCCTCGAGGACCGGCTCGGGGAGATCCTGTACTTCTTGCCTATTCCCCTGAGGGAGATGGCCGGCGTCACAGGTGGTCCGCAAACCCCGGCTTCACCCTGACGAACAGCGCGAAGCCGGCCAGGAACAGGCCCCCGGAGAACAGGGCGAAATAGAGCGTCGCCAGCCCGCCAGGGAGCGTACCCTCGAGGATCATATCCCTGTATGCGCCCACCAGGTAGGCCAGCGGGTTGTAGTCGTTTATGAATTGCAGGTTCTCCGGCAACGTCTCGGGCGGCCAGAGGATCGGTGTGATGAAGAAGGTTCCCCTGATTATGGGTCTTAGGACCTCGCCCATGTCGGGCACATACGTTCCGACTACCGCCATGATGTAGGTCAGACCCAGGGTAAACAACAACTGCAGCACGATGATCAGGGGCAGCAGCAAGACCTGCCAGTGCAGCCTGTGTTGCAGGACGAAGACGATGAATACGAGCGCTCCGATGCCGAAGAGCTTGTCGACCAGCGATGCGACCGCGTTGGTAAAGGGGAGCAACTCCAGCGGGAAGACCACCTTCTGCACCAATCCCGCGTTGTTCCTGATGCTGTTGAGTCCCTTGGTCAGCGCTTCGGAGAAGGCCATGAAAGGGAGCAGACCGCAGTACAAAAACAGCCCGAAGTTGAGCGTTGGATCCTCCTCTACCACCCTGAACCTCAGGCCGACCACCTCAGAGAAGATCAACGTCAGGAAGAAGACCCAGATCAGGGGTCCCAGTATCGCCCACGCGAGACCCAGATAGGACCTCTTGTAGCTACGGGTCACCTGGCGGCGGACAAAGTACCTGAGCAACCAACGTTTGCGGTAGAACGACGCCAGGGAGTCGAAGAACTCCCCGGCGAAGCTTCTCTTACCGTTATACGTGTACGTGGCCAATTACGTCCCTCGCATCGTAGGCAGCGCCGCCAGTAGTGTAAGCCATGTGCCCGAGAATGTGGGCAGCGGCAAGTTTACCCAAGCAAGCATGTGCTTGCCAGGTTGCGTCGCTAGACTATCTCACGGCGTTGGCGGCGTCGATCCTGCCATGGCCGTAGCGGGGATCCTGCCCCGCGGGACCGAGATCCTCGGCGGTGGCCTGCATTTCCTGACGGATCGAGCCCGCGGACATGCCCTGGGAGGCGAGCAGCCCGGCGAGGCCGGACACGAACGGCGCCGCCATGCTCGTCCCGCTCTGCGTGTCGTAGCCGCCCGACTCGCTGGTAGAGATTATGTCCGTCCCCGGCGCGGCCAGATCCACCCATCTGCCGCGGCCGGAAAAGGAGGCGAGCCTGTCATCCGCGCTGATGGCGCCCACGGCGATCACCTTGGAATACGCCGCCGGGTACCGCGGGCCGTCCGCCCCATCATTGCCGGCCGCGGCCACCAAGACGGCACCCTCGCCATGTGCGCGGTTGACCGCCCCCCTCAGCACACTGGAGTCTGCCGGCCCGCCGAGCGAGAGGTTCACGACGTCGGCACCCTGGTTCACGCTCCAGTCGATACCCTCCACTATCCGCGAATCCGTGGTGAACCCTCCCAAGCCCATAACCTTGCCTATGATAAGCCCGCACCCGAAGCATCCCCCGGCCACGCCCTTGCCGTTGTCCGTGAGCGCGCCCGCTATGCCCGTTACGTGGGTGCCGTGCCCGTAGTCGTCGTCGGCAACCGCATCGTCCTCGACGAAATCTCTCTGGGCTGTGATCCTGCCTATATCTGGATGCTCCGAGTAGACGCCCGAGTCCACGATGGCGACCTTCGCCCCGCTGCCCTTCGCGTCGTTCCAGGCGCCACTGAACTTCGTGCTGGCGAGCCCCCACTGGTTGGCGAGCCTCGGGTCGTCAGGCATGAAGTAAGGCTCGCGCAAGTAGTTGTAGTCAGCGGCCACGACCCCCGCTCTGTGCGCGAGATGCCCCAGCGCCCGTGCGAGGGCCCGCTCCCGCACCACCTCGGATGCCTCGCGCCTGATCGCCGGGAAGGAGACGAGCCTCACCTCCCCTGGAAGATTCTTCAGGGTCCGCGCTCCCGACCGCCTGACGACGGTCTCTTCGGCCTCCTCGGAGGTTCCGGGCTCGTAGGCGACTAGGAGCTCCCCAGCGACGTACGGCGCGCCTTCGGGGTCGTTGTCCACCCCGGGCCGCGTGGCAGGTTCCCCCTTCGACCCCGGAGCGAGGATCAGTAGGAGGACCGCCCATAGTAGAGCAGCGGCGAAAGTGTACCCTTGAAGACGACCGTCGCCGGCTTCCATGACTTTGACCCGCAAATATCCCCCTACAAGAAGACCACACCGTTGCGCAAGGCCACATTATCTAACAAAAGCGCAGAATTGTTAAGGGGTTTTGTGATCCATTGCGCGAAAAGATGCTCGGGGTTCGCGACGGTCGGCGTCACTAAACGGGGCGCTGTAAGAGTATAATAGCCCATCGCATGTAGATAAGTCTTATGGGAGCGAATCGTTGCAATTACCTTGTGGCCGACAAGCCCTCGGGAGGGCTTGGGAGGAACAACCTTGACGCCGAGGTTCAAGCGGGCCTGGCGGCGCGCGGTAGGAAAGGGCGAGTCCCTCCGCCCGCGGGCCCGACGATCGTCGCGCGGCGTAAGGCCGGAGAATATCGTCTGGATCTTCGGCACGGGCCGCAGCGGCAGCACGTGGCTCGGCTCCATGATGGAGGGCCTCGAAGGATGCGCCATGTGGAACGAGCCGCTCGTAGGAAACCTCTTCGGCAACTTCCACTACTTCAGGGTGGGGGGGCGCAAGACGGGCGGGCAGTACATCCTGGGAGAGCCCTTCAAAGAGACCTGGCTCGGGCCCATGAGGGATCTGGTCCTCGGCGGGGCGGCCGCCCGCTTTCCCGAGGTGAGCGGCTACCTGATCATAAAGGAGCCGAACGGCTCCATAGGCGCGCCGCTGCTCATGGAAGCCCTCCCCGAGAGCCGTATGATCTTCCTGATCCGGGATCCCAGGGACGTTGTCGCCTCCAGCATGGACGCCCGTAGCGAGGGAAGCTGGCTCTCTGAGCGGAGGGAAGCCCAGAGAAGTACGTCGAAGCAGATCAGGAACCCGAACGTCTACGTGAGGATGCGCGCGAACTCCTACGTGCAACAGATAGAGAAGACCTGGCAGGCCTACAGGGCACACGGTGGTCGCAAGGTGATGGTCCGTTACGAAGACCTGCGCGCAGATACCCTGCAGACGATGAAGCGCATCTATTCTTCGCTGGAGATCCCCGTGCGAGCGACCGATCTTGCGCGCTCTGTGGAGAAAAACTCCTGGGAGAAGATCCCGAGCGAACAGAAGGGCGAGGGCAAGAAGCGGCGCAAGGCGAAGCCGGGCGGCTGGAGGGAGGACCTGACCGCGAGGCAGGTCGAGATAGTCGAGGATATTACGGCGCCGCTCCTGAACGAGTTCTATCCCCACACGGCGACCACACGGGGCGCTCTGTGATCCGGGACGCCTGGCGCAAGGTAAGGGGTAGAGGGATGCTCGAGGAGAACGGCGGCATGAGGCCGGAGAACCTCGTCTGGGTGTTCGGTACGGCGAGGACGGGTAGCTCCTGGCTCAGCGCCATTATGGGCGAGGTAGGGGGGTACAGCAGGTGGCACGAGCCGCTCGTGGGGCACCTGTTCGGCAACCTCTACTACGAGCGGGCGGGCCACCGCAGCGAGGATGCGCATTTCATCCTCGGGGCCCGCTACAGGGAGCTCTGGCTCGGTACCATAAGGAGGTTCGTCCTCGACTCGGCCGCCGCGCGTTTCCCCGGGATTGCAGCCAAAGGCGGAGGGTACCTGATCATCAAGGAGCCGCAGGGCTCGATGGGGGCGCCACTGCTCATGGAGGCCCTGCCCGAGAGTCGTATGATCCTGCTCGTCCGCGATCCGAGGGACGTCGTCGCCTCCAACCTCGACGCCCACAAAGGAGGGACCTGGACCGCCGACCTGATGAGGAAGGGCGGCAAGGAGAAGCCGCCTTCGTTGGCCGAGAGCAGGCCGGATGCCTTCGTGAAGGGCCAGGCAAGGAGGTACGTGCGGGACGTCGGAAACGCCAAGAAGGCCTACGACGCCCACGGAGGGCTCAAGGTACTCGTCCGTTACGAGGACTTGAGGACGGATACTCTGCAGACGATGAAGCGCATCTACTCGGAGCTGGAGATGCCCGTGGAGGAGGCCGATCTTGCGCGCTCTGTGGAGAAGCACTCCTGGGAGAAGATCCCGAGCGAACAGAAGGGCGAGGGCAAGTTCCACCGCAAGGCGAAGCCGGGCGGCTGGAGGGAAGATCTGACCGCAAGGCAGGCCGAGATAGTGGAAGGGGTGGCAGGCTCCCTCCTCAGAGAGCTCTACCCCGTCCGGAGCACCGCGTAGGAGGCTCCTGGTGCCCGTCTTCAGACATCCTAAAGTCTCCGGTGCGGCGCGCAGGATCAGGGCCGTCCTTGGCCTCGAGGCCGGCGTTACCCGCGGAGCCCTGGTAGAGCGGACCGGCACCGACGGGCGCTCCGCCGGTGGTGTCGCTCCCGAGAACATGATCTGGATCTTCGGCACGGGACGTACCGGGAGCACCTGGCTCGCCGCGATGATGGAGGAGCCGGAAGGTCATGACGTGTGGTTCGAGCCCAGGGTCGGAACCATCTTCGACCCCCAGAGGTTCCAGCGCCACGGCGGGAAGCACTTTATCCTCGCGTCCCAGTACAAAGACGTCTGGCTCCGTTCCATCAGGAACTTCATCCTGGACGGGGCCAACGCGCGTTTCCCCGAGCTGGACGGCGGATACCTCGCGGTCAAGGAACCCGGCGGCTCTGTGGGTGCGGGCCTGATCATGGAGGCCCTGCCGGAGAGTGGTATGGTGCTCCTGATCCGTGACCCGAGGGACGTCGTCGCCTCCTGGCTCGACGCCACCAGGAAGGGTGGTTGGCAGACCAGGCGAAGGGGCGAAGGGGGCCGTCGCGCGGAGTCTTTGGCCGAGACGAACCCGAACGCTTTCGTGAGGCGCCACGCCGACGCCTACCTGCAGCACGTCGGGAGCGCCAGGCGGGCCTACGAGGCGCATGAGGGCCGCAAGGTGGTGGTCCGCTACGAGGATCTGAGGGCCGACACCCTGGGCACGATCAAGCGTATGTACGGCGAGCTGAACGTCCCTGTAGAGGAGGCAAAGCTCGTCAAAGCCGTGGAGAAGCACGCCTGGGAGAACATCCCGGAAGAGGAGAAGGGGCGGGGCAAGTTCTACCGCAAGGCCACTCCCGAGGCGTGGCGCGAGGACCTTACGCGCCGCCAGGTGAAGACCGTCGAGCGGATAACGGCGCCGCTTCTTGAGGAGTTCTACCCCACTGGCCCGGCGGAGCAGCGAGGATGAGGAGCGAGTCCGAACGGAGGATGCCTGTGTCGACCTCTAGATACCGCGACGCACTCCGGTCCTTACGCGAGGGGTCGGCGCGCCTGGGACCAGCCGTCGACAGGCTCAGGGAACGCCTCGGAAGGCAATCGCCAAACGGGACGGCCTTCCGCGATAGAGAGATACCCGTGTTCTTCGTCGTCGGGCTGGCGAAATCAGGGACCACGTGGTTGATGAAGACCCTGGACGCCCATCCCGAAGTGCTCTGCAAGGGCGAGGGCCGGTTCTTCGGCGAGGAATACAGGCGGGAAGTCCTGGCCCAGACGCAGACCAGGCAGCAGCCCAGCTCACTGTACAACGCGCTGCTCGGCTCCGAGTACCTGAGGCTGTGGATCGAACGGTCGGTGTGGAGCCGGGATGGGGATCCCGACGAGCACGTCAGGGATCTCGTCAGGCTGGCCACAGACTACTTCCTCACGCAAGAGCTCTCCAAGAGCGGCAAGAAGGTGGTAGGGGACAAGACACCCCTGCTCGGCCCGAAGTTCGTGGAGGAGATCTACGAGATCTACCCTGAAGCGAGGGTGATCCACATCATAAGGGACGGCAGGGACCAGGCGGTCTCCTTCATCCACCAGCAGGGCAACCGCGCCAAGCGGGGCCGCACGCACAGGCTCTCGCCGGAGGAATTGGCGAGGAGCGAGGCTTACCGCAGGAGCTCGCGGGACCTCGCCCAGAGAGGCGAAGGGATGTTCGCCGAGAAGACACTGAGGAAAGCCGCCCAGAACTGGGCCCTGAGGGTGGGCCGGGCCATCGAGGACGGACCGGCCCTGTTCGGAGACCGCTACACGGAGGTGCGCTACGAAGACCTGCTGGAACGCCCCAACGAGGAGGTCGGGAGGTTGCTCGGTTTCTTAGGGGTAAATAGGGACGAGGCGCTGGTGGAGCATTGCGTGAGCTCGGCGAGCTTCCAGAAGCTCTCCAGGGGGCGCGAGCGAGGCCAGGAGGACCCCTCCTCTTTCTATCGTAAAGGCGTTGCGGGGGACTGGAAGAACCACTTTTCGGAGGAGGACAGGCGCGTCTTCAAGGAGGAGGCCGGGGAACTCTTGATCAGGCTCGGTTACGAGAAGAACGGCGGCTGGTAGGTTTGGAGGGTAGGATCAGGAAGGCGAAAGCGGGCCTGCCCGGTGTGTTGCGCAAAGGCCGTCGCTGGCTGGCCGGCAAGTACAGGGAGGTCCCCCTTCTGGCGGCCTCGCTGCGGAGGAGGTTCGATGGCGGTCCTGCCAGCGGCGTAAGGCCGGAGAACATCGTCTGGATCTTCGGCTCGGGGCGCAGCGGCAGCACGTGGCTCAGGAGCATGATGGGAGATCCCAGCCGGCATCTGGTCTGGGAGGAGCCCATGGTGGGCCAGCTCTTCGGCAACTTCCACCGCAGGGCAGAGAAAGCGAACCTCATCCGTCCGGACTTCGTCATGGCCGACGCGACCCGTAGGGGTTGGATCCACTCCATAAGGAACTTCGTGCTCGACGGCGCACGCTACGCAAGACCCCGCCTCGGTCCCGACCATTACCTCATAATCAAGGAGCCGAACGGCTCGGTCGGGGCTCCCCTGCTCATGGAAGCTCTCCCCGAGAGCCGCATGGTACTCCTGATCCGGGACCCGAGAGACGTGGTCTCGTCGACGCTCGACGGGGCCCGCAAGGGAAACTGGCTCTACGAGCGCAAGGACAAGGGCGGATGGAAGCGCGATTCGCTGCCGGACGAAGACCCCGACGCGTTCACCAGGCGCTGGGCGAACGTCTATATGCAACACGCGGGGAATGCCAAGATGGCCTACGACGCCCACAGAGGTCCGAAAGTCATGGTCCGCTACGAAGACCTCAGGGCAGACACTCTGGGCACCATGCGGCGTATCTACTCGACGCTCGGAGTACCCGTGGACGAACACGAACTGGCACGGGCTGTGGAGAAGCACTCCTGGGAGAACATCCCGGAGAAGAAGAAGGGCGGGGGCAAATTCTACCGCAAGGCAACACCAGGAGGCTGGCAGGAGGACCTCACTCCAAAGCAGATAAAGCAGGTCGAAAGGATAACGGCCCCCCTGCTCGAAGAGTATTATTCTGGCAGAACGCTGTAACATTGGCTGAGAAGGTCTCGGTCGTCATACCCACGTTCAATGCGGGCCCAGCATTCGGGGAGCTGCTGCGCAGGCTCGACGCCCAGGAGGGAGATTTCGAGCGGGAGGTCATCGTCGTCGACTCGGGCTCGACCGACGGCACAGCGCAGCTCGCCGCAAGGCAAGGCGCGATCTTGCACAACGTTTCGAAAGCCAGTTTCGACCACGGCGCGACGCGGGACCTCGGGATCTCGCTCTCATCCGGAGAATACGTGGCCCTTACGGTTCAAGACGCAGTGCCGCTCGACGCACGGTGGCTGGTCACCATGGTCGAGAACCTGCAAAGTGACGGTCGGATCGCCGCGGTCTACGGCCGCCACGTCCCCAGGCCCGACGCCGGCGCAATGACCAGGGCGCTGGTCGGCAACCTCGCCGTCGCAAACACCGAAAGGCGGGAGCAGGAGATCCCCGACACGGCTCAGTACCTGTCGCTGCCACCGTCCCAGAGGCGCCGCATCGCCGCCTTCGACAACGTGAGCTCCTGCCTGCGCCGCTCGGTCTGGGAGGAGTTCCCTTTCGGGGAGGCGGACTTCGCCGAGGACCTGCGTTGGGGCAAGAAGGTGGTGGAGGCCGGGTACACCATCGTCTACGAGCCGCGCTCGGTCGTCGTCCACTCCCACGAGCGCGGCGCCCTCTACGACCTCAGGCGCCACTACGTAGACCAGCTCGTCCTCGACGAGCTCTTCGGGGCCCGCCTGGTGCCTAACCTGCCGCGCCTGATCCTCGGCATACCCTACGCAACCCACCACGTCTACGGCCTTCTCAGGCGCGAGGAACCGGCCCCCGAAAGGAGGCCGAAGCTCCTGCTCGACGCGGCAACTTTCGCCCTCGCATCCCAGCTCGGCGCCTACCTGGGATGCAAGCTCCCTTCCCTCTCCCAACCGACCCCGAAACTCCACGCCAGGCTCCACCGCTTCCTCGGCAAAGGAGTGTGACGCGGCCCGGGGCCTCCCGGGCCGCGAGCATGTCAGCACGCCGCCTTCGGCGGCTTGTCAGCATTTCAGCTGGTCAGCTACCTGTAGCGTGGTGTGAAGTCTGTGCGCTTGCGAGAATCCCAGAGGAGCCCTACTCATAGAGAGTCCTCTCCGACTGCAGAACCTGACAAGCTGAAATGCTGAAGTGCTGACGAGCTAAGGCCTGAAAGGCCTGAGCGTGCTGAAATGCTGACCGCTATAATCTATGCCATGAACCTCGAACGCGTCGTGGAGCGCCTTCGCGACTACCGGCTGAAGAACGAGCGATTCGACCAGCTGGTCGGGGCTGTGCTCTCCAACGAGAAGGCCATGAGGGCCGCGAGCGCCACAGTCGCAGCGGCCCGCTCCGTCTCCCGTAGCGGCCAGACCGTCGCCGCGGGAGATTACGACACGGTGTTCTTCGTGGCGGGAGAGATGCGCTCGGGGACCTCCTGGTTGCGCCACAGCCTGAGCGACCACCCCGAGATCGCCTGCGGCCAGGAAGGCAGCTTCTTCGGCCGCGGATACGACCACGAGGAGATACCCGTCTATGCGGGGCCAGTCTCCAGCCTCACCCGCGCCCTCGCGGTCTCGAGGGAGTTGAAGACCTGGCACGCGCTGCCGTGGAACCTGTGGTCGGACGGATACGACGAAGACTTGAGGAACCTCTCTCGCCTCTGTGTAGACTACTTTCTCTGCAAAGAGGTGGCCCGCACGGGACGCAGGATAGTGGGTGACAAGAGCCCCCAGCACACGGAGAATCTGGACGAGATATACGAGATCTACCCCGACGCCAGGATAATCCACATCATCAGGGACGGCAGGGATGTGGCGGTCTCGGCGATGCACCACTGGTGGCGGCTGGCCAGGGACAGGGAGGGGGGCGTCTTCGAGCTCTCGCCGGAAGAGCTCCGCATCCGCGACGACTACGCCGAAGACAGGGAGCGGTTCCTGTCCGAGGGGCGTTCGATCTTCACGCGGGAGCGGCTCGCCCAGCTGGCCAGCCGGTGGGAGTACAGGACGGGGAAAGGCAGCCACGACGGGAGAACCCTCTACGGTGAGAGATACCTGGAGATCCGGTACGAAGACCTCCTCGTCGATACGAACTCGGTCTTCCGGAAGATCCTCGAGTTCCTGGGGGCCGGCAGCGAGGACCGGGTAATAGAGCGCTGCCTGCGGTCGAGCAGCTTCGAGCGGGCCTCGAGCCGCAGGCAGGGCGAGGAGGATTCGGCCTCTTTCTTCAGAAGGGGCGTCGCCGGCGACTGGAGGAATGTCTTCACGGAGCGAGACCGGGAACTCTATAAACAGCTGGCCGGGGAGCGATTGGTGGAGTTCGGGTACGAGAAGTCGTATGACTGGTAGGGCGTGAGGATCCTCTTCGCCGCCCACCAGTTCTTCCCCGAGCATTACGCCGGCGTCGAGACCGTCACGCTCTCGCTGGCACAGGAGTTCAAGGCGAGGGGCCACGAGCCCTACGTGCTGGCCCCCAAGCGGAGCATCCCTGGCAACGACATCGAGCCGGGAGAGGTCGAAGACTACGAATTCGGGGGCATACCGGTGCGCAGGGTGGGCCGTCCCAAAGAGGGCGTCTCCCGCCCCTACAGCCTGGATTACGAGAACGGGGTCATGGCCCTTAGGACCCGCGAGTACCTGCGGAAGATATCCCCCGACATCGTACATGCCGAGCACTTCCAGGGACTCTCTGCGAGCGTGATCCCCGCTATCAAGGAGTTCGGCGTGCCGCTCGTGTACACGGCGACGGATTTCTGGACGTTCTGCCCCGTCGTCGATCTCAGACGCCACGACGGGGTGATGTGCAGGGGGCCCGAGATCTCGCACTGCACCCGTTGCATAGCGAGCAGATACCCCGGCACCAGGATGAAGCAGGCCGTCGACCTGACGCCCCCGGCCGCCATAAAGCTGGCCGGCGCCCTCTCGGAGACCAGGCTCTCGGGGCTCTCCCACTCGCTGCGCCAGGTGAGGGCCCTAAAGGAGCGCCCGGAGCGCATAAGGGAGAATATGGGGCTGGTCGACCACGTTATCGTCTACACCCACCTCATGCGGGAGCTGTTGCTCGCCAACGGCATTGGAGCGGGCAAGATCGAGGTCTCCCACTACGGCATAGACACCTCGGGCATACGCAGGGAAGACAGGCCCTTCTCCCCGCCGCTCCGGGTCGGCTTTGTGGGAACCCTGGCGCCGCACAAGGGCTGCGACGTCCTGATCCGGGCCTTCAGAGACCTCCCGCCGGAGGTGGACGCGACCCTCGATATCTACGGTAACCTGGAGAGGTTTAAACCCTTTGTGGAAGAGCTGCGCGCCCTGGCCGGGGGAGACGGTAGGATAGATTTCGCCGGCCCCTTTGCGCGCGAGGAGGTAGGCGACGTCCTCTCGGGGATGGACGTCCTTGTCGTGCCCTCCCGCTGGTACGAGAACGGTCCAGGGGTGATCTTCGAGGCTTTCGCCGCCGGTATCCCGGTGGTGGCGACGAACCTCGGCGGGATGTCCGAGTTCGTGAGGCACGAGAGAGACGGGCTGCTCTTCGGGCTGGAGGACCACGGCGGGCTCGCCAGCCAGCTCAGACGCCTCGTCGAGGAACCGGGCCTGCTCGAGAGGCTCCGAGCCGGGATCGAACCGGTCAAGACCGTCCAGGAGAACGTCGACGAGCTCGAGGTCTTGTACGGCGGGCTGCTGGCGAGGGTCTAGACAGAGTGCCGAAGTTCCTCGTAAGCGGCTCGGGCGGCCAGCTCGGCCTCGAGCTGGCCGCGCTCCTCCCCCGGCGCGGCCACGAGGTCATCGCGCTCTCGAAGGGAGAGCTCGACGTGGCGGACTTCGGTGCCGTGCGGCTGGCGTTGGAGGAGCACGCTCCGGACATCGTCGTCAACGCGGCCGCCTACACGAACGTCGACGGCTGCGAGTCAGAGGCCGACCTTGCTTACAGGGTCAACGCGCTCGGTCCGAGGAACCTGGCCCAGATCTGTGAGGGGCTAGGCTGCGATCTCCTGCACGTCAGCACGAACTACGTCTTCGACGGCGAGTCGGGACGAGCCTACGAGCCCTTCGATACCCCGAACCCCATCAGCGTCTACGGCCGCACCAAGCTCGCCGGAGAGGAGTACGTCAGGCAGCTTACCAACCGTTGGTACATCGTCCGATCCGCGGGCGTCTACGGGAAGGGCCACAACTTCGTGCGGACCATGCTGCGCCTGGGAGCGCAGAGGAACGTGTTGAAGGTCAAAGACGACGAATCCATCTCGCCGACCTACGCCGCTGACCTCGCGCAGGGGATCTTGGGGGCGATCGAAGACCGACGCTACGGCCTCTACCACCTTACCAACTCTGGCTCCTGCTCCTGGCACGAGTTTGCGAAGGAGATCTTCTCACTCGCCGGCGTCGAGGTCGAGGTCGTCCCCGTCTCCAGCTCGGAGTATCCTCTCCCCGCAGCACGACCCGCCAACGGCGTCCTCTCCGCCCTGGGGAGCCCAAGACTGCGCCCCTGGCGCGAGGCTCTGGAAGACTACCTCGAGCGCGAGAAGGTTATTTAGGCTGCCCGACCTCCGCGGCGCGGCAACCTGTCCCGGCGCAGTCGCGCAGCGCGTCGAGGCGCGCGCCGAGCTTCGAGATGAGATCCTTGTCCGCCCAATCGTACAGGTTGTGCAGCTCGTAGGGGTCTTTTTTCAGGTCGTACAGCTCGCGCTCCCCGGCTGCGTACTCGACGTACAGGTATCTCTGTGTCCTTACGGCCCGGTAAGGAGGCACGGGCGCTACCGACCTATAAGACGCTTCGTTCCTCTTGTTGTCCCAGTTGCGGATCTCGAAAGCCGTGCGCCAGGAGGCAGGATCGTTACGCCGCGTCCTGTCGAGCAGGGATGCGAACGAGCGGCCATCGACGGAAGCCGGAGGCGGCAAGCCTGCCAGGTCAGCGAAGGTCGGGGCGAAGTCGTTGTTCAACACCATCTCGTCCCTGCTGACCCCAGCAGGCAATCCGGGTCCCCGGATCATCAAAGGTACCCTTATATCCTCTTCGTAGGCGCTTTGCTTGCCAAGCCCGAGGCGATGCTGGCCCATGTGATAGCCGTTGTCGCTGGTGAGAACAACGTAGGTATTGTCTAGCTTCCCGGTCTGTTCGAGCGTCCTTAGCAACCCGCCGATCATCTCGCCAACCGCGGCCATCGTCTTTAGCCTCTTGCTGTAGAGCTCGTCGATACGTTTCTTCACTGCGGAGTCAAGCTCTAGGTCGCGCACCCACTCTGGCTTGTCGGAGACGTCTGCTTCGTCGAAGGAGGGCGTACGGGGCGCACGCAGGCCCTCGTACAGACCCTCATGCCTCCGGGCGGGTTTGGCGGGCGCGTGGGGGGCGTGAACGGAGAGATACACGAAAAATGGGGCGTCCCTGCGTTCCTGACGTCTCACAAAGTTCTGGGCGAGACCCGAAAGCGCATCATCGAGGTAGGTGTCCGCCCGGTACCTGACCAGCCGCCCGTTCTGGTTCAGCTGCGCGTCCCCTACGGCCCCGTACCATTCGTCCCACCCCGCCGGAACGTGGTTGCGGCCAGCGTCGCCGTAGCCGTTGAGGTACTTGCCGAACAGGGCCGTCTCGTAACCCGCTTCGTCGAGCCACGTGGCCAGCGTGGATCTCTCTCGTCCGAGGTCGCGGAACGTTTCGAAACCCCCGCGCGGAGGGACATTGGTCCTGACCAGATGGTTGTGCGGGTACTGTCCGGTCAGGATCGTGGCCCTCGAGGGACAACAAAGCGCGGAGGTGACGAACGCGTTGTCGAAGGTAACGCCCTTCTCGGCTATATACCCCGAGAAGGATGGTACCTTCGAGACCGACGCGGCGTCCAGGTCATCCGTGACTATGAAGATGATGTTGGGCCGGCCCACTGCTTCTATGGAGCCCTGCTCTAACTCTCCCGGCAGGAAGAACCCTAGCGCCAGGCATGCCCCGGACAACAGCAAGATCCTGCCTACCCTACTCATGACGTGGGCCGCCACGACGCGGTGCTACCAGTCGAGGTCATCCTCGTAACCGAGCCGGATCAAGAGCTCCCCGGCCTCCTCTTTGAAGATGCGCCTGTCCTCCTCGGTGAAGTGGTTCTTCCAGTCACCCGCTATCCCCTTGCGGTAGAAAGAAGAGGGGTCCTCCTGACCCCGCCGGCGCCCCTTGGAGAGCCTCTGGAAGCTCGCCGAGCCCACGCAGTGCTCTACCAGCCTCTCGTCGGTGTCGACCCCCAGGAAGCCCAGCAGCCGACCCACCTCCGCGTGGGGGTGCTCCAGCAGGTCCTCGTAACGTACCTCGGTGTAGTTTGGCCCGAGCAGGGCCGGGCCGTCCTCGATGGCTCTACCCACCAGAAGTCTCCAGTTACGGGCCGCCTGCCGCAGCCACACCTCGGTGAACACGCCCTTCTCCGTCCGTTCCTGCTGGCCCTCACGCAGGGCCTTGCCCTTCGCCAGATCCTCGGGCGAGAGCCTGTGGACGTAGCCCTGGCTGGCGCGGCGCCACCCGCGGTGCATGGAGGAGACCGTCCTGTCCCTGCCGTCCCTTATAATGTGGATGACCCTGGCTCCCGGATACACGGCACCCACTTCCCGCACGAACCCTTCGTCCAAGAGCGGCGACTTGTCTCCGACAAGCCTCTTGCCGCTCTTGATGAGCTCTTCCGTGAGGAAATACTCCGTGGCCAGGCGCATGAGGGAGTTGAGGTGCCTGTCGGTATTCCCATCCCGGCTCCATACGGAGCGTTCGATCCAGAGCCTTAGGTATTCGGAGTGGGTCAGGGCGTAGTAGAGGGAGCTCGCGACGGCCTTCTCGTTCGTGGGGTCGAGGTTCGCCCGCCTCCAGTTCGCGGAGAAAAAACGCCCCTCACCCTTACACAGCACCTCAGGGTGGGAGTCCAGGATCTTGGTCAGCCACCGGGTCCCTGATTTGCCGATTCCCGTAACGAAGAATACGGGCGTGCTATCGTCTCGCGTCCTCGCAGCGTCCGCCTTCTCGCCAGGGGGATTCCGGCGCCACGTTCCCCCGAGTCTGCTCACCCTAGCGTACGACGCTCCTGACCAGGGCGGTGCGAGTTCCCTTGCCTGGTTTGCTGTCATGTCGTTCTCCAAACGTGCGTCCGGGTACCGTGCTACCAGTCGAAGTCGTCTTCGTAACCGAGCCTGATCAAGAGTTCCCCGGCCTCCTCCTTGAAGACGCGCCTGTCCTCCTCCGAAAAGTGGTTCTTCCAGTCGCCCGCTATCCCCTTGCGGTAGAAAGAAGACGAGGCTTCCTCGCCCTGGGTCCTGCCGCCGGAGAGCTGTTCGAAGCTCGCGGCCTGTACGCACCCGCGGGCGACCTCCACATCGGAGTCGGCCCCCAGGAACTCCAGCAGCCTCATGACCTCACCGACCGGCTCGGCAAGGAGGTCCTCGTAGCGTACCTGGCAGTAATCGTCGCCAAGAAGAGCAGCATCAGCCATCGCCCTGCTGACGGACGTACTCCAGCTCCTGGCTACCTCCGCCACGTGTTCGTCGGCAAAGATGCTCTCCCCTGAGGCACCGAAGGCCTCGGGGGCTTTACGGTAGGCTTCACGCTTTGCAACCTTCTCGCGCGAGAGCTTGCGGCGGCCGCCCTGGTCGATCGCATTATTCCACTGGTGGTGAACCGAGGACACGGCCACGTCCCTGCCGTCCCTGACTATGTGCACGACCTTCGCACCGGGACAGATAGAGGAGATCTCCTCTACCACGCCGGGGGTGGTGAACGGGCTCTTGTCCCCGACGATCTTCTTGCCCGTCTTCTTGAGCTTCTCTCGCATGAGGTAGCTTATGGTGTTGGCCACGATGCCGTCGAGGTTGGGATCATCATCCCGGAGGGTCCAGGGGTTGTGGCCCAGCCACCTCTTCAGATTCTTCGAACGGGCGAGGGCGCCGTGCAGGGCGTTGGGGTTGTCCTCGCCGAAGAACTTGGCCTCCCCCCTGCAGAGTATCTCCGGATGGGAGTCGAAGAGCCTCATCAACCAGGAAGTACCCGATTTCGAACGCCCTATGAGGAAGAACATCGGTACGACCTCGTCCGTAGCGCCGCGCGTGGCGCTCCCGTCCGGAGTGGACCCCGCCCGCAGTGCGTTTTGCGCTTCGCCGCCTACCTGGCGCTGGGATCCCCCTGTTCCTGCATCGCGGCCCTTTGGCGTACCCCGACTCCCGTTGCGGGTGAGGACTACCTCGAGCCCCAGGAACGCCTTTATGTTCCGAGCCATCTCGAAGGTCGTGCGGTACTCGAAGATCGGCACCCGGTGTTTCTCCTATCGAGCTACGTTGCTACTACAAAGTACGATGCTCTCATAATAACCCGATTCCTACTAGTGGTATCGGAGCCGCTTCGTCCTCACACAGAGCTGTATCTCCGGCACATCTTGATAGACTGTCACGCATCGTCGTTGTTCGTCGTCGGGTCGAGATGCCGTTGGGAGGCGTGGGTGAAGCTCTCGTTGTGTATAGCGACGAAGAACTCGGCCGGGTACATCGAGAAGCTCTTGCGGGTCGGGAGGAGCTTCGCCGACGAAGTCGTCGTGGCCGTCGACGCCTCGAGCAATGACCGGACCGAGAGGATCTGCCACGAGAACGCCGACAGGGTCTTTAGCGTAGAGTCGCCCGGCTACGTGGAGCGGATCCTCCCCTGGCTCAACGAGCAGTGTCGGGGGGATTGGATCCTCCGCCTCGACGACGATGAGCTCCCCAGCGAAGGCCTGATCGAGATCCTGCCTTCTCTCATGAACGACCGCGAGATGACCCATTACCATCTCAGACGGCGCACGATGATCGGGGAAGATGGAACGCGGTGGATAGCCCAGCGTCCGTGGTGGCCCGACTGGAAGCTGAGGTTGTTCCGCAACATCCCTTCGATCGTGCGCATTCCCGGTCGCCTGCACTCCGGATACGAGGTCAAGGGGGCCTCGCGCTTTCTCTACAGGGGTTCGATCTATCACTACGACTTCGTGTATCACGACGAGCAGCATCGCAGGGAGAAGGTGCGCCAGTACGAGATCATATCGCCCGAGAAGAGCGGCAGTCATCACTATTCCCTTCCCGATGAGAACTCGCTTGTCACACGCCCGATCCCGGCCGATGACGTGCCCGCACAAGACCATACCGAAAGCAGACCGCCCGCCGCGCTTGCCCCGATCAGGCACGTGGACCTGGCCGAGATCGACCTGGCGGCCGTTCAAGAGTGCGACTACGGCCCGGCCCTGTTCAGGGCGCGTCTCGAGTGCATAGATTGCCCACGAGTCATGGAAGCGGGACGGTGGTACAAGGTCGACGTCGAACTGCGCAACGAAAGTCCTGTAGCGTGGCCTATACCCGAGATGGGAGCGCCTGACGTGCGCGTTACCTACCACTGGCTCAGTGCAGATGGAGAACTCTACGATTTCAAGGGCCGCCGGACGGTGCTACCGCACATGCTGAGGCCCGGCGAGACAGCCAGGCTGCCAGCGCCGGTGCGCTCCCCCAAAGAGCCCGGAGACTACATCCTCCAGTGGGACATGGTCATCCCGCAGGTCGCCTGGTTCTCCGGGCAGGGATGGCGAGGACCCGAGATCCCGGTTAGCGTCGTGCGTAAGGCTTGAGAGCCTTACGCACGACGAGCATCTCAGCACGCTCAGCCCTTCGGGCTTCGCTCGTCAGCACTTCAGCATTTCAGCTTTGTTGGGAGCGGCTGGCTTAGGTTGTTCTCTCTGCGATGGATGGGGCCTGCATCGTTTGTCGGGGTGCCAGGCTGTCAGGCACTTGCTGAGCTGCGGAAATGCTGAGAGCCGCCGTAGGCGGCGTGCTGACTTGCTGAAATGCTTATCGGCCCGGGTAGAACTCCTTTAGCAAAGCAGCCGATACCTGCTCCACTATCTCTACCTGGCCGGGGGTGAGATCTTCCCTCCAGCCGCCCGGCGTCGCCTTGCGGTAGAATTTTCCCTGTCCCTTCTCTTTCTCGGGGATGTTCTCCCAGGCGTGTTTCTCGACAGCCCGCGCGAGTTCCTCTCCCCCGACTTCGATGCCCAGCGTCGAGTACAGGCGCTCCATGGTGCCGCGAGTATCGTCGCGTAGCTCCTCGTAGCGGATCAGGACCTTGGGACCCTTGTGGGCCTCGTAGGCGTCCCTGGCTTTGCCGGCGTGGCGCACGTAATTCTGGGCCCGGCGCCTCACCCAGAGATCCGGCTGGTTATCCGCCAGCGCCTCCCTCTTCCAGCCGCGATCCGCCGCGTTCTCGTACTGCCAGCTGCCCTTCCTGGCGGCGTCCAGGCCTGAAGCGGCGACATCCCTGGGGTCGCGCAGGAGGAAGATCACCCTGCTCGCCGGCATCGCCTCGGAGAGCAGCGGCGCGCCTATGGAGCCGTTCGGCTCCTTTATGATCAGGTAACCGCCCTCGGCCACCCCGGGAAAGCGCGCGGTCGCTTCGCTGAGGACGAAGGATTGGACGGAATCGAGCCAGCTCCCTTTGTGAAAGTCCCCGAGTATGTAGTGCTTGACCTTCTGGTGGCCTGCCGCTCCGCCATAGTAAAGGTCGCCGAAGAGCTTCCCGACCAGCGGCTCGTTCCACACCTCGTGGCCCTCGACCTCGCCCATCATCGAACTGAGCCAGGTGCTGCCGCTGCGATTGGAGCAGAAGATCCAGACGACGTTCTCGGGGTCGACGCCGCCTGCCCTCGAAGAGCGCGCTGCCAGCCTCTGTTCTAGCCCGGCGATCTCTCGCTCTTTCTCTTCGAGCCGCGTGCGGACCCGCGCAAGCTCGAAAGCGGGTGGATCCTCAACGCCTGGCGCTCTCGCCGGTATCTCGCCGCGGGTAAGGCCGGCCTCCAGGTTCAAGAACGCTCTTATGCCCCGCGCTATCTCGATAACCGTGCGGCTGTTGAAGACTGGCATCAGGGGTCCTTCCTGCTACGAAGCGTCGTTTCGGCGAGCATTGTGCTAGATCCTGCCTACCAATCCAGGTCTCTCTCGTAGCCGAGCCGGATCAGGAGTTTGCCCGCCTCTTCTTTGTAGATCTCCTTGTCGCGCTCGGTGAAATAGTTGTTCCAATCACCCGCGACTCCTTTACGATAGAACGATGACGTATCCTCCTGCCCCCGCTCACGTCCTTTGGAGAGTCTCTCGAAGCTCGCCGAGTCTACGGCTTGGTGCACGGCCTTCTCGCTGGTATCGGCGCCGAGGAATCTTGCCAGCCTGCTTACCTCTTCATTGGGGCGCTCGAGCAGGTCTTCGTAACGTACCTCGGTGTAGTTTGGCCCGAGCAAGGCCGGGCCGTCCTCTGAGGTCTTGCCCACCCTCGCATTCCAGCTCCTGGCCGCCCCGCGCAGCCGCTCCTCGGTGAACATGCCCTCGCCCGTCTGAAGGAGCTTATCCGGGTCTTTGCGGTAGGCTTCGCGCCTCTCGAACTCTCCGGGCTTCAGGGTCTGGACGCCGCCCTGGTCCGTGGAGCGGTTCCAAACGTGGTGCAGCATGGAGACGGCCTGATCCCTACCGTCCCTTATGATGTGGATGACTTTGGCCTCGGGGAAGATCCTGCTCACCTCCTGGATGAAATCCTCATCGAGCAGCGGCGACTTGTCGCCCACAAGCTTCTTGTTGGTCTTGCGGAGTCGCCCCACGAGGAAATGCTCGGTCGCAAGGCGGGTCAGGTTGTCGAGGTGCCTGGCGGCGTCGCCTTCCCTGGCCCAGACGGAGCGCTCGACCCACATCCTCAGGTACTCGGAGTGGAGCAGCGCGTAGTACAGGGAGCTCGCCAGGGCCTGCGTGCCCTCGGGGTCGAAGTTCGCCCGCCTCCAGTCGGCGGCGAAAAACCGCCCCTCGCCCTTGCAGAGTATCTCGGGGTGAGAGTCCAGCGTCCTCATCAGCCAGGAGGTGCCCGACTTGCCCACCCCCGTAACGAAGAACACAGGGGTCTTGGATCCTCGTTCCAGGCGCGCAGGTTTGCTTCTCGCCGACGGAACCCCGACCGCTCTCGCCAGCGGGGGCACCCTGCCAAGGCGCGACCCGAGTCCTCTAGCCAAACCCTCGAGGCCCGTCACACCCGTCTCCAGGTCGATGAACAGGCTGGTGTTTCGCCATAGCCTGAGCTCTATATTCTTCTTCAGAATAGGCATCCATCTCTCCATTCGAAGTCAAAGGCCTGGCGGCGTTACGCCCGCCCTTCACCCGCTGGTTCGTCCTATTCACGGATCGAGGTTCTTCACCCTCCCGTAGGAAGTGCTCCACCGGGGGTAGAACTCGTCGAGGACGGCGACCGTCAACTCCTCTACTATCCTGGCCTGCTCGGGGGTGAGGTCTTCCTTCCAGCCCCCCGGGGTCGCCTTGCGGTGGGGTTTGTCCGGCCCCTTCTTGTTCTCGGGTACGTTCTCCCACGCGTGCATCTGGACTACCCTGGCGAGCTCCTGTTCGCCTACCTGGATATCCAGCGTCGAGTAGAGTCGTCTCATGGTCCTTAGGGTGTCTGCCCTGAGGTCCTCGTAGCGGACGACGGCCTTGGGACCTTTGTGCGCCTCGTAAGCATCTCTGGCGTTGCCGAGGCTCACCGTGTACATGTTGGCCCACTGCCGCGCGAACTCGTCAGGGTCGGTGTCGGCGAGCGAATCGCCGCCCCCGTTAGCCCGCCATCCTTCGCCCCAGCTACCCTTCCTCTGGGCTGCCATGGCCGAGGAGACAACGTCCCTGGGGTCACGGACCAGCAGGATCATGCGGCTCTCCGGGAAGGCTTCGGCCAAGAGCGGCGCCCCGATGGAGCCGTTGGGCTCTTTGATCGCCAGGTAGCCGTTCTCGCCGAGCCCCGAGAAGCGCGCGTTCGCGCCCTCCAGCACGAAGTTGCGGATGGACCGGATCCAGGCCTCCCTGTAATCATCCCCCAGGGCGTAGTCTTTGCGCCCCCGCATCCTGTCTCCGGCCCTGAGGTAGTAAGCCGAGCCGAAGAGCTCGCCGACGTACGGTTCGTTCCACCTGGCGTGGCCCTCGAGATCCGCCATCATGGTGCTCAACCAGCTGCTCCCCGTCCGTCCCGAGCCGAACATCCAGATCATGTTCTCCGGCTTTACGCCTCCGCCGGGCAGATGGAAACTCCCCGCGGCCAGCCGGGAGCGCAGCCTGGCGTTCTCCCCGTCCTTCTCCCTGAGCTCTCGACGCAGTTGTTCGATCCTCTGGTCCTGACCGGCGCCGGAAGGACGCACTGCCGCGCCGAGCGTACCACCTCCCGATTCGGGTACCCCGCCGCGAACGACCCCGGCTTCCACCTTCAAGAAAGCCTTTACGTTTCGGACCGCCAATGCTACGCGCTGGCTGAAGACCGGCATCCTAAGGTCTCCTCATTCGTGGGCCGCCTTCTTCGCGACGACCGCGTACTCGCCCGTCTCGTAGCGGTCGACCTCCACCTGGCCCCTCCCGTTGGGGTGGAACACGTAGGCGCTCTGGAAGCCGCTTATCTCGCAGAGCGCCAGCGCCACCTCGGGGAAGAGCGGGTGCTGGTGGGTGGGGTCTACCCAGAACGTCTTCAACGCGGGGACAGAGTGCGGGTTTACGGTCTCCAGGATAAAGAGTCCCCCTGGCCGGAGCTTCTGCAAGCCAAGACCGTAGAAGCGTAGGAGCTCCTCGTAGGGCATGTGCTCTATCACCTGGGCGCAGAAGATGGCGCCTATAGAATCGTCCTCGCACTTCTCCAGGTAGGAGTTCGCGTCCGCCACCTCCACACGCTCGTGGCCCTTGGCCCTGCACCGCCCGACCATGTCGGGGTCGGGATCTGTGCCGGCGTACTCCAGGCCCCGCTCGCGCAGGAGATCCAGAAACTCCCCACGTCCGCACCCGATATCCAGCACGGGCTCGCGGTCCCCGAGGATGTCGAGATAGCGACGCTGGCGGTCGCGGATAAAGTGCTCGGGGCCGCGGAAGATGTCCTCGAACGCGTCGTAGGTCCCCCCACGCCCGGGATCCCCCTTGCGGCGGCCGTAGCCCTGGACGCGCCCGGCCACCGGCTCCTCGAAGATCTCGAACGGGGAGCCCGACACGTAAGGGAGAGCGCGGGTCTCGGCCACCAGCCGGTCTGCGGCCTCCACGCGGGGAACGAGACCGCCCAGCTTCTCGCCGAGCGTGCTGACTGCGGCGAAGAGCTGGTCGTTGATCTTCTGCTGCTGCGCCGTAAAGGGGGTAACTAGACGGGATATCGCCTGCCTGGAGAAGCCGCCAGTATCCGCCGCTTTCGGGCCGGGGTCGTCCGATTGTTTGCCGACGCTACCGGTCTGCGGCGTTGGTACGCCTCCGGCGCCCTCGGCCAGCCGTCTCTCCAGGCGGTCGAGCCGCTCACCGTGCGTCCTGGCCTGCTCCCTGTTGTGGTTAACGGCGCCCAGCAAATCGGCGCGGTCTTTCGCGTAACGCGACTCGATCAGGTTGAGAGCGGCGCGCAGGTTCTGATCCGCCTCCTTCGTCGTGGCGAGGAGCTCTTCGTTGACCGCGCGCTGTTGCAGGGCGAAGGGCCACATCAGCTTAAGCAGGACCCGCCGAAAGGGGGCGAGGGCCCTGCCGAGGGTGGAGCCCGAAGTCGCCGGCTGCGGGGTGGTCGCGATGCGGTGTGTAAGCGGGTTGGTGTCGAGTCCCGACTGGCTGTGCACGTGCGGCCTGAGGGCGTCGGGTCCCGCGCCGCGCCGCGCCCTGACACGCCGGATGCGCTCCGCCATCGCCCTCCCCGCGGCCTCGGCGGAGTGGTTTCGGCGGAGGTCCTCCGCAGCCCTCTTGCCGCGCCCGGATGCCTCCCCCCGATCCTCGAAGACGCGGCGCATCAGGCGCGCGGCGTGCCCGACGTCGGGTTCGGCCCACTCGCCGGTGGCGGGGTAAGGCCCGGCGGCGTCGCCGATGGCCCTCATCGTGTAGTCGACGGGGTAACTGTTCTGCTGCGTCATGAACTCCATGTTGCCCGAGTACCCGGTTGCGATCACCGGCTTGCCGAGGTACATGGCCTCGGCGAGGGTGTTGCCGAAGCCCTCCGAACGGTGAAGCGAGACGTAGCAGTCGCAGCCCGCGAACATGGCGTTCTTCTCGGCCGCCGTGACGTAGCGGTCTATGACGTGGATATCCCCGCGGCCTTTCGCGGCCTCCATCAGCCTCCCGTGCTCTTCCGGGTAGTGCTCGCTGTTGATGGACTTGAGCACGAGGGAGGCCCCCGAGCCCTCGGAGAAGGCTTGCTCGAACGCCTCGATGAGGGCGAGCGGGTTCTTGCGCTCGAAGACGCTGTGGTAGTCGAAGACGAAAAGGAAGACGAAGCCCTCGGGGAGTCCGAGGTCCCCGCGGTCGAACTCCTCTATCTCCGGCATGGACACCGGCATCGTCATCTTGACGACGGGGACCGGCGAGACGGCCGAGATCGCGTCGGCCACGAAGTGCGAGCCGACCCAGACCTCGTCCACCGGCTCGAAGGCCCTAGAGAAGCGATCTGGGAACTCGCTCGTCTCCCACCACCACAGCCCGATGGTGTAACGGTCGAAGAAGAACCCCGGCCCTGCCCTCTCGGCGAAGGTCGGGAGCATGTCGGCGTTTACGCAGATGAGGTTGACCGGGAAGGTCGGCCTGATCGCGTCGGTCTCGTAAGCGTGCTCCTGGCGGCTCGCCGAGGCGGAGAGGCCGACCGTCGCCACCGGTATCCCTACCCTCTCCAGCGCCGCGACCACCTGCCTTGCGGTCTCGCCGACGCCGAGCTCGGCGCGGAAGTACCCGGCGACGTTGACCCCGACGGGAGGATCGGAGGTCTCGGGCGTCTCGTGGCCGTCTTGCTCTGCGGAGGGGTGCACGGGGTAAGGCAGCTTCACCCGCCCGTGGATGCGGTGCCACTCGATGAGGCGCATCGCGTCCGGGCCGTCGAGGTTGGGGAACTCCTGCCTGAGGTCGGGGCGGCCCGAGTAGATCTCGTAGAGGTAACGCGTAACGCCGTGCTCCCCGCCTACGGGGGCCGGCTCGTTGAGCCAGGCGACGAACCTGTCGGCGCCCTGTGGCGTGAAGATGGATTCTCGCGGGGCCCCCTCGCCCTTGCGGTAGAGCCTGTGCATACCCGAGTCGAGCGTTACGCCGTTCGGCAGCACCCCGTAGGTATAGGGCCAGTTCTTCGCCTTTCTGTACCCGTTTGCTAACAACTCGTCCGCGTAAGCGTTACAGGCGCGGGCCAGCGCGGAGCCGCGCCGGATCTCGATGCGGGTTTGGTGTTTGCTGAGCCGCTTTCTGTGGTCGGGATCGAAGCCGGAGAAGTGGAAGAAATGCAGGGGCCGACCGTCGACGTAGTAGCGCCCCTTGCGGTAGGTCAGATCTCTACCGTGCAGGTTCCAGTAGGCCACGTTGTAGGAGGGATCGCGCAAAACGTAGAAGTCCGGCATTACGCCATGCACGAAGTCCATCCACCGCTGGTCGACGAAGTAGCCGGCATCGGGGGCGACCACGCAGTCCGTCTTCAGGCGCTCGGACCACCAGTCGAGCAGCGCGTCCGTACTCGGGTTTCGTTCCAGGGAGATAAAGCCCAGGTTGTAGGTGCCCGAGATCAGGATGTCAGCCTCGGAGGGCCTCTTCCCGTCGCGGGGCAGGGGGGTGGTGATGTGGGGGATGAGGACGAGCCCGTGCTCGACGGTCAGCCCCTCTATCTCGTCCAGCCTGTCGTAGACGCGGATATCCGGGTCGAGATAAGCGATCCGCTCCAGAGAGCGCTCGTCGAGCAGGTACCGCAGCAGCCACGGCTTCACGGCGGTCGAGAGCTCGAGCACGTCATAGATCGCCGCCATGTGCTCGTAGTCGTCGATATCTAGTTGGGCCGGGGTCACCAGCTCGAACGGTTCCGAGGAGGCGTCTACGTAACCTTCTGTATCGTCTATGACGAGCACGTGGCACGTACCCTCGGGGTGATGCTCCTTGTAGGACTTCGCCAACACCCTCGCGTGGGCGATATAGTTCTTGGCGATGATCGTGCAGATATCCATAGCCGGCATTGAATCATACTCGGCGTGGCACTTCGCAAAATGGCCAGGAACCTGATACGGTTCAGCTATAAATTAGTGAACCTTCAAGGTGTAGAATGATTTCGTGGATACCATTGAATAGAGCGCCTGACGATTCGAAGACGCAAAGTATGTGGTCCTTCACGATCTGAGACGATACCAAGATTCTGGGGGAGAAAGGTGATCGAAGCACGAAGCCGGGCCAAGTGGAACAACAGGGAGGGGATATCCGAGTACGCGGTCCGCTGGAACTGGGCGGAGGACTCCTCGGACTCGGGATTCACCGCGGTCTTGAGGGTCAAGGACGAGGCCCGCTCCTTGCCCTTCTCGCTGCCCGGGGTGCTGCGCTGCGTGGAGCGGGCCATAGTCGTTGACAACGGCTCGAGTGACGGGACCCCTGAGGTGGCCCTCGGGGTGGCCGAGGAGCTGGGCTACGCAGAGAAGCTCAGGGTCCTCTCCTACCCTTTTGCGGTCTCCAGGTGCGGGCCTGAGCACCTATGGACCTACCCCGACTCGGTGCACAGCCTGACCTACTTCTACAACTGGTCGTTTTCGCACGTAAAGACGCGTTACGCGCTGAAGTGGGACGGGGACATGGTGCTGACCCCGGAGGGGGAGCGGGTGCTGCGCGATCTCTCCTGGCAGCTGCAGGGCGTCGACGGTACGGTGAAGATGTGTCGCTACCCCGCCTACGTGGAGAGCGAGCGCGTCGCCTACGTCGACTTCGGGCAGACACCCTACGAGCCGTGGGGCTGGCGGAACACCTCTGACCATACGTTCATCAAGTGCTTCGATTGGGAGCACGTGAGGCCCGACGCCGACTTCTCCCTCCAGGCGCCCGACTGGACGTGCTTCGAGCTGAAGTGGTTGGACGCGGACGAGTTCGGGCACTGGTCTCACACGGACTTCAAGGTCGAGATCAACAGGCGCAAGCGGCGGGAGTGGGATCTGTTCCACTCCCTTAGGGAGAGCGTCTCTTTGCCCGAGGGGGTCGTGAGGGTGGAGAGCCCTGAGGGGCTGCACGTCGTCGAACACCTCCACCGTACCTACGTGCCTCTGGTGCGCCGTCACGCTCGCACCGAAGCGATCCTGCGCGGTCACATCGGGATAGAGGATAGGCAGCCCCTTATCGAGAGTCGGGGCGAAGCCGCCGTACTCGCCGGTCGGGTTGCTGCTTCGACCGTGCAACCGGAGCACAACGGGAAGGGAGCAGCGCATGGGTAAGCGCTTGCTGCTCGTCGCCGGTTCTGGCCGCAGCGGCACCAGCCTGTTCTCGAGCGTCGTCGGAAACCTCGGCTTCCACGTGCCCAGACCGTGGGTAAAGCCCGACGATAGTAATCCGCGAGGTTTCGGCGAGCCGCAGTGGGTGGTGGACAAGCACATCAAACTCTTACGCCAGGCCAACGTTCACGCCTCAGACGCCCGTCCTACCGCCTGGGCGGACGCGGCCAAGATCTGTCTCGACGAGCAGGTCAGCACCGAGGTGCGAGTGTGGTTGAGCGAGCAGTTCGCGGGCCACGATCAGGTGCTGATCAAAGACCCCAGGCTGTTGTGGTTCCTACCGCTGTGGCGCCGGATCGGCGAGGAACTCGGCGCCAGCGTTCATGTGGTAACCATGCTCCGCCATCCGGCGGAGGTGGTGAGGAGCAAGCTGCACTGGTACCAGAACATGACCCTGTTCGACGCCAACCGCGCGGCCGGCTGGCTCAACACCATGCTGTTCACCGAGCGGGCCACCCGTGACTACCTACGGGCCTTCATCCGGTTCGAGGATCTCCTGGAGGACTGGACCCAGCCGATCGCACGCGTCAGCTCGCAGCTCGAGGTTCCGACCCTGGTCAACGCGCGGGCCAGGGAACAGTTGTCGGCGGACGACCTCGTCGACAGTTCGCTTCACCGTTCGAAGGCGACCTGGGAGGATCTCGACGTCCCCAAGGGCCTGATCTACCTCACCGAGCAGGTGTGGGAGGAGTTGCTTTCGCTCGCCGACCCCGAGGCTGACGGGGACGAAGCGGTGCTCGATCGTCTGGACGCGCACCGCGAGGAGTACGTATCCTATTACCGTCACGCCGAACACGTAGCCCAGTCGACGACTCTCGCCGCGACCCGCCCACTGCTCCAGAACAGACCGCCCAGGCCTGTCGCGACAAAGCCTGTCGCACCGGGCGCGCCGGCCGTGCTGGCCACACCCCGACTCCGGCCACCGGCGAGCAAGCCGGCCCAGCCGGGGCCGCCCCCGAACTCGCGGTTGGGCCTGGCGCGACGGCTGATCCCCGCCAGGGTGC
>Ga0196962_10000121_pt1 | contig 48235 bp, 39 predicted proteins | sample S3v_20metaG_FD_183186 | JGI IMG/M metagenome (GOLD analysis project Ga0196962, IMG submission 183186) | Soil microbial communities from Anza Borrego desert, Southern California, United States - S3+v_20 | ecosystem: Environmental > Terrestrial > Soil > Desert | place: USA: California | collected...
TCGCCCGTGCTGACGCTCGTGCCGCCGCCCGGCCCGCCGCCCGCGGCGTCCGCGCCCGCCACCGCCACCGCCGCGCGGCCCGCGTTCCAGAACTCGCAGGACCAGAAAGCTCTGGCCAGGCCCGCCCAGGGCTCGACCATAGAGAGCATCAAGGAGGGGCTCGAACGGCGCAGCCGCATGTTCCTCGTCATCGCGCTCGAAGGCGCGCGCAAGGCTGCGGTCGAAGGCGACGAGTTGTACGTGGAGTTCGCGCCGGAGGCCAAGCACCTGCGCGACAACCTGGCGAAGCCTGAGAGCGTCAAATTGCTGCGCGAGGTGGCCCGCGAGGTGACCGGGCGCGAGGTGGGTGTGCGCATCGTAATCAAGGAGAGGGACGCGAGCGCCGCGCAAGACGAGCCGCCCTCGAAAGACGAGGAGAAGCGGCTGGAGAAGCAGCGCCTGCGCCAGATCGCCGAGCAGGACCCGATGGTGCAGCAGGCCCTTCGCACCTTCCGCGCCGAGATAGTTGACGTGCGAAGAATCGAAGAGCAGTAGGCAGCAGGCAGTGGGCAGTAGGCAGTGAAGAAGCAGCGGCGGGCGGTGTTGCGCTTTTCTTCTAACTGCCCGCTGCACACTGCCTGCTGCGAACTTTTTACCGTCGCTCTCGTATATTAGGCACGGAGGTGAGTACAAAGATGCGCGACCCAGCTTTGGCGGGAGTTTTAAGTTTTCTGATTCCGGGTATCGGCCAACTCTACAACGGCAGGTTTCTGGCGGCACTCTTCTGGCTGATTATCACGCCGGGCTTCTGGATCGGGACGGGCGGCACGCTCGGCTGGGTTTGCCACCTCATCTCGGCCTACACGGCCTACAGCTACGCGAAGGAGCACCCGGTCCGCTCCTGACGTTCGGGCCGGGCGTTCGATAAAAACTGTTCTCCCTCTGACGCGCCGCCCTCCGGGGCGGCGTACCTGTGTTCAGCGTCGGGACGCGGCCGTTCTCGGAGGTGCCGGACGACGACGAAAAGAATCGTTCACGCCCGGCGTCGCGGCAGACGCGGAGGGCGCAGACGGATAGCGCCGCGGCTTGATTTAAGTCGCTGCACTACCCCCCGCGCCCTCCGCGTCCCTGGGGTGAGTGGACTGGTCACTGTCAGTCCTGACACGCGTCGGGCGGGTTTTCGCGTGGGTACGACAGTTCCTGGTTATGTATGCGGTTTCGCGGCGAAATGTTTCGCGGTGACGGCCGTGACATAATTTGGCGCGGGAATTAACCGGCCCCGCGTGAGCGGCGAAGGCGTGCTCGCGCGGGGCCGGGTTTCGATGGGTCGTCGGGTGCGTGCGTGCCGAGCGCCGACAGCGCCGTCAGTTGTAGCGCCTGTAAAGCTTCACGAACTCGCGCCCGAAGCTCGTGCTCGGGCGGCTGTCAAGAAACGTCTTCTTCGAGTCCTTGCGACTCCACAGCACGCGCACGCGCTTGTCGTCTACGACTTTTACCACTGTGCCGGCCCCCCTGCTGACGGAAGCGATTCCGATCCTGGCTTTGGCCGGCACGATCACAGCGTAATTGTCCTCGTCGTCCATGTGGAACCGCAGGTGAATGTCCGTGTCTTCGGGGCGCGAGACGACTGTCAGGTTAGGCGCGCCTTTCTGGATTTCCCTGAGGATGCGGTCGCGCGACTCCAGGTCCATGCCTGTATCGACGAACACCTTCCTGACCCCCTGGAGTTCCGACGGCTGCCCGTATTCGATGGTCGGAGTTTGAGCGAGCGAAGGAATGACGAAAACGAAAGTCACCAGCACCGAGGAGAGAAAGAATTTACGTCGCATTTCAACGCCTCCTTCTTTTCGTGGTTGCTGGGGAGACTGACTCTGGCCTCTTTCTATCACCAGCCCGCGCCATAAACAAGCGCCCGACGCCGCGCGCGAGACGTTTGCGACGAGAGGCTCGCCCACCAGCGCGGCGGCCGCGGGCCGCCGTTACGCGCGGCGCGTGGCTTCGCCCGCCCTCCGGGAGGCTTCCTCGTTGGACCTGTATTCGACCTTCCTACCGGCGTGCGCGTCGAACAACTTCCGGTGCTCCCGCAGTGAGAATTCGTCGTCCCGCGTCTCGTACTCCCTGACCCACGCGACGAGCATTCGCAGGTTCGCGTCCTGCGCCTCCGGGCTCGGGTACTTGTGCGGCTCCCAGGGCCGCGCCTCGCAGTTCCGCACGCACGCCTCGACTCCTGGGTTCAGAAATATCATCTCCGTGCAGTAGCGGGCCGCCTCCTTCAGGAGGCCGGAATAGCAGCCCTCTATCACCCAACTCTCCGCGCCCAGTATGAACCGCAGCAGCGCGCCCCTGCTCTCCTCGAAGGGGGCCCTAACGCCGGGCCGGTCGGCCTCCCAGGCGATCGTGTCCAGGTCCAGGTGTTCCGCGCTGTGGCGGGCTGACAGGGCCTTCGCCAGGCTGGACTTCCCGGACCCGGAGTTCCCGAAGATGAGAATTCTTTCCATGCTGCTCCCGACTAAACCTCACGGCGCGACGTGACGCCTGTACCACCTGCGCCCGTGCCAGCCTTGCACGTGCCAGCCGAACTTCGACACAGCATCGAGTTCCTGAATCCAGAAGCCCGCCGGGACGCGCTCGCGGCTGGCGACGCGCCCGGCCTCCACGTCTGCGATGACGACGCCCGGCCCTTCTCCTTTGGCGCGGAGGGCGAGTACGTTGCCAGCCGCGTCGCAGACGGTCGCGCCCCCGCCGAGGTCCGTCACGTACTCCACCGGCAGCAGCGGCGTCTTGCAGCGTATGCGCCCGCAGTGCGCCGCCTCTACGACCGGGCAGCCGACGAGCCTGGCGAACGGCGCGGCCCAGCCCGTGTAGCGCTCTATCGAAGTCTGAAGGCGTCGGCGGAAAGGCGCCCACTCGGGCGCGCCCCACGTGAACGAGCCTCCAACCACGATGTCCGCCTTCCCGCGCAAGCGCTCGACGGTCCGCGTGCGGTTGAACTCCAGGCACAAGGCGACTCCCGCCGTCAGACCCCCGACCTTGATCAAGCCGTCGTCCGTCCCGCCGACGTAAAAGCAGTTCTCCCACATCGTCGGGATGTCCTTGTCGTGGCGGCCCGCGATGCCTTCCGGGGTCGCGAGGAAGAACGCGTTGCGCACGTGACCGTCCTCGTCCTGGCACAGAAACGACCCGCCGACCACGGCCCCGTGCCGCCGGGCGAGAGAGGACAACAGATCGGTCGCGGGTCCGTCAGGCGGCAAAGAGTGTTCCGCCAACTCCGGCAGGAAACCCATGCCCGTCGTGAAGAACTCGGGCAGGATGATCCACTCCGCGCCTTCGCGCGCGGCCTCGTCGGCCAGGCGCTCACACGCCGCCAGGTTCGCCCCCACGTCGCCGACTACGCTCTCAAGTTGGACGGCCGCCACGCGCATCGCACGCCTCACCTTCTAAGGTCAGTCGGGTCGAATGAGTTGTCGGGCCGTCGCGCGGCCCGCAGACCTATTCCGCTTGAGAGTAACCCTCCCCGTCCCACTTATAGACGAAGATTTTGCCGCCTTCGAGCGGCCTCCCGGAGAGGTCTTTCTTCCTGAGGACGGCGATGTCGTAATACCCGCCCGTCTTCGACGGCAAAATGGCGCTGACCTCGTCACCCACCAGCACGCCCAACGTCCGATTCCTTTTGGCGTCATAAACCTCAAACTCGCAGATCGGGGGTTGCTGATAACACCTCCTGATGAGGCCCTCGGGGAGCCCGTCCCCATTTAAATCGGCGGAGCTGCCCAACGGTTTCCCCGGGGCTGTGAAGCCGGGGATTTGGGACGGCGAACGGCTGTCTCTGACTTCGGGAGTGCTGCCTTTGACTTCGGGAGTACTGTTATCCTCGTCGCGAGTCGTGCCGGTTTTTTTGTCGCCGCTGAAAAAAGCGACAATCGCCACGATTGTGCCAATCACGGTGAAGAAGCCACCGATCTTAGTCCACCTGCCCTCCTGCATCGCTGTTCTCCTAATCCAGTGAGAGTTGTGGCCCTGAGCTTAAGACTGAGCCGGGACGGCGAACAATTGCGGACAGCCCGACTGCCACCCGGGCGGAATATCTCTCCGCATAATACCCTTATCCTCGGGCGGCGCATAGGCGGCGGTTTGCCCACTCCGACTTTTGCGGGCGTTCAGTTATAATCTTCTTTCCGAAATCAAGTCCGATTTTAATCGCACTAAATTCACGAGGAGCAGTCGATGACCGCAGAGAAGATAGAGAAGCGCCCGGAGCGCATCAGGTTCGAGGGTCGCGCCCTTTTCCTGACCGAAGACACTAGTCTCATACGCCGCCAGTTGGAGGCGGGCGAGGACTTGGAGTACGACCCGGCGCGGCCGCTGATGAACAACATCTCGACGGACGAGATTACGCCCGGCTGGGTCTGCTTCTACTACGACGAGACGCTCGGCCAGTACGTCTACGTCGGCATGCGCGAGCAGGCCGTCAAGAAAGATGAAGTGAAGAACGGCGGCTTCGCGGTCGTCGTCTCGGGGCTCTCGAAGGGCTGCGGCTCGTCGCGCGAGACCGCGCCGTACGCGGAGAAGGCCGCCGGTTTGCAGCTCGTCATCGCCAGGACCATAGAGAAGATTTACGGACAAAACGCGCAGAACATAGGCTTGCTCACGTCGACAGACTTCGGCCTGATAGAGCGCATACGCCGCGGCGAGGAGATTCCGCTCGCCGAGTTCACGCGCGGCCTGGACCCCATCTCGCAATCCATCGTCGAGTACGCCGGGCTCTTCAACTACAACAAGGCCAGGCTGGCGGGCGAGGTCCGGCCGCCGCGCGTCGAGACGGCGAAGCGGCCGATGAACATCGTGGAGAAGATCATCGCGCGCCACGCCTTCGTCGGCGCGGGCGAGATGGGCGTGGAAGCCGTCAAGCCCGGAGACGCCCTGTTCGCCGTGGCCGACGTGCGCTTCTCGCACGAGTACGTCACGCCGATGGCCGAGAGCCTCTTCAAGCAGGCCCTCGGCAGGGACGCGCGCGTCACCGAGCCCGAGTCCGTCTACGCCTTCCGCGACCACCTGACGTTCCTCGGCCGCGTGATGTCGGATGAGAAGCGGAAGATGGGGCTCCTTGAGCGCGCCGACGGCCTCGCCGTCACGCAAGCCAATTTCACAGAGGAGCAGGGCATACGCCTCTACGGCGGGACGGAGGAGCGCGGCTCAGAGGCCATCTGCCACAACGCCGTGGTCGAAGACATAGCGCTGCCGGGCCAGTTGGTTATTGGCACAGACTCGCACACGTGCATGGCCGGGGTGCTCGGCTGCTTCGCCTTCGGGGTGGGCTCGACCGACATGGCGAACGCCTGGTACACGAAAGACATTCGCGTCCGCGTGCCCGAGACCGTGCGCTTCGTACTCAAGGGGAGGAAGCGCGACGACGTGACGGCCAAAGACGTGATGCTCTACATCCTCGCGACCGACTACATGAAAGAGGGCAAGGGCATCGGGCAGGTCTTGGAGTTCGCGGGCGAGGGCTTGAAAGACATGCCCATGGACGAGCGCGCGACGCTGACGAACATGGCGGTGGAGGCGGGCGGCACGACGGGCATCATTGAGCCCGACGGCGTGACGCTCGAATACCTGGTGCGCATGCGCGGCCTCGACGCCGACGAGGTGCGCAAAGGTTTCCTCAGGAGCGACGAGGACGCGGAGTACGCGGCGACGTTCGAGATCGACCTGGCACAGATCCGCCCGATGGTCGCCACGCCGGGCGACCCGCGCAACGGCGTCAACATCGAAGACCTGCCGGCCGAGGTCAAGATCGACGCGGCCTACGGCGGCTCGTGCACGGGCGGCAAGATGGCCGACATGGACATGTACGCGGCCGTCCTGAAGCGCGCCGTCGAGCAGGGCCGCCGCGTCGCGCCCGGCGTCCGCCTCTACCTGCAATTCGGCTCGCAGAAGATTAAGGAGTACGCGCGCTCGCGCGGCTACATCGAAATCTTCGAGCGCGCGGGGGCCGAGCTGATAGACCCTAGCTGCGGGGCGTGCATCAACGCCGGGCCGGGCGCGTCGCCCTCGGCCGAGACCGTCACCGTCAGCGCGCAGAACCGCAACTTCCCGGGGCGCAGCGGCCCGGGCAAGCTCTACCTCGCCAGCCCCTACGTCGTCGCCGCCTCGGCCATCGCCGGCCGCATCGTCGAGCCGCACGAATTCCTGCGCGAGCGCGAGGAGGAGTTGGTCGGCGCATGACTCCCACTAGCTGGCAACTGAAACGCATCGGCACGGGCCGCGTCACGACCGAGCACGCGCGCAAGTACGAGCGCGTGGAGCGCGAGCGGCGCTACTTGCTGCGCGAGCTTCCCCCCGGCCTCAGGACGAGCGACCCGCACGCGCAGATCACGGACAACTACATCACGAACACGCGGCTGCGCCTGCGCAAGTCGCGCTGGCCCGCGACGAACGAATGGACGCTCAAGCTCACGCAGAAATACGCGCCGAGCCCGCCCGACTTCTCGCGCACGCTCATCACGAGTGTGTACCTGAGCGAGGAAGAGTACGAAGTCCTCTCCGTCTTCGAGGGCAACGAGCTGCGCAAGAACCGCCACCCGTACGAGCACGAAGGCCGCAGGTATTCCGTCGACGTTTTCCTGGGAGACTTGCGCGGCCTCGTCCTCGCCGAAACCGACTTCGACTCGGACGAAGAGATGGACAGTTTCCCCCCGCCACCCTTCGCCTTCATGGACGTGACCAACGACGAGCTGTTCACCGGCGGGAGCCTCGTGCATCTCTCGTTCGACGAATTACGGAAAAGAATAACGATGAGTGCGGAGTGATGAACGACGAATTAAAGACTTTCGTTTTTAATTCATCACTCATCATTCCGCATTCATCATTTCGTCATGTCTGTCGTCTACACCATCGGCCACGGACGCCACCCGTTCGATTACTTCCTTGAGTTGCTGCGGCGGCACGAGATCGGTCTGGTGTGCGACGTGAGGAGCATCGCGCGGTCGCGCTGGCCGCAGTACAACGGGCGCGTGCTCGAAGAGTTGCTGCGCGACGAGGGCATCGGGTACGAGCACCTGCCGGAGTGCGGCGGCAAGGTGGTCGCGCCGACGCCGGACCTGGAGCGCGGGCTCGACCGCATCATGGAACTGGCCCCCGACACGCGCGTCGCCATCATGTGCTCCGAGTCGCGGCCCCTGACCAACCACGCGCGCCCGCGCGCCAACTGCCACCGCGTCGGCCTGCTCTCGACGCCTCTGCGCGAGCGCGGCGCGACCGTCAAACACATCCTGCCCGACGGCGAGTTGCTGGAACTGGACGAGTCCGCGCTCCCGTCCATCTGGAATTGAAGGCGGGCGGCGGGCGGCTACTCCTGGCGCGGCTCGCCGGCCTCCCTGCGCCCCGCGTCGTCGCGCTGGCGCAGGCGCTGAAACTCCATTTCCAGCCTGTCCAGTTCGTCATCCTCCAGGTCTTCCAGGTCGACCAGGTGGTTACGCGCCTTCTCGGTGACGCGGATCAACTCGTCCAGCTTGAGGTGAATCACCTTGGCGTCACGGTTCTGCGTGTTCTGAATCAAGAAGACCATCAGGAAAGTGACAATCGTCGTGCCCGTGTTGATGACGAGCTGCCAGGTGTCGGAAAAATGGAAGATCGGCCCGGTCGCCGCCCACACGACGATGATGAAGACTGCCGCGATGAACGCCCACGCCGAGCCGACAGCATTGGAAACCTTCTGCGCAATCCTGTGAAAGAGGTCTCTCATCTCCAACGTCTCCCCGCCGGTTTGAGAATTAAGTGTCAGGCTTGATGACTCACCACAACCCCTCGCTCGCGCGCCGGATAGATTGTTAAAAGCCTCGCCCGGTTGTCAAACAGGGAAAGCGCGGCGGCGGCCCGCCGGGCGGCTCAGGGTTTCTCGTAGCCGACGACGCGCGCCCTGACGCGTTCGGCCGTGCGCGGGTCTGTCTGAAAGGCGGCCCAGCCCTCGCGCGTGGAGCGGCGCGGGAGGAAGGCGACGGTGAACTCCGCGCGTTCCTTCTCCTGGCCGCCGCTTTCGAGGACGACTTCGATCATCACGCCCTCGGCGGTCTGGTCGCCGTGGTTGACGAGCGTGACGGGGACTATGAAATTGTGCTCGCGCTGGAGGGGCTCGCCCGCGCGGACTTCTACGCTGGGCGGCGCGTCCGTGATGGTCACGGCGTCGTAAGCCAGGTACGCGAGCGTGGCGGCGACGAGCGCGAGGCCGACGGCGAAGACGGCCCACTCGAACCAGTTCTTTTGCAGTTTCTGCTTTTTCATCTCGATTGCAGTAGGAGTCTCCCCGCCGACGCGCCGAGCGTGGCGGCCACGCCCAGGACGACCGTCTGCGCGACGCAGGTGACGAGTGCCTGCCCGTCGAAGCGGCCGAAGAACCAGAGGATCATGGCGCTCGCGGCGAGCGCGACGGCGTAAGTGATGATCGAGCCGATGACGATGGCCGCGGGGCCGGAGGCCGGCGACAGGCGTTGCGCGCAAGTGAAATCAATCTTGAAGAGGATGACCGCGCCGAGCACGAGCGAGACGAGCGCGAGCAGGAGCAGTTTCCACGAAGAGATTTCCGAGGCGATCATGACTATCTCTTCGGTCGGCGCGACGTTGGCGGCGAAGAGCACCGCGCCGCAGAGAGCTATGACGAGTTGCCCGCCGAAGTGAGCGTCGCCCCCAGGCCCCTCGCCCGTGTCGGAGTTGCCGTTCGTGCCGCCGAGTTGCGCCGTGCCGACCGAGACGCCGATGGCGACGGTCATCGCCTCGATGACGATCTTGCCGGCGATCTCGCTCGCCGTCATGTCGAGCGAGATGCGGCCGAGGAGCAGGAGCGCGCTCGCCGAAATCAGGAGCCCCAGGCCCATCTCCTCGACGGAATCGATGACCACCTCCAGCCAGTTCGCGTCGTGGCGTATGCCCGCGTAGTAGTTGTAGCCGAGCAGCAGTCCGAAGGTCGCCAGGACGTAGAGCACCAGGTGCAGCGGGTGCGCGCTGAAGCCAGCCCACCAGACCTCCATCGTGTAGAGCAGCGGCAGGCTGAAGATGAGCCCGCCGATGACGCCACGCCCGTACTCCTCAATCGACTTGCCGATTGGACGCATGGGAGCAGGATACAGCAGGGAGGCCGGAAGTCAGAGTAAAAAGCGTCTCAGCCTTTGGCGGGCTCGGAGACGCGGCCGCCCACGGGGTAGTTCTCCGCGGCGTAGGCGCGCGCGAAGTAGAGGGCGAGGAGGAAGGCCGCGAACATGATGACGGAGGCGGCCCAGAAGGTGACGCGCAAAGTGTGGTCGCTCATCTTGTGCGGCTTCAGGTCCTGGCCCACGGTGGCGACCGCGCTGTAAATCAGCGACGCGGCGATGAGCGGGCCGACGGTGCGAGAGAGGCTCGCGACGGACTGCGTGACGCCGAGGACGCCGCCCTGCTCGCCGCGGCCGGCGCTCTTCGAGGCGAGGCCCGTCAGTGCGGGCGTCGCGAGCCCGTTGCCGACGGCGAACGTCGCGCCGACCAGGAGCAAGGTCGCGAGCCCCGTGTGCGGCCCCAGGAGCGGCATGAAGAAGAGGCTCGCGCTGAACAGGAGCGCGCCCGCCACGATGAGCGGCGTCTCGCCGAAGCGCCTGACCAGCCGCCCTATGAGCCCGCCCTGGAGCCCCGCGCCGATGACGCCGACGAAGACGAAGAGCCAGCCCGTGTCGTGCGCGTCGTAGCCGAAGCGGTACATCGTGAAGAGCCCGAACGTGGTCGTCATGATCGAGAAGGCCGTGACGAAGAGGAAGTAGATGAGCAGGATGAGCGCGAGCCTCGACTGTTTGAGCGCGCGCCCGAGTTGCGACCAGCGGCCCGCGCCCGCGGCGGACACGCGCGCCGGGTGGTCGGGCGTGACCGTCTCGGGCAGCGTGAAGTAGAGCAGGGCGGCGTTGGCGAAGGCCAGCCCCGCGGCGAAGAGGAAGGGGACGTGCACGCCCCAGCGGCTCATGACCCCGCCGATGGCCGGGCCAAAAATGAAGCCCAGCCCGAAGGCCGCGCCGATGAGGCCCATGCCCTTGGCGCGCTCCTGCGGCGTCGTCACGTCCGCGATGTAAGCCTGCGCCGTCGAGATGTTGCCGCCCGAGATGCCGTCGATGATTCTCCCCGCGAAGAGCATCCAGAGGGTCGTCGCGAAGCCGAGGATGAGGAAGCCCACGCCCGTGCCGATCAGGCTGACGAGCAGGATGGGCCGGCGGCCGTACCTGTCCGACAGTCTCCCCAGGATGGGCGTGAAGACGAGCTGCATGACGGAGTAGGACGCGAACAGCAGCCCGACCGTGCTCGGGCTGGCGTTGAACTTCGTCCCCTCCACGTAGAACGGCAGCACCGGGATGACGATCCCGAAGCCCACCAGATCAATGAAGACCGTGACGAAGATGACGAGAAGCGGAGAACGTTTCATAAAAACAGGGATGAGGGATGAGGGATGAAGTGAAAGCCCGTTGAATCAATGACCCGGCGGGCGGTTCACTCAAAACCCTTTCATCCCTCATCCCTCATCCCTTATCTCAGCCGGGCCGCGATGGCCTGTTTGGGTTGCGCGCCGACGATGCGGTCCACGACCGCGCCGTCGCGGAAGATGAGCATGGTCGGGATGCTGCGTATGTCGTACTGCGCCGCGGTGCGCGGGTTCTCGTCGACGTTCAGTTTGGCTATGCGGTAGCGGCCCTGCGATTCGGCGGCCAACTCGTCCAGGACGGGCGCGACCATGCGGCACGGGCCGCACCACTCGGCCCAGTAGTCCACCAGGACGGGGACGCCGCGCGCGCCCAGAACTTCGCTCGCGAAGGTCGCGTCCGTCACCGTGATCGGTTTCGAGTCCGCGGACGCCGCGCCCTCGTCCAGCGCCGCCCCGCACTTGCCGCAGACGGGCTGCATCTGGCTGGCGGCGCTCTCGTGCACCCGGTTCTTCGTCCCGCAATTCGGACAACTGATGATTGCCATCTTGTTTCTCCTGTATTCCGGCTCCTGCTTTTAGTAAGATTCTCGCCGGAAGCTCTCCCGAAATCAAATTGCGAAGGTACGTTCAGGATGCGCTCCTTTAATCCACGCGCCGTCAGGCTGTCGCTGGCCGCGCTGCTCCTCACTGTCTCGGTCAACGCCGCGGCGCAAGGCAGCCGCCCGGCCGCACAGCCCGACATACGCTTCACGGTCTCCATGCCGAAGCCGCACACGCACCTCCTCGAAGTCGAGATGCGGTTCGCCCCGCCGAAGGTCCAGACGCACGTCAGCTTCGTCATGCCCGTCTGGGCTCCGGGGTCGTACCTGATTCGCGAGTTCGAGCGCCACGTGCAGGACTTCGCGGCCGCGGACGCCGTCAACGGGCGCGCGCTGGCCTGGGCCAAGACGAGCAAGAACACCTGGCGCGTGGAGTCGCCGGGCGTGCGCGACGTCCGCGTCACTTACAAGGTCTACGCCAACGAACTCTCCGTGCGGACCAACGACCTGAACGACCGCCACGCCAACTGGACTAACGTGGGGCTCCTGATGTACCCGGAGGGCCACCTGAACGCGCCCTCGACCCTGCGCGTCGTGCCCTTCGGCGACTGGAAGGTGGCGACGCAACTGCCCGCCGTGGCCGGAGAGCCGAACACTTTCCGCGCCGAGAACTTCGACGTGCTCTTCGACTCGCCCGTCGAGGTCGGCAACTTCAAGACGGTCCCTTTCGAGGTGAACGGGGTGCCGCACCGCTTCGTGATTGACGGCGAGGGGAACTACGACGCGGAGCGCATGCGCCGCGACGCGCAGAGAATCGGCGAGGCGCAGGCGGCGCTGATGGGCGAGCTGCCCGCAAAGGACTACACCTTCTTCACGCACATGCACACGCGCGACGACGGCGGGCTCGAACACCTGAACTCAAGCTCGCTCATCATGGAGCGCAACAGCTTCCGCAACCCCGCTTACTACCAGTATTTCCTCTCGCTCATCTCGCACGAGTATTTCCACCTGTGGAACGTCAAGCGGATTCGCCCCGACGCGCTCGGGCCGTTCGACTACTCGCGCGAGAACCACACGAAGCTGCTCTGGGTCGCGGAGGGCATCACCGAGTATTACGGCTGGCACATGGTGCGCCGCTCCGGGCTGCTTTCGGAGGAGGACTATCTGGCGAAACTCTCCTCGGTCATCGACGACGTGCAGGAGACGCCCGGCCGCCTCAAGATGAGCGTCGAGGAGGCCAGCTTCGACGCCTGGATCAAGTACTACCGGCGCGACGAAAACTCCGTCAACACGCAAATCTCCTACTACGACAAGGGGCAGCTCATCGGCCTGCTGCTGGATTTGGAAATCCGCAAGCTCTCGAACGGCGCGAAGTCGCTCGACGACGTGATGCGCCACCTCTACGCGGAGTTTTACAAGAAGGACCGCAACTACACGCCGGCGGACTTCCAGCGCGCCGCGGAGCTCGCGGCCGGGGCGAGCCTCGAAAACTTCTTCGCGCGCTACGTGCGCGGGCGCGAGGAGCTGGACTACAACGCGGGGCTGAACTTCGTCGGCTTGCAGTTGGGCGACCCGTCGCGCCCGGCCGTCGCGCGCGCGTTCCTCGGCGCGGATTTGGCCCAGGAGGGGGACCGCCTCGTCGTGAGAAGGATGTACAGCGACTCGGCCGCCTACGAGCAGGGCCTCAACACGGGCGACCAGATAGTCGCCCTCGACGGCATGCGCGTCAACCAGCAGTCGTTCATGGCGCGGCTCAACGAGAAGCGGCCCGGCGACACCCTCAACCTGACGCTCTTCCGCGACGACGACCTGCGGACGCTCTCCATCAAGCTCGACGCGCGCCCCGTCAGGGACTACCGCATCCTGCCCGTCAAACAGCCCACGCCCGAGCAGTTGCGGCAGTACCGCGCGTGGATAGGCGCGCCGACGCAACTCGGGCGCGCGAGTTTTCGCCCCTGACGGAAGCCCGAGACGCTGGCACAGTTTCTTATGGCCGACAGATATAGGAGCATCAGATTCGACATCGAGGACCGCGTCGGGCGGATCGCGTTCGCGCGGCCGCCGCTCAACATTTTCAACATCGCGATGATGACGGAGATGGCGGACGCCGTGAACGAGTGCGCGGGGCGGCGCGAGGTCGTGGGCATAGTGTTCGAGGCCGGGCGGGACGCGCGCGCCTTCAGCGCGGGCGTGGCCGTCGAGGAGCACGTCGAGGAGACCATCTACCACATGCTCGATTCGTTCCACTCCGTCTTCCGCGCGCTCGCGCAGGCCGCGAAGCCGGCGGTTGCGGTCGTGGACGGCGCGGCGCTCGGCGGCGGCTGCGAGCTGGTCGCGGGCTGCGACATAGTCATCGCGAGCGAGCGAGCGCGCTTCGGCCAGCCGGAGATCAAGCTCGGCGTCTTCCCGCCCATCGCGGCCGTGCTCCTGCCGCGCGTCGTCGGCGACAAGCGCGCGCGGGAACTTATCCTGACGGGCGAGCTGATCGACGCCTCGGAGGCGCAAAGGCTCGGGCTCGTCAGCGCGGTCGTGCCCGCCGCGCAGTTGGAGCAGAAGCTACAGGAGGTGCTCGGCAAGCTGCGCGAGCTTTCCGCGCCCGCGCTCGAAGCGGCCAGGCGGGCCATAGACCTCGCCAGCGGCCTTCCCTTCGAAGAGGCCCTGCGGGGCGTCGAAGACTTGTACCTCAACGAGCTGATGAAGACGGAGGACGCGCGCGAGGGCGTGCGCGCCTTCATGGAGAAGCGCAGGCCCGCCTGGAAAAATAAGTGATGAGAAGAGGACGGTCGAAAGACTTCAGCCGGTGCTCACATCCGATGTGAGCACCGGCTGAAGTCTGGTCCGCCTTTTACTTGCCCTCAAAACGGCGTCTTATTTCGTCAAGCAGTAGTTCCGTCGTCAACCTCGCGCCTGCCGTTTGTGATGCATGTTGACCTCCGCAACAGCAGCGCTCGATGATCTCGCTGAGCCGCCGAATCAACTCGCGCGCTTCTTTACAATCGCCTTCGCCGCCTCCACCACCACCTCCTCCGTGACCGCCTCCTCCGCCCCCGCCGCCGTCCGGTCTGCCCGGATAGAAAATCAGACCCGTGAACTGCCGGAAGCGCGTGACGCGGTTGCCGCCCGGCGAGGTCGCCGTCACTTCGGTCGAGAAGAGATAAGGTCCGACTAAAGGCGTGTCGGAGAAGTCTCCCCTGTACTCGCCGCTCTCTCCGGGAGAGAGCACCATTTTGCGTGTGGACTCGTCGGGCCTGACGACGCGGACTTCCGGCGGCCAGTCGAGCTTGAGGGGCTGGCCGTAAACGGTCGGCTCTAAAACAACCGTCATCTTGGAGCCGGGCGCGTAGCTGGTTTGAATCAGATACCCCCCGAGGCGCAGGTCGCTGCGCGCCTTGCACATCACGGAGTAGTAAAACGGCTCGCCGCCGCTTACCACGCCGGTCAACGGGTCCGTCGAAGGGCCGGGCGAGATGTTTTCCACCCACACGCGCCAGCGCCCGATGTGTGCCGTGGGCCTGTCGGGGAAGGCCGGGAACACCCACCGGAAAAACATGTGCGCCCTCCCTGTAAAAAATTGGACGTTGGGCAGGGCGTCCGCGTCAGCCGGCGTCACGATTGTGCCGTCCGGCGCTTCGAGCCAGAGTCGTATGTGCTTGGGATACGCCGGCGTCCAGCGAAAGACGACGATGAAGTCCGCGGCCACGTCAACTTCGCCCAGGTAAATCTTCGTCGCCCGTTTCTGTCCGGGCACGACGACGCTCAAAGGGTCTTTGACGAAAGCCTCGTCGCTCACGTCGGAGAGAATCTGGACGTACAGCTTCTGCAACAAGAACTCCTTGTAGCCGACCAGGTCCCCCGTGATTTGGGCCACCCCGTTGGTCACGCTCGCGATCTGCACGAGCTTGTCTTCGAGTTGATTGAGGCCGAGGCCGACGGCGAAGACACGCTGCTTAGGCACTTTGGCCGACACGGTCGCCGCGGCTTCGGGTATGTCCGGGTCCGTGTTCTGTCTCCCGTCGGTCAGCACAATCAAAGCGCGGCTCGCGGCGGCGGCCGAGTCTAAAACCTCGCTGCCCAGCAGGATGCCCGCGCCGACGGAGGTATTGCCCGACGGATTCAGATTGCCCGACGTGAGCTTCTCGTTCGCGTCGTCGCGCCCCTGCCCGTCGCCCTCCGCCCCGACGACTTCCATGTCGAGCAGGATGTCCGCCGGGTCGTCGGCGACATCGTTAAAGCGCGCGAGGCCGACGCGGTCGTTGTCTTTGAGCAGCGCGACGTAGAGCTTGCCCGCCTCGACGGCGAGGTCTACTTTGCGCTGCCCAGGAGCGCCGGTCGCCTCGCTCATGCTGCCCGAGCGGTCGAAGACCAGCACTGAATCTATCGGCTCCGGCGGCACGGCTTTCGCCAGCAGGTCAACCTCGTCGTTCGGGTTGAACGGGTCGTCGGGCGTCGTCACCGTCAGACCGCCGTTGAAGTCGGGGCCGCCGGCGTCGGGCGAGGTGAAGGCGACGAAGATTTGCCGCGCGGTGTAGGGCTCCGTGACCGGCGCGGGCAGCGTGAAAGTAGTCAGCGTGCCGGGCGCGTAACTGAATTGGCCCATGACGGCGCTGAGGTCTACCCGTAGCTGGCCCGGAAAATTGACCCGGTTGTTACGCACCTCGAAGGAGCGGTGCATCGTCAGGCCGTGAACCACGCTGCCGAAGTCGAGCACGGGCGAGCCGTTGCCGGTCACTACTTCCATGCGCGGCTCGGGCGTGATGAACGTGCTTAGTTTGACGGCTATGCACTGTACGCAGACGGCGCAGAACGGCTCGTCGGCTTTTCTCATCCGGCACATGTAGGCCGGGCGATAGAGGCCGCAGTGATCACCCCCCGCGCCCTCGAACAGGCCGATTTTATAGTCGCTGCTCAAGACGTTCGGCCGCTCGTCGCACTTGGAGCAGTCCGGGTTCTCCATCGTCGGGACGGGCACTTCGGGCGTAATCAAGTACCTCCAAATCTTTTTCGCCCCGAAGTTCGCGGCCTCCAGCTCGGCCAGGCTGGTGGCCGTCGTGATATTGGCTACGCTCGGCTCCGAGCCGTCATATACGTCATGACCCGGCTCGTCGTCCTCACAATCCGAGTAGTAGTTATATTCGTCGGCCAACTCGAATGCCGAGTGGCCGAACTCGTGCAGGGCAATGTCCGTCCAGTGCTCGCCGGGTTTAGCGCCCAGCCCGGTGGAGAAAATCCCGCCCCCGAGAGTGGAGCAGCCGCCGCGCTGATTTGTGTTGACGATCACGCAACTGGCCCACCAGGTGGGGAAGTTATCGTCCAGGGCTGAGTCCACCAGCGCGAAGTCGGGCGCGAGGCAGCGGTGCGTTAGCCCGTTAGCGCAGAACGTGGCGTCGAAATAGGTGGCCGCCACTGTGCCGTCTCCGGGCTCGTCCTCGCAGTCCACGGGGTCGTCCGCGCCCTCGTCAGTCGAGGCCACGTTGAGGCGGTGGACGTTGATCGCGATGCCGATTGCCGGGTACCACGGCTCGGCCTTGAGGACCGTGACGAGCTCGTCGCAGAGCGTCTCAAAAAAGCCCTGCTGGTCTTCCCGAAAGCCTTCCGCGACGAGCACCAGGTTCATGCGCTGGTCGTCCGGGCCGTTGTCCAGAATCTTCTGCTTGCCGAGAATCGCTCCGTCATTGACGCCCATCGTCGCCTCCTCTCTCGCCGCGCAGGCTTATTTCGGCGATGCGCTGCGCGGGGCGGCCCGGGCGCACACTTTCAGGCTCGGAAGGCTGAGTGCTTGAGTAGATGTGGAGCGCGGCCAATTCAGGAACGTCGGGCACGCGGACTTTTAAGGTCACGTCGTGCGGCGGCGGCGCGTGCTTCCTGCTGATTTTGCCGCCCTCGTCGAACACCTCCACGCCCGCGCTGAAAGGGTCCATCCTCAGTTGCCTGTAAATGGTGCGGCCCTGTTCGTCCACGGCCTCGTACCAGAACCCGGAGACGCCGCCCTCTTTGGCATTTTCAGGTAGGTCGTCGGATTGGGGCAAAGTCATGCTCTCGACTCTGGATTCTTTCTCGATGGCCCACTGCCCGTCACGCCAGGCGACGTTCAGGCGACGGACGGGACAGGGAAATTTGACTTTGGAATTTGTCATGTGAAGCTCCTTTCTTTAGCAAAGTCGGGGTAAGGATTGAGAAATTGAGTTGCCGGGAGATGCTACCGTCGGGTAATAGCAGGGCTTCTAGTGATCGCGTGACAACGTTGCGATTCCGATGCGCCGCGAGGAAACGGAATTGACGGGTCACTTATCTGCGCATCCGAGTTGAGGCCGACGAGAATAGCACAGAAGGAACGCCCGAACCACGCGCGCGATATGAAGAGACGGGGAGAGGGGGCGTTCGAGGCGCGGCGGCGCGAGAGCTTCAGGGCCGTGTCGGTGCTTACCCGCAAGACCCGGCCGCCGCGACCGTTCTTCTGCTGATTTTCTTTGATTCCCGATTCGGGATTCTGTATTCTGACTTCTGACTTCTGACTTCTATGTTCTGACTGCTGTGAAGTACCGCCCCGCCACCCTCCGCCCTTTCTTCTTGAGAGCAACGCTCGTCGCGCTCGGCTGTCTTCTCCTGAGTTCGCCGCACGCTTTCGCGCAGCGGGACGAGAGCCCGTGGAAGGGCGGGCAGCCGCCGCCGAGCCAGCCGCGCGAGGCCGCGCCCGCCGAAGAGACGGACATCGTCGAGCGCGTGATGGGCACGGTCTGCCTGGAGCGCGAGCGCGACCCCCTGGGGAGTGTGCCGATTGACGTGATGCAGGCGCGCCCCTCGCTGCCGCTCACGCACCCGGACGCCGTCGCCGGCCTGCGCCGCGCCGAGCGCCTGCTGCCCGCGGCGCGCGAGCTGGTCGTAGCCTCCTTGCGCGACCTCTCGAACGAATACTACATAGAGGAGTTCAGAATCCGCGCGGCCGCGCAGCGCGTCCAGGCGGTCAACAAGATCGAGCCGGACGTGGAGCTGCGCGACAACGCCTCCGTGATTTTGAGCACGCCGCGCGTCATCTACTTTGGCACAATTTTCCTCGCGGGGCTGCAATCCGACGAGGGGATGGTGAGCGTGCTCGCGCACGAGCTGACGCACATCGCGGACGGGCGCGAGGACTCTCTCTCGCCGCTCTTCCGGCTCGTCGGGAGGCGCGCGGCGACGCTTTCGGGGATGCGCATCGCGGGGCGGCGGCCCGAGGAGCTGACCTGCGACCTGGTGGGCGCGATGGCCGCGCGCGCCTACATAGAGCGCACGCCGGGCAAGGAGGCGCTCGCGCGCAGGCTGTCGCGCGCCATAGAGCACAACTGCGTCGAGGAGGACGGCACGGACGAGGCGCACCTCAGCCCGCGCAACACCATGCGCGCCCTGCTCCTGCTCGACCCCACTTTCGGCAACGACATCATGGGCGACCCGCTCACCACCATTCGCCTCGCAGAGCCCCCGAGCCGCCCGCCCAGGACGACCCGGCCGCGGGCCAGCGTGACTAAGCCGCGGACGACGCGCCGCGGCGCGCGCGCGCCCTCGCGCCGCCGCCCGAGCGTACGCTACGCCGTCGGGAATTAGCCTGGGCGCGTCGGGTGTAAGTCGAGATTCGTTGACAAGCGCGCGTCCGCCTTCCTATCATCTGCCGTTCAAATGAGCGGGCAATCAACTTACAAAGCGAGACATGCTGGAGGCAGAAAGCGGCGGGACCGTTCCCTCCGCCTTCCGCTCTTCGCCGTCTCCCTCTTCGTTCTCGTCGCGGCCGGGTGTCGCAGCGAGGAGAAGAAGAAGACTGTCACCCCGAACTCGCTGGCCGCGGTCCCGGCGGCCCGCCTGGCTTACGGCTTCGCGGCCGACGCGGAGGCCCCGCCCGGCGCGGTCCCGCAGGAGGAGACCAGGCTCAAGCCCGTTCAGGACGACTTCGACTCGCGGCGCAAAGACGACAGGCTTCTGCGCACAATCGTTTCGCCCGACGGCCAGCGCGCCCTGGCCGTCTTCGACACGGGCGAGACGCAGGAGGGCGAGTTCCGCATAGACATGTACAGCGCCGACGGCAGGTTCCTGCGCAACCTGACGCCGCCGGAACTCTCCGGCGCGTTCGCCCCGATGGTCGCCTGGTCATCGGACGGCAGCCAGATAGCCTTCATCGGACGCAAGACGCTGGCCCAGGAAACGCCGCCCGACATGCTCCCCGACGCCGCGCCGGAGACGCTGCCCTCGCCGCCCTCCCCCCTCGGCGGCGTGCAGGTCTTCGACACGGAGCAAATCTACGTCTGCGACCGCGACGGCTTCGGGCTCAGGCCGCTGACGACGCGCAACGGCCTCATCTACTTCTACCTCGCCTGGGCACCGGACGGACACGCCCTGGCCGCGCTCGCCTGCCGCGAGGACGAGTGGGACGCGCGCTCTCGCGAGAACAGGCAGCCGGCGGGCCGCCCGCGCCTGGTCGAAACGGACGGGCGCGAGCGCCTTCTCGACGACCGATTGATGGAGGCCGGGCCGGTCTGGTCGCCGGATTCGTCGAAGGTGGCTTCGGCCTTCGAGGCCGAAGTGAGAATCTACGACGCGGCCGCCGAGACGCCGACGCAGGCCGTGCTCCCCTTACGCGACGCGCTGCTCAAGGCGTCGGCCGAGTACGACGAAAAAAATCTGAAGGGCCAGAAGGGGAGTGACGGCACGCCCGTCTCGTTCAACCCCATCGTCCGCCTCTACTGGCCCGAGGACAGGACGCTCTACGCCCAGACGGCCTACGTCCGCATCTACGCGAGTGAGCCCGTCGTCACTTTCCAGCGCTGGCACAAATTGGCGCTGAGCATACAGGCCACGCCGCTCAGCCGCTTCGATTACGGCGAAGAGGCCGCGGGCGAAGCCGCCCGTCGCGCGTGTGCTATAGTCTGGCCGCGTCAAAACTCTTAACGACAGGAGCGAGAAACCCCCTTGACGACCTACACGAGCGTCGCGGAGATTTACGAAGCGATAGACAAGACGCGCGAGCGGTTCTACCGCCGCGTCGAGGAATTGAGCGACGAGCAGGCGAGCGCGCGGCCCGCGCCCGAAGCCTGGTCGGTGGCCGAGATCGCGGAGCACCTGGCGATCATAGAGAGGAGCGTGCTGCGCCTGGTGAAAGGCGTGCTGGCACAAATCGAGGCCGCGGGCGGGCAGGGCGACGGCGGCGGCGCGTTGATGAAGCCTTTCTCGCTGGAACGTCACGTCGAGCGCGCGCGCGTCGAGAAGTACGTCGCGCCGGAGATGGCGCGGCCGAAGGGGCAGGCCCGGCTGGCGGATTCGCTTGAGCACCTGCGCCGCTCGCGCGAGGAGTTACTGGCCTTGCGCCCGCGCATAGAGGCCGCGGACTTGAACGCGGTCAGCTACCCGCACCCCGCCTTCGGCCCGCTCAACGTCTACGAGTGGGTGGCCTTCATAGGCATTCACGAGGCCAGGCACCTCAGGCAGGCCGAGGCCGTGCTGGGCGCATGAAGGGCGGGCTGAGAGTCCTGGCGGTCGTCCTTTTCCTGTGCGGGCTCGCGGCCGGCGGCGCGGCCCTCTGGCTCTACACGCGCGCCCTTGAGCTCAGGGACGCGGGGACGAGTCTTAAGAAGGAGGCGCTCCGAATTTACGACCAGTCGGACGACTTCAAAGGCACGCCCGAGGAGGACAGACTCGTCGCCGAGGGCCAGAGCGTCGACCAGTCCGGCGACGCCACCCTCGCCGAAGCGCGGACGAGCCGCCTCTGGGCCATGACCTCCGGCATCGCCAGCATTCTCCTCGTCCTCGCCGCCATCGCCGCCATCCTCACGCACCTCAAACGAAAAGAGGCCGCCCAGCCCTCCTGAGCCAGCCGATTTTCCAACCCTCAAGCCGTAAATCTGTCTCCACTTGCGACCGTGCGCGCCGCCCCCTATAATCTCCCGGCACCGATTAATTTTGTGCCCCTGTAGCTCAACGGTTAGAGCAGCGGACTCGGTTCTTTGAAAAGCCTAAGTGGGAAATGCAAACTTTCCCATACGGCTTTCAAAATTGGGTTGCAGGCATGTCACACTGCGAGCCGGTAGTAAAACTCGCTTTCAGACGTGCCTGTAGAATCTGTCAAATTCGGGGAAGCCTAAGCCGCGAAAGCGGTATGGTAATCCCGAGCCAAGCCTTGCGGATCAGGCGGGGAAGGTGTAGAGACTTGACGGCAGACGCTTAAGGCGAAGAGAAAGTCCAGACCACAAACTTCATTTACGAAGCGCGGCGAAAGCCGTAGTGGCAGGCATAATCCGTTGGTTATTGGTTCGAATCCAGTCAGGGGCAAGCTTAAATAAAAGGGCGATCATTTGATCGCCCTTTTATTCTATCTGCCTGCCGCTTTCCGCCTTCTATTTTTTCTCCGGCGCGCGGAAGGTCGTGTCGGGGATGTCAACGTCGACCTTGACGGTTTTGATGGTGGAGACGATGTCGCCGATGGTTGGGATGGTGGTGGTCGTCTTGTGGGGGATCATCAGGCCGTCGGTCAGGCGGTAGTCGGCGTAATACTCCGTGACGGGCAGTGTGATCTGGGTCGTGTTGCTGGTCTGGAGCGTGTCGCGGCGCAGGAGCAGGAAGCTCTTGGTCGAGACGTAGTCGGTCACGGGGTTGCCCTTCTCCGGCGTCTTGACGACGACGTAGACCTCTTCGTCTCCGACCTTCGTGGTGCGCTTGATCTCAATCGTCTTGAAGAGCGTCTTCCAGTTGAGCACGCCGTAAAAGTCCGCGTTGATGCGCGCGTCTTCGAGCGACTTGCCGGCCTTCTGCTCGGGCGGTCCGAAGCTGCTCACCTCGCCGCCCTGCGCGCCGTCGAAGTACTCGTCGAACCAGCCGATCTTCTTCCCCAGGGCCATCAGGTCTACGTGCGTCGCCTGCGAGGCGGGCGCTCGCTCGTTCATGACCGCCTCCCCCGTCAACCCCTGGTGCTCGAAGACCATCTCGGCCGTGATGACCCTCGACTTGTGCTTGCGCAGGTTCTCCTCGCCGCCAGCGGCCGCGACCATCTTCGCGAGCAATTCGTCAACCGTGATGCCCGCGCCTTTTTCCGCCACGCGCGTGAACTCGAACTCGCCCTCCGGCTGCCTGATGACCAGCCCGGAGACTTTGCCGGCCGCGTCGCGCTTGACCGTCGCGCCGTAGGTGTCCGGCAGGGCGGGGCTCGCGAGCTTGTCCTTCTCCTTCTCGACCAGGGGGTAAGGTGGCTGGCCCGGCACGACGAGCGAGGGCTTGCCCTCGACCAGCTTGACCTCTACGACGGGGCCGCCCGCTACCTCGTAAGACCCGAGCAGGTCTTTGAGCGGGCCGTTGTAGTCGGACGCGGCAGTCGCGTTGCCCTTCGCCTCAGTCTTGACGCGGCCGAGGACCAGGTTGCCATGGGGCTGCTCCAGGTACAACTCCGTCTCGGCGTGGTTGTCTTTCGCCGGGCGGAAGGTGACGTAGAAGCCGGCGGCCGCCGGGTCGTCTATCTTGTAGCGGCGGCCGCCGATGTTGACGAGCTTGTAGACGGGCTGGCCCGGCACGGCCATCATCAGATTGCCGTCCTTCATGTCAACGTCGAAAGCTATCCCGGCCCCCGCCAGTAAATATTTCCCGACCTCGCGCGTGGGGTCGCCCGGCGCTTCCGCCCTGGCTACGTCGGCTCCGGGTTTGCCGACGAGGTTCGACCAGACGGTCTCCATGGCGAACGGGGCCAGCGCCGAGTTGGAGATGTTGGTCAGGAGCGCGAAGCCCAGTTTCTGGTCCGGCATCAGCGCGACCGCCGCGTTGAAGCCGTCGATGTTGCCGCCGTGCTCCACGACCTTGTGCCCTTCCCACTCGCGCAGGAACCAGCCTAGGCCGTAAGAGATTTTGTCGGAAATCTTGTTGTGCGGCTCGACCAGCTCTTTGAAGTTCTTCTCGGAGACGAGGCGCTTGCCCTCGAAGACGCCGCCGTTCAACATCAGGCGGAGCCACTGCGCCATGTCGCGCGCGCTCGAATTGATAGAGCCGGCCGGGGCGGCGGCCGCGATCTCGCGCATGGGCACGCTCTTCGTCTCCTTGGTCTCGTCGTTGTAGGTGTAGCCGAGCGAGTAGTCTTTCGTCTTCAAGGTCTCTGCGACGGTCGTGTTCGAGTCCTTCATGCCGAGCGGCTTGAAGATGCGCCGCTCGATGAAGTCGTCCCAGGTCGTCCCCTGGGCCTTCGCCACGATCTCGCCCGCGGCGGCGAACATGACGTTCTGGTAAAGAAACTTTTCGCCGAGCTTGGCCGAAGGCTTGGCGAGCCCGGCCACCTTTATCAGCTCCTCGCGCGTGAGCTGGCCCGAGACCATGGAGAGGTCCGTGCGGTCCAGGCCCGAGCGGTGCGAGAGCAGGTCTATGATTGTGATTTTGGCGTCCGCCTCTGGGTCGCGCAGCTTGAAGTAGGGGAGGACTTTTTTCGGCGAGTCGGTGAGCGAGATTTTGCCGTCGTCGGCCGTCATCGCCGCGGCCATCGCCGTGAAGGCTTTGGAGGACGAGCCGATGGCGAACAGCGTGTCCGGCGTCACGGGGAGGCTCCGCCCCACGTCCTTGAGGCCGAGCCCCTTCATGTAAATCACCTTGTCGTCCTTGACGATGACGAGCGAGACGCCTGGGATGTGCAGCTCCTTGCGCTTCTCCTCGATGGCCTTCTCGACGGCCGCGAGCCGCGCCTGTAGGTCGGGCGCGGTCTGTGCGGCGGCGGCCGGCGCTTGAGTCGCCTGCGCGAAGGCGACCGGCTGGAAAGGCGTCAGGACAGTCGAAACGATGAGGGTGAGCGCGAGAAGAAAGTGCGAAAAGCGTTTGAGTGTCATATCATCCAATCTCCGGGAACGGGTTCACAGCTTTATCAGATAATTGCCGGGCGAAAGGCGGCCCCGGTTATACGCGCCCGGCGGGCGCAAAGTTTTCCGCAGGGGCGGGGCGAGGGAATTCTCAAATTTGAAATTTCAAATCTCAAAATCCCCTCGCCCCGCGCCTGCAATTTTATTAGCTCATCGCGGATGAAGCCAATCGGAAAGAGGGCGCGGCGCGTGCGCGTCGGCGTGGACACGGGCGGCACGTTCACGGATTTCGTCTTCGAGACGGAAGGGGGCCTGCGCCTCTTCAAAATCGCCTCGACGCCGGCGGACCCGTCGCGCGCGATAACGGAGGGGCTGCGGCGCGTGGGCGTTTCGGCCGGAGTCTGCGTGCGCGAGATAGAGGTCGTGCACGGGACGACCGTCGGGACGAACGCGCTGCTGGAGAGGCGCGGGGCGCGCACGGCGCTGGTGACCACCGCGGGCTTCGAAGACGTGCTCGCCATAGGCAGGCAGGCGCGGCCCGCGCTCTACGACTTGGGCGCCGCGCGCCCGCGCCCCCTCGTCGCGGACGAGCTGCGCTTCGGCGTCGCTGAGCGCGTCGCAGCCTCGGGCGAAGTGCTCGAAGAGTTGAGCGAAGACGCGATCCGCAGGCTCGTCGGCAAACTGAAACGCGCGCGCGTGGAATCAATCGCCGTCTCGCTGCTCTTCTCGTTCGTCCACCCGGAGCACGAGCGCCGCATCGCGCGCGCACTCTCAAGCCTGAACGTCCCGCTCTCCGTCTCGCACAAGATTCTGCCGGAGTATAGGGAGTACGAGCGCACCTCGACCGTCACGATCAACGCCTACCTGCAACCCCTGATGGGGAGCTACCTGACGCGCCTGAGGGCTCACGCGCCGCGGCTGCGCGTCATGCAGTCTTCGGGCGGGAGCATCTCCGCGAGGGTCGCGGCCGCGGAGCCAGTGCGGACGATTCTTTCTGGGCCGGCGGGCGGGGTGGTCGGCGCGCTCGACGTTGCGCGGCGCGCAGGGCTTCAGAACATCATCACCTTCGACATGGGCGGGACTTCGACGGACGTTGCGCTGTGCGACGCGGCCGGCATGCGCATGACGAACGAGGCGAGCGTGGCGGGCCTGCCCGTCGCCGTGCAGATGATGGACATACACACGGTCGGGGCGGGCGGCGGCTCAATAGCGCGCGTGGACGAGGGCGGAAGTTTGCGCGTCGGGCCGGAGTCCGCGGGCGCAGACCCAGGCCCGGCCTGTTACGGGCGCGGCGTGTTGCCGACAGTCACGGACGCGAACCTCGTGCTCGGCCGCTTCGGCGGCGCGGGCTTGTTAGGCGGGGAATTCAAGTTGGACGAGGAAAGGGCGCTCGATGCGTTGTCGAAGCTCGCGGGCGAGATGAGCGCGCAGGCGGGCCGTCGAGTCTCGGCGGTCGAGGCCGCGCTCGGCGTCGTCCGCGTCGTCAACACGAACATGGAGCGTGCGCTGCGCGCCATCTCCGTCGAGCGCGGCTACGACCCGCGCGACTTCAGCCTGCTGCCTTTCGGCGGCGCGGGCGGCCTGCACGCGGTCGCCCTCGCGCGCGGCCTGCGCATCCCGCGCGTCATCGCGCCCCGTTCGGCCGGCGCGCTCTCGGCCCTCGGCGCGCTCTCCTCCGACGTGGTCAAAGATTGGAGCCGCACCGTGATGCTCGAAGCCGTCCCAGGCGACCGCGTGAAGATAGAGCGCGCCTTCCGCGAGATGGAGCGGGAAGCGGGCGAGGGCCTCAGGCGTGAAGGCTTCGGGCCCGAAAGGCAGCGCCACGAGCGCGCGCTCGCCGTGCGCTACCAGGGCCAATCGTTCGAGCTGGAAGTCCGCCTGAAGCGCGGCGGGCGCGAAGGCATCGCGGCGGCTTTTCACCGCGCGCACCTCGCGCGCTACGGCTACGCGCAGGAGGCGAACAGGGTCGAGATAGTCAGCCTGCGCCTGCGCTCCACGGGCGTAGTGGAGAAGCTGAGGACGAAACGCGGCGGCGGCCGCAGCGCTCGAAAGGGAAGCGTCGCCGCGCCGCGGCGGTTCGCGCGCGTGCACTTCGCTCAGGGCGCGTCGCGCGCGGCCGTTTACGAGCGCGACGAATTGAGTCCGGGCGCGCGCCTGCGCGCGCCCTGCGTCGTGACGGAGTATTCCGCCACAACGCTCGTCCACGCGGGCGCTCGCGCCTCCGTGGACGAGCACGGCAATCTCATCATCGAGCCATGAAAAAGAAACGACGAGCAACATCGACGAGGTTCGACCCGACGACGCTGGAAATCTACCGCGCGCTCTACACGTCCGTCGCCGAAGAGATGGGGCTCGTGCTCAGGCGCACGGCCTTCTCGCCGAACATCAAGGAGCGGCGCGACTACTCCTGCGCGGTCTTCGACAGCGCGGGCCGCGTCGTCGCGCAGGGCGACCACATGCCCGTCCACCTCGGCTCGATGCCCATGGCCGTCGCCGCCGCGCTCGGCGAGACGGAACTCGCGCCCGGCGACGTGGTCGCCCTCAACGACCCCTTCGCCGGCGGCACGCACCTGCCCGATGTCACGCTAGTGACCGGCGTATGGATCGAGGCCCGCTGGCCGCCGACTGCTGATTCAGAAACAGTCTTCAAATACCCAATCTTCTACGTCGCGAACCGGGCGCACCACGCGGACATAGGCGGGGCGAGTCCGGGTTCGATGGGGCTGGCGACGGACGTGTACGGCGAGGGGTTGAGGATTCCGCCGGTCAGGCTCGTGAAGGACGGGGTGATTGACGAGGAGATGATGCGGCTCGTGCTGGCGAACGTGCGCGGGGCCGCGGAGAGGCGCGCGGACTTCGAGGCGCAGATAGGCTCTTTAAGGACGGGGGCGGTCCGCCTGCTTGAGATTGTCGAGCGGCGCGGCGCGCGCGAAGCCTCGGAGTACGCGGCGCACTTGATAGCCTACTCGGCGCGGCTGATGCGGCGCACGATTGACGCCATCCCGGACGGCGAGTACGAGGCGGAAGACGCGTTAGACGACGACGGCGTGAACGGCGGGAGCGTGAGGATACGCGTCCGCGTGCGCGTTAAAGGTGAGAGGGCGGTCGTTGATTTCGAGGGGAGCGCGCCGCAGGCCGCGGGCGCGATTAACGCGGTCGAGGCGATCACGGTCTCGGCCGTCGCCTACGTCTTCCGCTGCCTCGTCGGCGGCGACGTTCCCGCGAGCGCGGGCTTGATGGAGCCGATAGAAGTCGTCGCGCCAATTGGCACAGTCGTGAACGCAACGCACCCCGCGTCGGTCGCGGGCGGGAACGTCGAAACGTCGCAGCGGATCGTGGACGTGCTGTTCAAGGCGCTGCACCGCGCGCTCCCCGAAAAAATTCCCGCGGCGAGCCAGGGGACCATGAACAACCTGACGATAGGCGGGACGGACCCTCGCACAGGGAGGGAGTTCGCTTACTACGAAACAGTCGCGGGCGGCATGGGCGCGCGGCCCCGCCTGGACGGCATGAGCGCCGTCCACACGCACATGACCAACAGCCTCAACACGCCCGCCGAGGCGCTCGAACACGCTTACCCCTTGCGCGTGCGCGCCTACCGCATACGCAAGGGCTCCGGCGGGAAGGGAAGACACAAAGGGGGCGACGGCGTCGTCCGCGAGATAGAAACCCTGGTGCCCGCGCGCATGTCGCTTCTGGCCGACAGACGCCGCCTCGCGCCCTACGGCCTGGACGGCGGCGACGAAGGAAGCAGAGGGCGCGACCACGTTATTCGCCGCGGGCGCGCGCGGCCCGTCGCGTCAAAGGGGAGTTGGCAGCTCGAAGCCGGCGACCGCGTGCGCATAGAAACGCCCGGCGGCGGCGGGCACGGGAGAAATCAGTAATCAATAATCGGTTTTTAGCTCCGTCAGGGGCGAGTGAAAATAGCCCGGCACTTCAGTGCTGGGGACGGCGCATAACAAAAAGGTGAGTCCCGTAGGGACGGCTGAAATGTTCAACCGTCCCTACGGGACTCAACCATATTTGGCGTCTAGTTCCCAGCACTGAAGTGCCGGGCTATTACCAAACGCCCCTGACGGGGCTCAGATCACGTGCGGGCCATGAAGTCGTCCAGGTCTTTGACGAACTCTGCGGGCCGCTCCCATTGCGGCGAGTGGCCCGTCTCCTCGTAGACCTTGAGGACGGCGTCAGAGAGTTGCCGGACGAGCGCGTCCTGTTCGGCGCGCGGGAAGACCGTCTCGCGGTCGCCCCAGATGATGAGCGTCGGCGCTTTAATTTGGCCCAACCTACCGCCGGGCTCGTCCGCTAAGAAGGCCGCGGCGGCCGCGCGCCACACGCGCGCCGGAACTTTCCGGCTCTCCGCCACCACGCGTTCCATAAACTCCGCGGGGAGCGGCGCGTGGACCGTGCTCGTCTGGAACTCGCGCACGAACTCTTCGGGCACGGGGCCGTCGTCGCGGAGTTCGTCAACCGCATTCCGCAACTCTGCCACCACGTCGTTGCGCAGCGTCGTCGCGGAGCCTATGAGCACCAGCCGCTCGACGCGGCCGGGCGCGCTCGCCGCCACCTGCTGCGCGACGAAGCTCCCCATCGAATGGCCCACGACGGTCGCCCGCCTCAAGCCCTTCGCGTCCATGAACGCCAACACGTCCGCGGCGAAATCCGTAATCGCGTAACCCTTCGCGGGGCGCTCGGAGTCGCCGTGCCCGCGCTGGTCTAGCGCGTAGACGTGATACTTCGCGGCCAGAGCGGGCAGGACGCGGCTGTACGAGAAGGACGAGTCCGTGTAGCCGTGGAGCAGGATCACGGGCGGGGCGTCCGTCGCGCCCGCCTCGGCGTAACGCAGCCGGACGCCCGTCCTGAGACTCACGTCCGCGAAGCGCAAGCCCTGCGCTTCGCCCCCGGCCGTCTCAGTTTCCGCGCCGAACAGGTCCTTGACCGTCAGCTTCGTGTCGGCCTGAGCCCAAGCCTTCTCGAACTCGCGCTCGACCGAGCGTGCGTCCGTCTCCTTGCCCTGCCGCTTCAGACTCTCCGCGAGGCCGAAGAGGGCGCGCCCGTTGCGCGGGTGCTTCTTCAACTCGTCGCGGAAGACCCGCTCGGCCCCCGGGTAGTCGCCGGACGCGACGAGCGCGCCGCCGAGCCATTCGCGCGTGGGCAGGTCCCAGTCGGGCGGCTCGTTGTAGCTCACGGCGTCCTCGGCCGCGACCGCTTTGCCCAGAAGCTCGAAGGCCGCCTTCTTGTCGCCGCGCGCCTGCGCGATTCGCCCGGCGAGCAGGTTCTCCGCGACCGCGAGCACGCCGCGCGCGGTGCTGTTGCCGAAGGGCGCGTCCACAGGCACCCCGCCGATTATTTCAACGAGGAGCTTCAACTCGCCTTCGGCCTCGGCAACCTGTTTGCGGCTCGCGTAGGCCATCCCGCGCGCGAAGCGCCAGAACGCGGTCGTGAGCTTCAGCCCGCCGTCGGGCGCGGGCGACTTGAGCACGTCGTCCCACTTCTGGAAGCGGACGAGCGCGACGTGCGTGTAGGGCATGAACATTTCGAGCATCGGCATCGCCTTCACGTAAGGCGAGACGCTGGCTTCGAGTTCGCGCGCAGCCTTGATGGCCTCCGCGTAGCGCCCGCCCATCGCGCTGGCCGACGCGAGGAAATGTATGTTGTGGTTGTAGTACATCGCGGGGTAGACGCCGCCCTTGCCGGACTTCTCGAAGTAGGCGCGGTCGGCCGCGATGGCCGCGACGTTGCTGCGCGCCGCGTCATCGTAGTCGCCCGTGCGGATGTAGATGTGCGACGGCATGTGCACCAGGTGGCCCGCCGCGGGCGCGAGATTCTCCAGCACCTTCGCGCTCGGCAGCGCGCGCTCCGGGTTGGGCGACGCCTCGACGGCGTGAATGTAGTAGTGGTTCGCGCCCGAGTGTCTGGGGTCGCGCTTGAGCACGCTTTCGAGCACGGCCACTATCTCCGTGGTCCCAGGCGCGGGCTCGCCCGAAGGCGACCAGAGTTTCCACGGGCGCAGGTTCATCATGCTCTCCGCGTAAAGGGTCGCCGCGTCCAGGTCGTCCGGGTAGCGCTTGACCAACTCGTTCATCGCGGCCTTGTAATCAGCCGCGAGCTTTTGCGAGTCGGCCTGCGGGTCGTCCGAGTACCTTTTCGAGAGGGCCTCTATGTAGGCGCGCTCGCGCTCCGAAGCGCGGGCGGCGAGCGCCTGGGCCTGCTGCAAGTTCGCGTAGGCCTCTTTGAGCTGCGGCGCGTCCGCTTGCAGGTTGTAGTTGGAGCCGAGCGCGAGCGCCACGCCCCAGCGCGCCATCGCCAACTGCGGGTCCAACTCGGCTGCGCGCTTGAACGAGCGCACGGCCTCCTCGTGGTTGAAGGCGTAAACGTAGGCTAGCCCCTGGTCGAAGAACTTCTGCGCCTCGGCGCTCTTCGTCGTGACCGGGTGATGAACTTCGCCGAGGCCGGCCGCCAGTTGCGCGGGCCTTTCTTCGGCCGCCGCGTGGCCGTGCTGGCCGAAGGCCGCGGTGGGAGCGAGGAGTAAGAGTAGTATCAACAGAATTCTCATTTGAAAATCCTCCAACGCCGGCTCACGGGCCGGAACGGGTTTGACGATTTGTCGCACCTAAGAAGTAACGCGCGAAAACACCGCCCCGCGTTCTGAAAGTTTTCTGAAAAAGTTGTGAAGGCGGTAATTCGAGGGAAAAGAAGGCGCGGGGCGGAGACCTGATTTCGATTTGCGATTGCGCCGGAAAGAGGCAATAATTAAATCGCAAATCAAAATTCTAAAATCAAAATTTCCACTCATGCGCGTCACCATCGGACAGATCAACACGACGAACGGCGATTACGCGGGCAACACGGCGAGCGTCCTGCGGGCCATCGAGCGGGCCAGGCGGGACGCCTCCGACCTGGTCGTGCTGCCGGAGACCTGCGTCCAAGGGTACATGTCCTTCGACTGGTTCCTGGACCGCGACGTGGCGCGCTCGTCCTTAGCGCCGCTCGAAAAGATTATCGAGGCGACGGAAGGCTTGACGGCGGTCGTCGGCACGGTCCGGCCCACGGAGCAGGGCGCGGGCCGCAGGCTCTACAACTCCGCGGCCGTGATTCGCAACCGCAAGCTCCTGGGCTTCGCGGACAAGACGCTTCTGCCCGAGTACGACGTGTTCGACGACCCGCGCTACTTCGAGCCGTCGCGCGTGCGCCAGCTCTTTACAATCGGCGACGCGCGGCTGGGCGTCGCCATCTGCGAGGACTTCTGGAACGACAAGACGTTCTGGAAGGAGCGCCTGTACCCGCACGACCCGGCGGACGAGCTGATCGAGATGGGCGCGAGCGTGCTGGTCTCGATCAACGCGTCGCCCTTCAACAAGGGGAAAATGGGCCAGCGCTGCGCGATGGTCTCGCACCGCGCAAAGGCCGCGGGGCTCCCCATCGTCTTCGTCAACCTCGTCGGCGGCAACGACGGCATCATCTTCGACGGCGCGAGCATCGTCGCCGACTGCAAGGGCGAGATAATCTTGCAGGCCCCGCCCTTCGAGGAGTTCTTCGGGACGGTTGATTTGGACTGCGGCGTGGCGCACGACTACTGCCTGCCCGGCGACGACATCGAGACCGTGCACAGCGCGCTCGTGCTCGGGATACACGACTACGCGCGCAAGAACCGCTTCACGACCGCCGTGCTGGGTCTCTCGGGCGGCATAGATTCGGCCGTGGTCGCGGCGCTGGCCTGCGAGGCGCTCGGCTCGGAGAACGTGCTGGCGGTGATGATGCCCTCGCCCTTCTCGTCGCGCGGGAGCATTGACGACTCCGTGGAACTCGGCCGACGCCTCGGCATGAAGACCATAGAGCACCCGATCACGTCGGCGTTCGAGGCGCTGAAGAAGGAGTTGAACCTGCTGACGCCGACGCGCGGCGGCGAGGAGCTGGCGGCGGAGAACTTGCAGTCGCGCCTGCGCGGCAACATCCTGATGACGATCTCGAACAAGGAGGGGAGGCTGCTGCTCTCGACCGGCAACAAGTCGGAGCTTGCGCTCGGCTACTGCACGCTCTACGGCGACACGAACGGCGGGCTGGCCGTGCTCGGCGACCTCCTGAAGACGGAAGTCTACGCGCTCGCGCGCCACTACAACCGCGAGAGCGAAATCATCCCGCGCGAGATTATAGAGAAGCGCCCCTCTGCGGAACTCGCGCCGGGCCAGTTCGACGACCAGTCCCTGCCGCCCTACGACAAGATCGACCCCATCCTCCAACTCTACTTCGAGCAGAAGGCGACGCCCGATGAGATTATCGCGGCGGGCCACGACACGGAGATGGTTTACGACCTGCTGAATCGCGTCGAATCCCCCGCCAACGAATTCAAGCGGCGGCAACTGCCGCCGACGCTCATCATCTCTAAGAACGCCATCGGCATCGGCCGCCGCCGCCCCGTCACGCACCGCTTCCGCCGCCGCCCGCCGACCGACGAAGAGCGCGCCAGCGTCACGCGCGCCTGACGCCGCGCACGCGGCCCGCGACTCCGCCCCGAGCGGGAACAATTCTTGTTGAAATGCGGCCCGCGCCGGGAAGATAATCGTGCGCGCACGGAAGACGGCTTCACGGGAGGCGCGTTCCCCGAGCGCCTCCCTTCGAACGGACGCCTCATCATTTTCTGCTTCGGCCGCAGCGAGGAGACTCATCCAATGCCTGAAGGAACGGCCCCGGAAGGGCAAAAGACGTGCTTCGTCGTCATGGGCTTCGGCGAGAAGGTGGACTTCCAAACCGGGCGCAAGCTCAACCTGGACGCCTCCTACCACAACATGATTAAGCCGGCCGTCGAGGACGCCGGCCTCAAGTGCATCCGCGCCGACGAGATCGTCCACTCGGGCGTGATAGACGTGCCGATGTACGAGCAGCTCCTCAACGCAGACATCGTCATCGCGGACCTCTCGACCTACAACCCGAACGCCTTTTACGAGCTGGGCGTGCGCCACGCGCTCCGGCCCTTCTCGACCATCATCATCGCCGAGGACAAGCTCAACTACCCTTTCGACGTGAACCACATCGTCATCCGCCGCTACCGCCACCTGGGCGACGACATAGGCGTCGGCGACGCGCGCAAGTTCAGCGCCGAGCTGAAGCAGGCACTGGCCGTCATCCTCGCGCAGCAGAAGAACGACAGCCCCGTCTACGAATTCCTCAACGGCCTGACGCCCCCAGAGATCAGGCAACTGGCGGCCGACGTGGCCGCGCAGGCCGCGCAGACACGCGGGGCCGCGCCCCCGTCGGAGGCGAGCGACGTCACCCTGCGCGTGCTCATGCAGCAGGCGGACAAGGCGCAAAGGCGCAACGACTTCGTGACGGCCAGGAGCCTCCTCGAAGACATCCGCGAGATGATGAGGCCGAAAGACCCCGACGACCAGCGCCAGGAAGACCCTTACATCATCCAGCGGCTCGCGCTCGTCACCTACAAGAGCGAGCAGCCCAACCCGCGGGCGGCGCTCGAAGAGGCGCGCGAGCTGCTCAAGACGCTCGACCCCAACACCTCGAACGACACGGAGACGCTCGGCCTCTGGGGCGCGGTGCACAAGCGGCTCTGGGACATAACCGAGGACGAACAGTACCTGGACGAAGCGGTGCGCAGCTACGAGCGCGGCTTCCGCCTGCGACACGACTATTACAACGGCATTAACCTGGCGTTCCTGCACAACGTCTATGCCGCCGCCTATAATCGTCGCGCTGACGCCGCCGCGTCCGCCGAAGAGGCCACGTCCGTGCGGGCCGAGGCCATCTCGTGTTTCGTGCAGGCCAAACGCATCCGCCGAGAAGTAATCTCGATTTGCGATGAGTTGCTGGCCGGGGATGAGCTGACGAGCGAGCAGAAGTATTGGACGATGGCGACGATGGCCGAAGCGTACCTCGGCGCGGGCGACGAGGCCGCCGCCGGGCGGAAGCTCGACGAGGCGTTCGCCCTCCCGGCGGCCGCGGACTGGATGAAGGACAGCACGCAACAGCAGATGGACAAGCTGCGCCAACTGCTCGCCAAGTCGCCGCTGAACTACATCAAGTCCGAAGTTTAGTCGGCGCTCCTCTTCAGCCACTCGTCGCGCAGGACGGCGTAGAGGTACTCGCTCCCCCACTTGCCCTTGAACCAGATGTTCTGGATGAAGTGTCCTTCGCGCCGCATCCCCAGGCGTTCGAGCAGCGCGGCCGACTTCTCGTTCTCGCAGTCGGTGATCGCCGTGACGCGGTGCAGCTTAAGTTCCGCGAAGGCGTAATCGAGGACGCGGGCCGCGGCTTCGCGCGCGAGGCCCTTTCCGTGGAAGGCGCGCGCCACGGTGAAGCCTATCTCCGCCTGCCTCTCGTCCGACATTCTCAGCGCGACGTGGCCGACGAGCGCGCCCGTCTCTTTCAATTCGAGCGCGAAGGTGAACCACTGCATGGGCTCGCCCGGAGAGCGATTCTTCTGCTGCTCGATGACGTCGCGCGCCTGCTCGGCGGTGTAAGACTCCCAGGATTGGTAGCGGGCGACCAGCGGGTCGTTGAGGTACGCCAGGAACGGCCCGAGGTCCGCGTCCGCGAAGCGGCGCAGGATCAGGCGCGGGGATTCGATGGAAGTGAAAACCGCCACGCCCACAGCATATCAAACTTCAAACGTGATATGCTTGGGCGACCAACCGCAAGGCGAGAAAAACTCGGAGGACTTTTGAGCGATGGCTGAGGCTGACATCGGGATGGCTGGGCTGGGCGTGATGGGCTTGAACCTCGCGCGCAACATGGAGCGCAACGGCTACGCGGTCGCGGTCTGGAACCGCGAGGCCGAGGCCGTGAACGAGTTTCTGGCACAGGAAGGCGAGGGCAAGCGCTTCGTCGGGACGAGGACGCCAGAGGAGTTCGTCAAGTCCCTGAAGCGCCCGCGCCGCATCATGATGATGATTAAGGCCGGCCCGCCCGTAGACTGGACGATCGACCAGTTCAAGCCGTACCTCGAAGCGGGCGACATCCTGATTGACGGCGGCAACTCCTGGTTCGAGGACACGCAGCGGCGCGAGGCCGCGCTCCGCTCCGAGAACCTGCGCTTCATAGGCTCCGGCGTCTCCGGCGGCGAGGAGGGCGCGCTCTGGGGGCCGTCTTTGATGCCGGGCGGGGCGCGCGAGGCTTACGAAGAGATACGGCCCATCTGGGAGGCCATCGCGGCCAAGACCGAGGACGGGGCTTGCACGACCTACGTCGGCCCGGACGGCGCGGGCCACTACGTCAAGATGGTGCACAACGGCATAGAGTACGGCGACATGCAGCTCATCGCCGAAGCCTACGACATACTGCGCCGCGTGCTGGGGCTTCAGGCGGACGAGCTGGCCGACATCTTCGCCGAGTGGAACCGGGGCTCGCTCGACTCCTACCTCATCCAGATCACGTCGGAAATCTTCCGCGTGAAGGACAGCGAGACGGGACGGCCGCTGGTCGATTTGATACTGGACAAGGCTGGGCAGAAGGGGACGGGCAAGTGGACGGCGCAGGTCGCGCTCAACTTCGGCGTGATGATTCCGACCATCAACGCCGCCATAGAGGCGCGCTTCATCTCCGCGCTCAAGGACGAGCGCGTGGCGGCGAGCCAGGTCCTCAAGGGGCCGGGGGCTTCGGCCTGGGCGGGAGACCGGCGGCAGTTGATTGACGCCGTGCGCGACGCGCTCTACGCCTCGAAGATATGTTCTTACGCGCAGGGGTTCAACCTGATTCGCGCCGGCTCCGACGAGTACAAGTGGGACATCAATCCGGGCGAGATGGCGCGCATCTGGAAGGGCGGGTGCATCATCCGCGCGAGGTTTTTGGATTCGATCAAGACGGCTTACCAGCGCCAGCCCGAGCTGAAAAATTTACTGCTGGACGAAGACTTCCGCGCGTGGATGGAGGGGGCGCAGAGCAACTGGCGCACGGCCATCAGCGTCGCGCAGCAGCACGGCGTCCCCGTGCTGGCGATGGGCGCGAGCCTCGCCTACTTCGACTCCTACCGCACGGCCGACCTCCCGCAGAACCTCACCCAGGCCCAGCGCGACTACTTCGGCGCGCACACCTACGAGCGCGCAGACAAGCCCGAACTCGGCGCGATTCACACCGACTGGGAAGCCGACAAGCCGCGCGAGTAAGAACGGGCGTGATGAATTAATCGTAGGGGCAGGGACGAGCCCCGCCCCTACAAATTAAAATTAACCTCGGTGTAATAAAACCTCCGGCCGCCCGTTTCTATACAGGCGGCAAGATTAACCGGCCACTTTCTTACCGCCCTACTGACGGCCACCAGCTCGATTCAATCATCGGAGGTTTCATCATGAAAAGACACTTGCGCCTGGCGGCGGGCCTCGCTTGCCTGCTCCTCTTCGCGGCGCAGGCATCGGCAGAGTTGCCCGCCCTTATCCCCCGCGACGTTCTCTTCGGCAACCCGGAGAAGGCGGGGCCGCAGATTTCTCCCGACGGGAAGATGATCGCCTACCTCGCGCCCGAGGGCGGCGTGCTCAACGTCTGGGTCCGCACGTTAGGTCAGACGGACGACCGCGTCGTCACCTCGGACAAGAAGCGCGGCGTGCGCATCTACTTCTGGCAGCAGGACAGCCGCCACATACTCTATTTGCAGGACGAGGGCGGCAACGAAAACTGGCACGTTTACCAGACAGACCTCGCGACGAAGGAGACGCGCGACCTGACGCCCTTCGAGAAGGTGCAGGCGCGCATCATCGCCGTCGACCCCAAGTTCCCCGACGCGATTCTGGTCGCCATCAACAACCGCGACCCGAAGGTCCACGACATTAACCGCATCGACCTCAAGACCGGCAAGACCGAGATGATCGTCGAGAACAAGGACGGCATGGAGAGCTTCGCCGCGGACAACAACCTGCGAGTGCGCGCCGCGAAGAACGTGCTGCCCGACGGCGGCACGGAGGTTTTCGTCCGCGACGACGAGCAGTCGGCGTGGCGCAGCTTTCAGAAGTGGGGGCCGGACGAAGTCAGCGGCAGCATCGCGGGCTTCTCGCCCGACGGCAAGAAGCTCTGGCTCATCTCCAGCGTGGACGCCAACACCGGGCGGCTGGTGGAAGCGGACATCAGTACGGGTAAACAGACCGTCGTCGCCGAAGACAAGCAGTACGACGTGAGCGGCGCGATGTCGCACCCGACGAGGCGTCACCTCGAAGCCGTCCGCTTAGTGCGCGCGCGCAGCGAGTGGGTCGTGATTGACAAGGCCATCAAGGCTGACTTCGACGCGCTCAGGAAAGTGCGCGACGGCGACTTCAGCGTCACGAGCCGCGACGACGCAGACAAGACCTGGCTGGTCGCTTACGCGATGGACAACGGCCCCATCTATTACTACACGTACGACCGCCCGAGCAAAAAGGCCGCGCTCCTCTTCAGCAACCGCCCGGCGCTCGAAAAGTACACGCTCGCGCGCATGCGCCCCGTCTCGTTCCAGGCGCGCGACGGGATGACGATTCACGGCTACCTGACGCTCCCCGTCGGCGTGCCCGAGAAGAACCTGCCGATGGTCTTGAACGTCCACGGCGGGCCGTGGGGGCGCGACACCTGGGGCCTGGACCCGGAGGTGCAGTGGCTGGCTAACAGAGGCTACGCGGTCTTTCAGGTCAACTTCCGCGGCTCGACCGGGTACGGCAAGGCGCACCTGAACGCTGGCAACCGCCAGTGGGGCGCGAAGATGCACGACGACTTGCTCGACGCGAAAAACTGGGCCATCAAGCAGGGCTACGCGGACCCGAAGAGGGTCGCCATCTACGGCGGCTCTTACGGCGGCTACGCCACGCTCGTCGGCCTGGCCTTCACGCCCGAAGAGTTCGCCGCCGGCGTGGACATCGTCGGCCCGAGCAACCTCAACACGCTGCTCAAGTCCATCCCCCCGCACTGGGGGCCGATCAAGGCGCGCTTCACCAAGCGGATGGGCGACACGGAGGAGTTCCTCAACTCGCGCTCGCCGCTCTTCAAGGCCGGCCAGATCACCAGGCCGCTGCTGGTCGCGCAGGGCGCGAACGACCCGCGCGTCAACATCAAGGAGAGCGACCAGATCGTGGAAGCCATGCGCAAGGCCAACAAGCCCGTCGAGTACGTCGTCTTCGCGGACGAGGGCCACGGCTTCGCGCGCCCCGCCAACCGCCTCTTCTTCTACGCCAGGGCCGAAGAGTTCCTCGCCAAGTACCTCGGCGGACGCTCCGAGCCCGCCGGCGAGATCAAGGGACACTCGGGAGAAATCAAGTAGCAGCAGGCAGCAGGCAGCGGGCAGTTAAAGGCAGGAAGGCAGTCGAGTTTGATTGACTCGACTGCCTTCTTCTCTTTCTTTTAACTGCCCGCTGCCTGCTGCCTACTGTTTTTTCGGCGGGACCGCGAGGGGGATGTCGCCGTCGTCGATGACGAGGGGCTCCTGCGAGTTGGGCCTGACCTTGAGCGTGGGCGGGGTGGTGGGCTTGGTGCGCGGAATCTTGACGGTCGCCACGTCCGAGGAGCGGCGCAGGATCGCGCCGCCGCGCCCCGCGACCCAGGCGTCCGAGCCGCCGAGGTAGGCGACGCCGAAGAGCGCCGCGCTCGTCACCGTCGGCTGAAGCTCCCACGTCAGGCCGCCGTCCTTCGTGCGCAGGACGCGCCCCTGGTCGCCGGCCACCAGCACGTCGTCGCGCGCGGCCGCGCCGACGCCGAAGAGGTTGCCGCCCACGCCGCTCTCCTGGTCCTTCCACGTCAGGCCGCCGTCGTCCGTCCTCAGAATCAGCCCGTCGCCGCCGACCGCGTAGCCGCGCAACGCGTCCGCGAACGTCACGTCGTAGAGCCACTCCTTCGCGTTCAGCCTGACTTGCGTCCACGTCTCGCCCCCGTCCTCTGTCCGCAGGATGGTGCCCTGCGAGCCGACGACGACGCCGCGCCTCTCGTCCGTGAACGTCACGTCTTCGAGCCAGGAGTAACTGTTCGTCGGGCGGTAGCGCCAACTGTCGCCGCCGTCCTCCGTGTAGAGGACCGTGCCGCGCGCGCCCGCGGCCCAGCCGCGCTCGGGCGTGACGAAGAAGACGCCGAACAAGTCTTCCTTGCCGGGCACGACCGTCGCCGCCTCCCAGATGGAGCCGCCCGAAGTGGTGCGCAGGATGGTCCCGCGCTCGCCGACGGCCCAGCCCTGCGCCTGGTTGATGAAGAAGACCGAGTTGAGGCGCGCGGCCGTGCCGGAGTAGCGCGGCGTCCAATCCTTGCCGCCCGAGTCCGTGTCCAGAATCTTGCCGCGCGAGCCGACGGCCCAGCCGCGCTCGTCGTCCAGGAAGAAGATGTCCGCGAGGTCGTCGCGCCCGCCCTCCGTCAGTCGCTGCCAACTCATCCCGCCGTCGTCCGAGCGGAGCACGAGTCCTTCGCTCCCCGCGGCCCAGCCCGTCTGCACGTCCGCGAAGTAGACCGTCACCAGCTTCGGGCTGGTGCGCACGTTGACTGGAACCCACGTCGCGCCGCCGTCGCCCGTGGCGAGCACGACGCCGCGGTCGCCCGCGGCCCAGCCGCGCCGCTCGTCCGCGAAATGGACCGACAAGAGGTCGGCGTTGGAGAGCGTCTCGACGGGTGCCCACTTCTCGCCGCCGTCGTCCGTCCTCAGAATCAGGCCGCCGTACCCGACGGCGAAGGCGCGCTTCTCGTTGACGAAAGCGACGCCGGTCAGGGGCTGCTCCGTGGGCGTAGTTATCTGCTTCCAGGTCTCGCCGCCGTCGTAGGTCAGGAGCAGCGTACCGCGCTCGCCGACGGCCGCGCCGTTCGTCTTGTTGGCGAAGGCGACGCCGTAAAGGTGCGAGCGCACGGGCGTGCGCATCACGCTCCAGGTGGTGCCGCCGTCTGTCGTCGCGACGCCGCTGCCGTAAGTGCCCACGGCCCAGCCGCGCTCAGGGTCCGCGGCCGAGAACGTGACGGCGTAGAGGTGGTCTTTGATGCCCGAAGACCTCGCCGCCCACTTGCCGCCGCCGTCGGTCGTCGTCAGGACGACGCCGCGCGCGCCGACGGCCACGGCCCGCTTCCTGTCCTTGACGTAGAGGCCGTAGAGCGTCGTCACGACGGGCGAGCGCTGCACCTCCCACTCGTAGCCGCCGTCGTCCGTGCGCAGGATGGAGCCGTCCGCGCCGACGGCGAGGCCGTGTTTCTTGTCGGGGGCGAAGCGGATCGCGTGAATCGGGTTGCCCTGGGGCCTGGGGTTCTGCCACTGCCAGCCGCGCGTCTGCGCCGCGGCGGTCGCGAAGGCGGACGCGGCCAGGACCAGGAGACACGCGCAGCGCAAGGACGCGCGCCGGAAAGCGCGCGCCGGGCGCGGGCCTGTTTTTGAGGAAGAAGCGAACACCTACTGTACCGAGAATCAGACGGCTGCAAGATGAGGGCGCAAAACCCGAACGCCTCGCTTTATCGGGAACGAGGATTCTATATTAGTCCAAAGTCCAAAGTCCAAAGTCCGAAGTCGTGGGCGCGGAGAATTAATCAAATCAGGGCAGTGATAAGTCGGGGCCGGGGGCGGGGCGCGGAAGGCGGCGGGCTGGGCCAAAACATTTAGGTTGACATGGGGCAGCAAGGGGTATATAAGCCGCGATTGCTTATTCCAGATGAACTCATAATGCGTCATCGGCAGGAGGACGGGAACCTCGCGCCATCTAAATTTTTCTTCTCACTAAGGGAATTAGAACGTGCGCCCTCTCAGGCACATCTCGTTCGCCACAGCCGCCGGCCACTTCTCAGTCACGGGTCCGCGGCCGCACGCCACCGAGATCGTCCTCGACCCCCTCGACCCCCTCGACCTTGTAAAACTCACTCCGCTCATGCGACTGACGGACGGCCGGGCCGAAACGACTATCGGCCTCATAGACGGGCCGGTCGTGACAACCCACCCGGACATGGCCGGCGCGAAAGTTCGCGAGATGCCGGGGACGCGCGGCGGCACCTGCGCCCGCGCCGGTAGCGCCGCGTGCGTGCACGGGACGTTCGTGGCCGGCATCCTGTGCGCGAAGAGAGGTTCCGCCGCCCCTGCCGTCTGCCCCAACTGCACCCTGCTCGTCCGGCCCATTTTCGCGGAGACCACCCAGGCGAACGGCCCCATGCCGAGCGCGACCCCGGAAGAACTCGCAGCCGCGATTATCGATTGCGTTAACTCGGGCGCTCACGTCATCAACTTGAGCGCCGCGCTGGTGCGACCCTCTTCCAGGGGCGAGCGCAGTTTGGAAGAGGCGCTTAACTACTCCGCGAGGCGCGGCGTCATCGTCGTCGCGGCGGCGGGGAATCAGGGGACCGTGGGGAGTTCCGCCATCACGCGCCACCCCTGGGTCATTCCCGTCACCGCCTGCGACCTGAGAGGCAGGCCCGTAGGCTTTTCAAACCTCGGACACTCCATCGGGCGGCGCGGGCTGGGCGCGCCTGGGGTCGGCGTCACGAGCCTCGGGGCCGACGGCAAGCACCACACTTTCGGCGGGACGAGCACCGCCGCGCCGTTCGTGACCGGCGCGGTCGCGCTGCTCTGGTCGGAGTTTCCCGGCGCGACCGCGGCGGCGGTGAGGAACGCCGTCACGCGGCCCGTCGCGGTGCGCCGGACGGGAGTCGCGCCCCCTCTGCTGGACGCCTGGGCGGCGTACCAACTGATGGCGACAACTCACGGGGGCAGGAGAGTGTCATGAAGAAGAGAGACGCGAAGAGCGATGCCGCCGCAGGCAAGGGTGAGCGCCGGCCTCACCGCGTGCGTTTGCCTGGGTTCGTGAGCGACGAGGACGTGGGCCTCGGCGATGTCATCAAGCGCGCCACTTACGCCGTCGGCATCAAGCCCTGCGGCGGCTGCGAGCAGCGCGCCGCGGCGCTCAACCGCTGGATGGTCTTTTCCGGCAGGCGTAAAGGCTGACCACAGACGGGGCCTGACCCCGACAGGAGAAGAATGTCATGGAGCAAACCGAACTGAACGAGCAACCCCCCAACCAGCTCGGCGCGGGCGGCGCGGCCCCGCCGGCCGAGCCACGCGCTCACGACCACCGCGAGAGGCCGAGGTCCGCGCAGGTCGGCCCCGCGGCCTGCGCCACCTGCGGGGCGGCGGTCGAGCACATCGGCAACGGGGCGGTCACCCCTTCTTACGTCTTCGCCATCGGCAGAGTCGAGGTGCGGTTCCCGACTCTGGCCGTGGAGAAAGAGTTCTTGCAGGCGACCGGGCGCGTGAACACGAAAGGACTCACGGACCGTGGGGCGCTGCGCGCGGTCCTGACTGAGCGGACGAACCGCTACATCGCCCGCCAGGTCTGCTGGGTGTTCACCATCGCGGGCCTGGAAACCTACATCCTCGTCCCGCGCGACCCGGCGGACTACGACCAACTACTGGACGCCGTGCGGCCACAGCCGAGCCCGCTGGACCTCGATGTCGTCGTCGGCGTGCGCGGGCCGATTGCCGCGCCGGAGACGTGCAACGGGCTGATGGTGCCCGTCGTCGCCTTCGACCAAATCTACTCCTTCGACCGCAACGCGCTCATCAAGGCGCTGCCCGCGCGCAAGGGGGCCAGGGCCAAAGGGTACGGCCAGTCGGCGGAAGAATTGTTCGACCGCATCATGCTGCTGGCGGACAACGGGGGCTCGGCCGACGAGCACCGCGCGCTGAATTACCTGGCGTGCCGCTACCCGGCCGTCTACAACTGCGTGGCCGACGCCTACGAGCGCGACTCGTCGCTGACGGCCGTTGACGTGCAGCCGTCGCCGCTCAGCGGGACGCGCAACATCGTGGACGTAATCTTCTCCTTCACCAACCGCAACACGGACGTGGTCGAGAAGTTCTTCACGCGCGTCGACGTGACCGAGGAGTTCCCGTTCCTCGTCACCAAGATGTCGCCGTACTTTGACCGTTGAACACGAAACACGCTTAGGAGGTCACTGAGATGAGCCTGCCGGGATTCACCGCCGATGTTTCGCTCTACGAGACCGGACGGCATTACGTGACCGGAAGGCACGCGCCCATTTCGGCGAGACAGGTGGGTGCGGTCAGGCCGACGATGGAGGTCATCGAAAACTTCGGTTGCCGCCCCGGTCGGCTCGAACTCGGCGAGGGCGAGAACATGGTCTGTCTTGACCCGGACAATCCCTGGGGCGAAGGCGGCGGCGGCGGGGACTGGCCCGACCCGCCGGCTGGTGAGCCGCCAGGCGGGTCCGGGTCCGGGTTCGAATTCACCGAGCCGCCCAGGCCGCCCCCGGTAAAGGTTACTCATCGTTGCAATACGTCGGAGGCTGACTTCTGGTATACCTGTGCGACTGATTGTCTGACTTTCGCTACTTTGGACGACCGGGCCTATAGTGAGTGTTTGCAGTCCCACGGCTGTGATACTGAAACGTACGACCCTCGTGCGGAAGACATATGTCCGGCGTGTCCTAAGTCGAGGTATCGCACAACTCTCCTCACCGACTGGAATACTCAACTCTGTGTTGATTACTGTGACGACGAAAGTATGAAAATCGACAATTGTACTCTCCGAGCGGACATGAAGAAAAGATTCCTGAAGCCCTGGAGCGCCTGGAAACTTAAGAGAAAAAATGAGCAAGGAAAGCCAGTGGAGTAAGCAGGGGCCGGCCGGCGAGATTGCCGGGCTCCGGGTGGCTTTAAGCGCTGCTTATTCTCGAAGCCGGCGGGGAGAATCTTGCCGGTCAGCGGCCATGACTCTATTAGGCTTTAACGTTACGAAGAATCTTAAACCTGGTCACCGATGGGAGGTGCAGTTATGAACTTACCCGGATTCAACGCCGAGGCGGCGCTCGGAACACACGCGACCGCCTTCCGCCGTCAGACTTCGGTCGAGAGTGTTGGGACTCAATCTTTCGACAACCGCGTCGTCCCGAGTTTCAACCAGCGGCCAACGTCCGGCTGCGGCCCGTGCATGGAACTCAAGTGGCCGAACGGGACCGGCACCGGCGCGTGCGTCAAGTATTGCTGTAACGCCCTCGGGTGCGAGATGGTGTCCTGCACGTGCCCGACAAGGCCGGGGGCGGGCATAACGATCTGAAGAGCCGCGGCGGCCGAGTCCGTGCGAAGTCGGGCTAATAGTTCTGCGCCGGGGGGAACGCGGGGTTGGCACGGACCTGGCGGGCCTGCCAGAGGTGGCGCTGCTCGTGCGCGATGAGGAGGGCGAACTCCTGGCCGAGGCTGAGCCTCAGGAGCTTGGTCACGGGCGAGGTGACTTTGGCGCGCTTGAGGTTGATGCCGTTGGACTCGCGCAGGAGGCCGAGCAGCTCGTCCTGTAGCGCGAAGAAGTCGCGCTCGACATCTCCGCGCGCGCGGTCGGGCCTGGGCCTGAAGACGGCGGGCGCTTTGAACTTCATGCGCGGCCGCGGCCCCATCGAGCGGACGATCATCTGGCCCAGAATCCCGTAGCGGAACGGCCCGCGGCTGTAGAGCTTCCGGCGGCGCGCGTCCTCAAGCGTCTCGCGTATGTGGCCGACGGCGACGCGCCCCGTCTGCGTGAGGTGGTCGAGGCATTCGGCGATTGACCACTGGCCGGGCGCGGGCCGCCAGTTGAACTGCGCGTCCGTCAGCTCACTCGTCAAATCCCTCGCATCCACGCCGACGGCTTCGAGCAGCCTGCGGAAGTCCTCCAGGTCCGAGACCAAAGGCTCGGAGTCCAACGCCGGCCCGCCGGTAGTTGCTGCCATCTTTTTACGTCCCTCTTCTCCCGCTCAGAGGCCGACCCGGCGCACGAGGTCCGCGAAGCGCGGGTCCGAGCGCAGGTTGTCCAGGAGCGGGTCAACTTTGAAGTAGGCTATCTCCGAGGAGCGGTCCCGGTAGCTCTTTTCGAGCCACTCGAAGGCCCTGTCCTTGTCGTTCAGGCCGGCGTAGACGAGCGCGAAGGTGTAGGACGAGACGTAGCGCTGCTGTGCCAGTTTGTTCAACTCGTCGAGCATCCTCAAGGCGTCGTCGCTACGGCCCGAGAGGGCGTAGGCGTGGCCCAGCAGCCCCAGCACGAGCGGGTCGTCGTTCAATTCCCGCGCCTCCCGGTACTCGGCTATCGCCTCCGCGTAAGAGCCCTTCATCACGTAAGCCTCGCCCAGCCAGTAGTGCGCGGGGTAGAACCCGCGGTCCATCTCTATCGTCTTGCGCAACTGCTCGACGGCCCTGTCGAACTGCCGCGCGCTGACGTAGATGCTCCCGAGGTCCGAGTTGATGATGAGCGAGAGCGGGTCCAAGTCGACGGCGCGCTTCATCTCGGCGATGGCCTCGTCGTAGCGCTCCATGACCAGGAGCGGGCCGTTGGCGTACCAGTGGCGGGCCGTCGCGTAGTTCGGGTTCAGCTCGATGGCCCGCCTGTACTCCCTGTCCGCCTCGACCAAATTCCAGTCGTAGTCCAGGAGCACGCCGGCCAGCGAGTTGTGCGCCTCGGCGAGCGTCTCGTCTATGGCGAGGGCGCGCTGGGCGGCCGCCTTCGCCTTCGGGTAACTCTCCTCGGGCGTGCCGGCCGAGTAGCGCGAGAGCAGGATGTACGTGTCCGCGAGCCCCGCGTAGGCCAGCGCGTAAGAAGGGTCGTGCTCAATCGCGCCGTTGAAATATTCTATCGCGCGCTTGAACGCCTCGCCCGTGCGCTTGTTCCAGTAGAAGCGGCCCTTGAGGTAGAGCTGGTAAGCCTCCGGGTTATCCGTGTAGCGCTTGGTCACCAGGCTCTCCTCGGGCGGGGTGAGGCGCGTGCGCAGGTTGGCGGAGATTTCGCGCGCGATGTCGCGCTGCACGACGAGCAGGTCGGAGACTTTGCGGTTGTAGGTCTCGCCCCAGAGCTGTTTGTTGAGGGCCGCGTCCACCAGCTCGACGCTGATGATCAAATTGTCGTCGCGCTGCGTGATGCGGCCCGTGAAGACCGCGCGCACGCCCAGCTCGCGCGCGACCTGCACCGCGTCCGTCTCGCGCCCCTTGTAGCGGAAGACGGAGCTGCGCGCGATGACGCGCATGTTCGGGAGCTGCGCCAGGCTGTTGATGGTGCTCTCGGTCAGGCCGTCCGAGAGGTACTCCATGTTCGGGTCGCGGTTCTGGTTGACGAACGGCAGGACGGCGATGGAATCAATCGCGGCCTCGGAGCCGCGCCCGCGCAGGTAGAGCCAGAGCCCGACGGCGAGGGCGGCCAGCGCGAGGAGCCCCGCGGCCGCGGCGAGCCTGTTGAGTTTGAGCCTGCGGGCGCGTGGGCTCTCCATGCTCAGGGTCCGGGCCGCCGCGGCGTTGCCGGCGGTCTGCGTCTCGACGGACCCGGCGCTCGGCTCGGGCGCGCTCACGGCCTTCTCGCCGCTCCGGGCCTGGGCCGGCGTCGCCTCAGTCCCGCCGGAAGACGCGCCGGAGCGGCCGAGCCTCTCGCCGAACTCCAACTCCTGTTTGAGCGCCTTGAGGTCTTGCAGCAACTCCCTGATGTTGCGGTAGCGCCGGTCGCGCTCCTTGGCGAGCATCCTGGAGACGATGCGCTGCAACTCCGGCGGGACGTCGGGCGCGCGCGCGGCGAGCGGCGCGGGCTCGCGCTCCAGCACGCGCGCGATGATCTGCGTCGGCATCTCGCCTTCGAAGGGGTGCGCGCCCGTCAGCATCTCGTAGAGGATGACGCCCAGGCTCCAGATGTCCGTGCGGCCGTCGACGGGCTTGCCGCTCGCCTGCTCGGGCGACATGTACTTGGCCGTGCCCATCACGACGCCGGGGTTGGTGAGGTACACGCGCTGCGTCGGCGCGTCCGGGTCGGCCTGGTCCGAATCCTTCTCCGTCTCGATCAGCTTGGCGAGGCCGAAGTCGAGCACCTTGACGTAGCCGTCCTTGCGCAGCATGACGTTCTCAGGCTTGATGTCGCGGTGGACGATGCCGGCGTCGTGGGCGGCCTTGAGCGCGGTCGCGACCTGGATCGCCAGGTCGAGCGCCGCGGCCGGGCGCATCGGCGCGTCCATCATAATGAGCGCGCGCAGGGTCTCGCCCTCGACGAACTCGGTGGCGATGAAGTGCGTGCCTTTGTCTGTGCCAATTTCGTGGATCGTGAGGATGTTCGGGTGGTTCAGGGCGGAGGCGGCGCGGGCCTCCTGCTCGAAGCGGTGCAGCCGGTCCTTGTTGTCCATCAGGTCGGCGGGCAGGAGCTTGAGCGCGATCTTGCGGTTGAGCCGCGTGTCCAGGGCCAGGTAGACCACGCCCATCCCGCCGGACCCCAGCTCGGACTGGATTTCGTAGCGACCAATCTTAGTGCCCTGCGCAAAGGCCATAATCACGGAGGGGGGCGCGCCGAACTCAAGTCAGCCACGCCATTCTAGCCGCGTTCAGCCGGCGGCGCTAGAAGTTTGAGGTGCTGCCGGGCCCCAGATTATTCCGTCTCCCCGGCGCTGCCGAGGCTGTCGACCGCGTCGCGCAGGACGCCCTCGTCGACGCGGCCCAGCGCGGCGATGCGGCGGGCGGCGCGGTCGGCCGCCTCCTGTATGACGTGGCCGGCGTGACCCTTGGCCCACTCCCAGGTGATCGTGTGCGCGCGCGCGGCCTCGTCCAGACGCTCCCACCACTCGTGATTCGACTTGCGGCGGAAGCGGCCCGACATCGTCTCGACGACGTAGCGCGAGTCGGTGACGACGCGCACGCGGCAGGGCTCGCGCAGGGCCGTGAGGCCGATGGCGGCGGCCGCGATCTCGGCCTGCTGGTTGGTCGCGCGCCCCAGGTATTCGCCGACGCCGCGCCAGAGCCCCTTGTAGCCGAGGAGCGCCACGGCGGCCGCGCGCGTCTCGGCGAGCCCGTTGCCCAGGCTCGACCCGTCGCAGAAAATCGTCACGGATTTTCGGGAGGGATGAGGGCGGGGGGATGAGGGATGAGGGGAAGAACTCTTTGTCATTGCTTAACCTCTCACCTCGGCTATTTCATCCCTCATCCCTCCGCCCTCATCCCTTCTTGTGACGTGGATGATGTGGTCGACGTTCTCCTCGAAGGTGTCGTCGTGGGAGATGACGAAGAGCTGGTCGAAGTGCTGCACCTGGCCGATCTGCTGTGCGAGGCGCTCGCGCCGCTCGGCGTCCATGTTGACCGTCGGCTCGTCGAAGAAGGCGAGCCGTATGTCGGAGAGTTGCTTGAGGAGCGCGAGCCGTATGGAGAGCGCGGCCGCCATCTGCTCGCCGCCCGAGAGGTTCGGGAACGAGCGCTCGTGCCCCTCCTCTTCGAGCAGGATTTCGTAGTCGCGCGACCAGCGGAGCGCGCGCCCCGCCTCGCCCGTAATCTCGCGGAAGAGCTGGTTGGCCTCAATCGAGATGTTGAACAGGTAACTCTCGGTGACGAGCGGGCCAGCCTGTCGCAAGGTGTCGCGTATGAACTCGGTCGCCTCGTTCAGCTCTGTGAGCCTTTCGACTTCGTTCACCTGCTCGCGCCACTGCTCGCGCACCTCCGCGAGCCGGGCTATCTCGGACGCCTTCTCCGCCTCGCTCTTCGCGGTCTCTTCGAGCTTGGCCCGCGTGGCCGCCTCCGCGCGCGCGGCCTCGACCAGCGCGGCGCGCTCCGAGTCGTGCCGCTCGCGGCTGTAAGCGCCCGACGCGGCTTCGAGCCTCGC
>Ga0196962_10000122_pt1 | contig 48183 bp, 76 predicted proteins | sample S3v_20metaG_FD_183186 | JGI IMG/M metagenome (GOLD analysis project Ga0196962, IMG submission 183186) | Soil microbial communities from Anza Borrego desert, Southern California, United States - S3+v_20 | ecosystem: Environmental > Terrestrial > Soil > Desert | place: USA: California | collected...
GTGCCGTTGGGCTGTTCCGACGCCATTCACTGCGGCTGGTGGCGTGGGGTGGCGGTCGTGGTCATCGCGGGCCTCCTGGGAAGGCAGTGGGGGGTTGGCGGAGGCCAGGGGGTGACGAAGACCACCCTTTGGGGTGGCGTCGCGGCGCTCGGCTCGTGGCAGCCTGCGCGTTGCCGTGGCGTCCCGTTGGCCTCCTAAAGCAGACGGGGCGCTGCGGCGCTCTAAAGGTTCGCTGCCGCCAGGGCGCCGATGATGCGCTCGACCCACGGGCCGAGCGTGCTCGGCGGACCCTGAAAGTTGATCGTCACCGACGACGGAGAGCCACCGTCACCGTGCGTGTACTCCGTGCTCTCCACGAGCCACACCTGCTCCGACGGCAAGTCGCTGATGATGCACCGGTCGCCCGCCCGCACCTTGTACACCGGCTGCTGGATGCCGCGGCGGTCACGGATCGTCCCGCGCTTCACCGCTCGGCCCGGCCCGTTCGGCCGCTGCGCCTCCGCCAACGCCACGCGGCCGAGTTGGATCGCGTCCGCCTGCGTCTGCAACGGCAGCGACAACTCGATCGTCTTGACGATCCCCGCCCGGTTCGCCGGGTTCGACGCGCTCAAATCCCTGAGTTCCACGTGATCCTGGGGAAGCAGCGTTTTCGTCACGCCGTCCGCGGCGTCCGTGAACGTCACCTCGATCCCGTTCGCGACGCCCTCCGCCGACAGGCCCTGCTCGTCAAGCTCGGTGCCGAAGTCGGTGGTGCGAAGCTCCCAGTCCCAGTCCGTGTAGTCCGGCGGCCCGAAGTGGACGGTGCCGCCCTCCCAGCACTCAAGGCCCCACTCGTGGAACTTGTTGACGGTCAGCATCGCGTCGTACGGGTGCGTGCGCTCGAGGAACACGAGATGCCCGATGGGGTATGTCGTCTGCCGCACCCCGCCCGGGTTGAGCATCGGGCAGTACGTGTTGATGATCCACCGGATGACGTCGGAGGCGTACACGCCGCTGATGGCGCCGCCGGGGAACGAGAGCGGGAGGTTGTGGTCGCCGTACACCGCGACGCTGTTCAAACGGCGGTGCTGCCCGGCTGCGGCGCCTGTCCCACCGTTGAGCGTGTTGCCGACGCTATCGACCTGGTACCAGATCGCGTTCGTGTACGCGCCGACGTCGACGACTTGGAGGTCGCCGTTCGTGACGTCGGAGACGAGGATCGTGTCGCCGGTGCCTGACGCGTTCTCGGCTTTGCGCCATGTCGCCGTCCACCCGGTGAACGTGCCCTGCGCCGCGGCGGAGTACGCGAACTTGTGGATCTTGCAGCCGGTCGGGGCGAGGTACCAGAGTTCCCCGACTGTGCGCGGGTTGCCGATCGTCGAGCCGGCGGGGATGTTGACGATGGCGCCGGCGCGGTCGCGGCTGAACTGGAGGTCGCCGAGGCTGCGCCCGGCGTTCGCGAGGACGGCTTTGCGGTCGAGGGTCATGTCCTGCCAGTGGTTCGCGTCGCGGTCCACGAAGATCTGGCTGAACTTCTGGTCGCGGGCGTTCGCCATGAGCCCCGCGGCGTTCACGGTCTGCGTGTGCGTCTGCGCGACCGACCGGGGGTTCGCTTCGACGCGGCCTTCCCACGCGATGCTGCCGTCGTCGGCGACGACGCGAAGGATGCCGTACGGGAGGGTGTCTGCGTCCTGGTCGGTGATGTGGCGCGGCAGCGCGCACGAGAACGCTTTGAACCCGTCGAAGCGCTGAGTGCCGAACGAGATGCCTTGGGGTCGGTTGCGGGCTTCGCGGGAGTCGGACGCCCACCGGTACCGTCGGCCGTCGGTGGATTCGATTTCGACGTGCAGCGACGACATTCAGCCTCCGGGGCCGGTGCGATACTGCGGGGCATGAGCGACGACGATCCGCGCGCGCGCTACTGCGACCACTGCGGCGCTCCGCCTGGCGAGTCGTGCGTTACTCCAGGTGGCTTCGAGATGCCGCCGCACATCGCTCGACGACTGCCGCCCGAGTGGCCGTACTTGGCCGTGGCCGTGACACCCACCGTGCATGCTGGGTGCATGCAGGTTCTCGATGAGGTCCGGCAAGCCATTGAGCAGCGCGACTACTCCGGCGCCCTCGTGATGATCGAGCAGGCGTTGGCAGCGACGCTATGCCGCGAGGCTTAGCGACTCGATCCCCACCGAGGACCACGGGACCAGTAGGTGCCGACTGCGGTACGACACCGACAATTGAAGCTGATCGGTCGTCGACCCGCCCGAGCCACCCGCGTCAAGGTCATCCCGTGTCGCCCGGACGGCGATTCGCGTGATCCGCCCCGAATCCCCCGCCGGTTGAAGCCGCAGGAAAGCGCCGCGGTACATCGGCGGGCTCCCCGCCGCCGCGCCCGACAAGCTGACCGTGCGGACCCCCGACGACCCGACCACGAGCGACCGGAGCGGGTGCATCACCACCGGCGGCGCCGTCAACTGGCTAGCGGAGAAGTAGTCGTACTGGCGTTGCCCCGTCGTGTTCCCCGCGTCATACAACCCGATCCGGCCCGACGCGAGCGCGCCGCCCGCCGCGAGCACCGGATCCGTGCCCTCCCACAGCAGCGCCCCGTTCAAAAACGTCTGCCACAAGCCCGTCTCGAACGCGGTCAGCGCGACCGTGTTGAACACCGCCGACCGGTTCATCCCCGCCTGAATCACCGTCTCCGTCCCAGCGACCTTCTTCATCAGCTGGTACGCCGGGTTGCCGCCCGTGTACACGAACGCCAGCCAGTTGCTCGTGTCGACGTACCGGCAGAGCACCCCGGCGCGGAACGTCCCCGTCTCCGAGCACTGCACGCTCGACTGCACCAGCACGTTCGAGTACGTGCCGGTGTGAGCGAGCGCGTAGCGGCCGGCGAGCGCGTCGTTCGCGGACCTGGTCGCGACGATGTTCGACCCGACGACGGCGACGGTGAAGTCAGTCGCGTTTCCCGCCCCCGCCCACGTCCCCCCCGTGGGGAGCGGCGTCGTCTTCCCCGTCAGGGCGCCCGCGGTGTGCTGGTCGAACGAGTCGAACGCGGCCGCGAGCGACGTCTCGGAGCCGCTGGCGACGGCGCGGGCCTTCCCGTACCCGTCGGAGATCGGGAACACCGTCACGTAGTCCACGACCGCCTGCGCGGACCCGGTGGAGCTCGTGAGGTTGCGGGCGTCGATGCGGACGTTCCATGTCTGCGTCGCGGCGCCCGGCGGGATCGTGACGGAGCCGAGCACGATCTCGTTGAGAGCCGAGGAGACCTGCGACTGCACCCAGCCTTCTTTCGGGAACCCGTACGCGGTGTCGCCGATGCGGTACGCGGCCCGGAACTCGGTGCCGGGCTGGTTGGAGTACACGCGCGCTTTGATCAGGAACTTCCCGACGTGCGCGAGCGCCGGTGTCGCGCACACCGCGGTCTCCGCGCCGCCGTACACGATCGCGAGGATCACGCTCGGGGAGGCCGCGTTCGGGTCGTACGCCGCGCCCTGCGTCGCCCCCGTCCCCGAGTACCCGGCGGTGACGAGCTGGTCTGAGTCGTAGACGATCGGCGTCGCGGGGTTGTAATGCTCCGATTCGGCGCCCCACTCCACGTACCGGCGGGCCTGCCCCGAAAGGTCGGTGATGGTGAGCGTCGCGTCGGCGGGAAGGTCGCCCTCGACGTTCGGGACCTCGATCTGCCCGACGGGGCCGGTGACGGTGACGGGGCCGACGGTCACCTCGTCCCCGAGCCCGCCGGGGGCGCACGTGAGCGTCAGCGCGATCCGGCTGACGTTCCCGACCATCAGCAGGTGGTCGACGGGGCGTTCGGTGATCTCGCCCCACTGCACCGTGAACTCGAGGCTGTCGGTCCGCCCGGCGGGCGTCCAGATGAGCGGGAGGCCACCGCCGGTGCTGGCGTGAACCTGTTCGGCGCGCTGGAGCTTGTTGACGATGAGCTGGGTGAGGAAGTCGGTCTGGTCGCGGCTGTCGCCGAGCGCGTCGACGACGATGGTGCACACGCCGTTCTCGTGCAGCGCGGGGCGGGCGAGGATCGCGCCGTTCGCGTCAGCCCCGGTGATCTCTTCGAGCCGCTTGCGCGGGATCGGCGACGCGAACTCTTCGATGCCGTAGTTGACGTGGTCGTTGAGGTCGAGCCCGTCGAGGACGACCCCTTCGAGGGTGGAGACTTCGGTGGGGGTCTCGGCGGGGGCGGTGACGACGAGGCCGCTGACGATGCTGTCTGAACTCTCAGGCATTCAGCGGCCTCCGGGACGGGTGCGATACTGCGGCGCATGAGCCGCGACTACCACGACGAAGTCGTGCAGCAGATTCGCCGTTCGCTGCCGGAGTTCGCGGAGCGAAACCGGATCAAGCTGTCGGAACAAGTGATGGACAACCTCGCGATGTGGGTAGCCAGCGCGGCGCCACGTGGGCTCGCAAAGGTCACGTGCACGGGTCGGCTGCCTCAGCCTTCAGACGGGTCTTGGGCGTGCGCCTGCACCGGGGCATGCAGCAAGTGGGTCCGAGTGACCCAAGAAGCGCCCGACGACTAGCCCGCTCTCGCTACTCCGCCGAACGGGACGCGCACGAGCACGCCCTGATCGTCCACATCCGCCACCACACCGGCGCCGGACACCGTGACCGTCTCGCCGCGCTGCGGCGCCCAGTCGACGCTCTGATCCTCACGGTCGGGCTTCACGGGCGGCACGACGACCGTCACCCACTCGATGTGCTCGGGATCGGGGCTCTCGGGCATCAGCGGACCCTCGCGGCCTGCGGCACGAGCCGGATCTCGTACTCCGCGATCGACACGTCCGGGTCCGGCCCCGCCCCGGACCCGGTGCCCGGCCAGATCAGCCGATAGCGGCCCGCTTCGGGAGTGGGGTTCGCCGCGGCGAGCCACTGGTTGATGGCGTTGTCGGGATTGTCGTCCGCATCGACGTCATCGAACAGCAGCACCCACGCCTGAGTCCGGCCGTTGACGGGTTGGATGCTGGTGAGGCGTTCCACGTCGTAGATCACTGGGCCTCCGTGCTAGGTGCGAAGATGGCGGGCATGAAGGTTCTTGTCTGCGGCTCCCGAGAGTGGATCGACTACCCCGCCGTACGCGACCGCCTCGCGCGGCTCCCCGGAGACACGGAGATCATCCACGGGGGCGCATCCGGAGCCGACTTCTGGGCGAAACTCTCCGCGCGGCACCTGGGCCTTCCCGAGCAGGCGTTCCCCGCCGACTGGCGAACGCACGGCAAGCGCGCGGGCATCCTCCGGAACCTTCAGATGCTCGACGAGTGCCCCGACCTCGTGATCGCGTTCCAGGTCAACGGGTCGCGCGGCACACAGCACACCATCGACGAAGCCCGCCGCCGCGGCATCCCCGTCGAAGTGCACACGCCCTCGGGCTACGGCCTGAACGACCGGACCGTGGCCTGATACGACCCCGGGTCAATCTCGACAGCCGCCTGCAACTTCCCCGACGGCAGCAGCGTCCCGCTGCCCGCCCACGACGGCGACGACGGGAACGACCCCGCCCCCGTCACGCGAATGTAGATCCGGTACTCCGTGATGCCCTGGTTCGCCGGAGCGGGGTTCCACTGCATCGTGATCAGCCCCTCTCCCGCCGTGCCGATCACCCCCGTCAGCGCGGTCTGCGTCGCGACGGGTCTTGCTTCCACGTACTCCGGGGAAGCCGCCGCGGGATCGGACAGCTGGGAGTTGGTGTTCTTCGCGCGGACACGCAGGTACGTCGTCGACCCGACCGTCAGCCCGGTCACCGTCTTCGACGTCGTGTTGCTCGTCGAGTTCTGCGACCACGTCGTGGTGTCCGTGCTCGTCTCGATGACGTACGGCTCCGTCGCGTGCAGCGACGGCCCGGTGCTCGCGGTCCACGTGAGGTCCGCCGCCCCGGCCGCCGTGACGTTGGTCACGGCGAGGTTCTGCGGCGCGGCGGGGATGCCGCCGGTGCCGGGGTCGGTGAACACGTAGACGCTCGACGCCGGCGCGTCGCTCGTGGTGACCGTCGTGCCGGTGATCGCGGTCTGATCCGCGCCGTTGCCGGTCAGGTCCGTCACGCTCGTCCCCACCGCGGACTGGTTGAACTCCCAGCCCCCCGACGGGCCGAGCGCGAGATACGTGCTCTTCGAGCCGCCGTCGAGCGCCTCGAACTGCGAGTCAGACAGAGCGGTGCCGTTGAAGATGTACGCGAACCCGATCTTGCCGTTGAAGAAGTTCGCGGCGAGGCTTGAGCCGAACACGACGCGGCCACCCGCGAAGCTCGCCTGGTTGGCGACGGCGGTCGCCATGTCCGCGTGCGTCCACGCCCCCGCCTTGTAGACGTGCCCTCTCGGCGCGACTGACCCGGAGGCTTTGGAGAACGCGACGATCACCCAGCCGTCGGCCTGCTGCACGTTCGTCCCGGCCGCGGACGCCAGCGCATTCGAGTTGGTGCCCCAGATGACGCCGGGCCGGCCGGGGTTCGTGTCCGCGATGAAGATCCCGACCTGCACCGCGGTCCCCGCGGAGTTCTCGATGACCATGAGCGGGCCCCAGATGCTGTCGGCGTCCTTGCGGCAGCCGACGATCATCGTCCACGCCCCGGTGAGGTTGTTGTTGCCGAGGCTCGCGATGATCCGGTCGTCGGTCCCGTCGAAATCCCGGGTGGGAGTCGTCGCCCCCGCGCTGTTGACGACCAGCGTCGAGGTGCGCGTGATGTTCGAGAGGTTCGCGTCCGCCGGGTCGACGGTGACCGTCGCGTTGTACGTCCCCGCGGTCAGGCCGCTGGTGTTGTAAGCCTGCGTGACGGTCGTGCCCGTCGTGGACGCGGTGCCCGAGGAGCCGCCGCCGCCGGCGGTGCGCAGGAACGGGACGCCGCCGCCACTGTGGACGCTGGTGCCGGTGATCGAGGTTTGCGTCGACCCGCCGACCGCGTCGGTGACGGCGGTCGCGGTGCTCGCCTGGTCGAGCGGGAACACCTTGGCGCCGTTGCCGCTGGTGAACCCGGCGGCCGCGAGCGTGGCGAGCGTCACCAGCCCGCTCGAGACCATCAGCTCCCGGTTGGCTTGGGAGACGACGATCGGCACGACGCCGCACACCGCGATCTCCCCGGGCCAAAGCGTCGTGCCGGTACCCGTCGTCGCGTTGCCGATAGTGAGGTCCGTCGGCGTGAACGCCGTCCGGTTGACCGACCCCGTGCCGTGATTCCACGTCCCGGCCGTGAAGTCGTACATCGAGCCGATGATCGCGCCGGGCGACCCACTCGCTTTCGACGCGACGAGCAGCACCCACGTCGACGGTGTCTGCTTGACGGCGCTGTCGAGGCCCTGCCCGCCCGCAGTGTTGTCCCAGTACGCGACCGCCCAGTCCGCGTTGTCGCCGGAGCGCAGGAAGTACTGCGGTGTCGCGCCGGCGGACAAGCCGATCGGGGAGGCGTCCACGTTCTGGTTCTTGCGGACGAGCGCGAAGAACGTGCCGCCGTTCGACGTCAGGCCGTCGAGCGTCATCACGATCCGGTCGTCGACGCGATCGAACGTCCGCGCGTACGTCCCGGTCCCGCCGCCCCCGGCGACGGTGACGGTGAGCCACGACGCGTCATCGGAGACGGTGAAGTCGGCGTTCCCCGCCGCTGACCCGGTGTTCGTGACGGTGAACGTCGTGTTCGCGGGGTTCGCGCCGCCCGCCGTCGCGGTCTGCGACGGCAGCGTGGAGACGGTGAGGATCGCCGCGACGCCCGGGGTCGCCGACGCGAACTCCGCCGGGCCTCCCCACGACGCGTAGTTCCCGGCCTGCCCGACGCTCTGACGGAAGAAGTACTGGCGGCCGTTCGTGAGCCCCGTCACCTGGTAGGTCGTGGTGTTCAACGGGATCGCGAGGTCCACCGGCGTGTTCGGGGTGAACGCCTCCCCCGTCGTCAGCGTGGAGTCCGCGTAGTACAGCTGGCGGGTGTCGCCGGCGAGCGCGCCGGTGACGTCACCGAGGTTCAGGTTCACGACGCCGTCGCCGACGCTCACCACCACCGGCGTGTCCGCATCCCGCGTAGTACCCCCACCACCGCCGCCGCCGCCGGTGGTGGTGCCCATGACTTCCGCGCGGGTGGTGGCGACGATCATGTTCGCGAAGTAGTTGCTTCGCGCGAAGTTCACCGTCGCGGCGTAGATCCCGAACTTCAGGTACGCGTCGCTCCGGTTGGCGTAGATGAGGCCGCCCGCGCCGGTGTTCGCGCCGCTGTCACCGGGCGCCCGCCAGTCCGTGTCATTGACGACCTGGACGCCGTCGACCCACACTTCGACGCGGGCGCTGCCGGTGCGCCCCGCGACGCACCCGAACACGATCCGCCGCCACGACGTGCTCGTGGAAGCGAGCAGGTAGTTCTCCGTGCCGCGGGAGTCGATCCGCAGGCCGCCGCCGCGCTCGTTGGAGTTCCACGTCATCGCGAGCGGCGGGCCGCCCGTCCCGCCGTTCTTGAACTGGTGGCTCGCGCCCCACGGCTGCCCGCCGTAACCCGACGTCCGGAAGTCGAACCCGTACCAGATCGTCTGCCCGACGGTGATGTTCGGGACGTTCGGCTCGAACTCGCACCGCGCGCTGCCCTCATCCGACACGTACCCCGCGGGGACGTGGCAGTGCAGCGCCTTCCCGATCGTCGCGTCGGTGATGACCTCGATGTACGGGCCGCCCGCGCGAATGTTGTGCGGGGTGCTCTTGAGGCCGGGGAGCGCGGGCCGCGTGCTGTTGTTGAGGTCGGGCGCGCGAGTGCCGTTCGCGACGTTCGCCCAGTTCGGTGCTACGAGTACGGTCAAACCGGGCTCCCGGTGGGCCGAGTGTCACAATCACGGCATGCCTGACAGCGAGCCGAAGCATCTGACGGCGAAGTCCACGTTCCAGACGGCGTATGGGACGTGCCGCCTCTACGACCTGACGGCGGACGACAGGACCGCGGCGATCTACATGGAGTCGATGGACCGCGTTCTCGTCGGCGCGACCGACCCGGTGGCCGTGTCGCAAGTTCCGATCGCGTCGCGGGACGCGTACGTGCGGTCCCTGCTCACCGAAGTGCCCGACGAGCAGCTGCGGCGCGGCTGGATCGTCGTGGAGTAGTTACTGGCGCGGGGGGAGCGACGAGATGCCGCTCCCGGCCGTCGCGACACGCGCGGTGATGCCGCGGCCGAACTCGCCCGCGAGCACGTCAGCCGTCATGCGGATCGCCTCGCGGCCGCTGACGTTCATCACCTGCTGGTGAATCTCGTTCTGTCGCTTCAGTTCCTCGCGGAACCCCGCTAGCTCATCCGCAAGGCGCTGCTGGATCTCCGCCTGCCGACGGCGCTCCTCCGTCTCCTGAGCCATCGCGTCGCGAAACGACTTCAGCTGGTCCCGCGCGCCCTTGAGTCCCTGGATCGCCTCAATGTCATCGCGCGGATCCGCGGTGTTCTCCGCCTGCCTCAGCCGCTCCTCTTCAAGCGCGACGCGCGCTTCCGTAGCGGCGATATCGTCATCGATCGCGTCCGTCAACGACGCCCGGGCGATAGCGAGATCGTTGAAGTCGAACGCGGTCGGTATCGCCGCAGCGATCGCGTCCTTCAACTGCGTGACGGCTTCGCCGGCCTGGCGGAACGCGTCGATCGCCTGCGTGATCTCATCCACGTTTCCGCGGCCGCGGGCCACTGCGAGTTCCTGCCCGCGAACGTTCAGGAGGTTCTCCGCGGCGGTGAGGTCATCCCCGAGGTCGGGGGTGAGCGTGGCCTCCGCGATTCCGAGCGTCGCGAGCCCGGCGGGAGTCGGGCCCGCCGCTCCCGCGTTGATGTCCGTGCTGAGGGACTGGTCCTCGCCGACGAGCTGCGCGAGTTCCTGCGTGAGCCGCAGACGCGTGCCCGCCCGGAGCGGCCCCTTCAGCGCCCTGCGGATCTTCTGGATGCGCTGACGAACCGCGTTGCGGCGAGCATTCTGAGCTGCCGCGAGGCGCGCCGGGTCCTCCCCGGCTTCCGCGATGGCGAGGTCCGTCTGCGCCATCGCCATCTCGAACCACGCCGGGGACCCCCACGCCCCTGGCATCCCGGCGTGGCCGCCGCGCGTCGACGTCGCGGTCGCGCCCGGGTCCATGTTCCGCGGGCCGCCCGCGACGATCCCGGACACCGACGTCGGCCGGACGATCTGGACTTGATTTCTGGCGGCGGGGCTGCCACCCCCGGCCACCCCACCGCCACTGCCAGCCATGCCGCCCCGCATGCCGCCCACAGCAGCGCGCGCACGACTGATGAAGTTTCGCCACGGGCCATCCGACCCGCTGCCGTCAGGCCCCGTGTACGCCGTCCACGGCGACCACCCGCCCGCCTGCGCCCACACGCGATGCGCCGCGCTCGCCGCGACCATCGGGTTCGACAGGTTCATCCCGCGCGCCCACGGGTGCGCCTTCGTGTTGATCTGCCACATCCCGCGGGAGTCCTCCGCGTCAGTGACAAGACGCGCGCTGTTGCGGTACCCCGACTCCGGGCCCGCGATCGCCACAGCGGTGACGAGGTCGTCGCCCTGCCAGTACCGGCTCGCGGCGGCCACCGCCTCGCCGATGCCGTCACCGGTACGTGGCCGACGGTGGCCCGTCCCGTCGCCGGACCCGATGTAACCGACGTGGACGTGGTCGTAATGGTCGCTCGCGACGCCCTGGTCGTAGATCGGCCCGGGGATCGGCGTTAGCTGCCCGTTCTTCACGCCCACGCCGAGCGGCGTGTAGATCAACTCCGCGAGCCGGCCGCGCGACGTACGCAGCAGCGTCTTCGCGAACGCGGCCATCCCCGCCGGGGGGCCACCCATGTCGATCGCGTCGCCCGTGGCGTGCAGCGACCTGTTCCCGCTTGACGTGATCGCTCCGGGGCGCAGCCCGCCCTGCGGCGTGACCGCGAGCCCGAAGCGAGCGCCCAGCGCCGCGAACGGCCGGAGATCGGCATCCGCGCCGTTCAGGTTCCCGCCGAATCCGCCGCCCGGAGGAAGCAGGCCCCCGCCGATGCCGCGGACGACGTGGCCGATACCGTCGCCGACGCCCAGGAAGTTCCCGACGCCCTCGAGCGCCCCGCCGACAGCGCCCTTCACCGCGTCCGCGATCGCCCCCGGCGCCGCCTTCACGCCCGCGACGATGCCGCGGACAATCGCAGAGCCGACCGCCTTCGCCGCGTTCAGCGCCGCCGGAACAACCTTCGACACTGACTCGCGCATCGCGTCGATGAGCCCGCCCGCGATGCTCCGGAACGCTCGCAGCGCGCCGCGGCCGATGTCCTTGAAGCCCTCCCAGACGCGCGCCCAGTCGCCGTTGATCAGGCCCGTGACGATCCGGATCACGCCGCGGATCGCGGTGATGATCCCCTCCGCGACACCGCGAATCACCGGGAGCACGCCGCGGACGACCGGCACGATGACGTCCTCGAACACGTTCCGGAAGAACCTGCCGAGGTTCCGGGCCGCTTGGATGACCGCGTCGATGTCCTCGGCGTTGCGCGCCCGGAAACGCTGGATCGCCGCGATCATGTCCCGCGCCGTGTCACCCACCACGCCGGACACGCGACGGATCGGACCGGCTAGCTGCCCCGCCTTGTCCACGAGGTTCACGAGCCCGGTCGCGGCGCGCGCGAGCACGGGCGTGAAGTGCGTGCCGACGACCTCGCCGAGGTTCTCCGACGCGACACTCGCGCGGTCCAGCGACCCCGCCGTGGTGCGCCCGTACGCCTCCGCCTGACCCGCGAACTTCTGCTGCACCGCGGCGAGCGCTTCCTGCGCGGTCGCGCCCTCCTCGACGACCACGCCGTACCGCGACAGCGCCGAGGTCTGCCCCGCCGCGACCTTCGCGACAAGCTGACCGGCCTTCGCGACATCCAACCCGCGCGCCCGCGCGATGTCCGCAGCAATCGCGTTCAACCGGAGCGCCTGGTTGACGTCGCCCGTGACGCGAACGATGTTCGTGAACGAGTCCTGGAGATCCTCGTCGTCCAGCCCGCTCAGGTTCGAGTGCGCCTGGATGACCCGGTCGATCTGCGCGCGATGCTGGTCGAACGAGATGTTGCTCGCGCGCAACTGCGCAACCAGGCGAGCCTGCGACTTCTCCGACTCGATCGCCGCCTCAGCCGCCTTCTTCAAGCCGCCGAGCGCCGCGGCGCCCGCTGCTGCGCCCGCGACAGCGAACCCCTTCGCGAGATTCGCGCCGTAGCGCTTCATGCGGCCCTCGGACCGGGACGCCTCCTTGTCGACGCGGTCGAACGCGCGGCTCAGGCCCTTCGGGTCACCCGTGATGACAACTTGGAGGGCGCGTGTCGCCACCGGCTACTCCCGTTCAAGGTCGGCGGCCAAGTGCCGCAGAAGATTGTCCAGCTGCCACGCCGGCCGCTCGTACAGCGCCTCGCGCGTCTTGATCCCGAAGTACCGCTCGAGGAGGTAGAGCTCTTGGAGGTCGCCCCGGGTCAGGCGGTAGGGGGGCGGTCGGCCTCGACCGACTTCTCCTGGATCGCGTCGAAGAACGGGCGCAACAGGCCGACGGAGAGCTCGTCGGCGTCCCACTTCTCCAGTACGAGCGCCTTCGCGTCCGGGGCTCCGTTGGTCGGCTCGAGCAGCGCCGAGAACGCATCGCCGAACCCGACGACCATCTCCGTAGTGTCGGCGTCGTCGTCGTCCTTCTTGACGAACGCGTTGAGGAGTACCTGCGCGCGCTGAAGCTTCGCTTGGACGCTCTTGGTCACCGACCGCACGCGGTACTCGTGCCCGAACACTTCGACGAGCGGCCGTTCCGGACCGCTCGCGCCGCCCAGCGTCAGCACTGGCGCGTTCTTCTTCGCCATAGGGTTCCTTCCGGTGGGGGTGGCTACATCACCCCTACGGGTGATGTCCTGCTTGACAGGCCGCGCGATACTGGGAGTCATGACCACCCCCAGCACCGACATCGAGCCTGCCGTCCTCGAACCGCACGACCGCAAAGCGATCCTCGCTGACGAGGTGTCGCGGCGAGTCGCTCGCGGCGGCCGCGTCGAAGTCCAGACCGACTACCAGGCGATCATCGTCAGCGGCCGACGCGTCAACCACCTGCTGCACCTGATCCTGAGCGTGCTCACCATCGGCGCGTGGGCGCTGCTCATATGGCTGCCGCTCGCGATCTTCGGCGGGGAGAAGCGCTACGCCGTCACGGTCGACCGGTTCGGCAACATCACGACCGCGAAGGGCCGCGGCTAACGCCAGCCGTGGCGTCTCGCGAGCCCATCGACGCCGTCGCCGATCTCGTCCACTACGCGATCCGCTTCCCGCGCCGCCGCCTTCGTCACAACCTCACGACGTGGGAAAGTGATCTCCGCCCCGCGCGGCCGGATCGTGCCGCCGTACTCGATCACGGGCGCGTACGGGAGCCGCGAGGTGACACCGGCGATGTTCCCTCGCGTGAACGGCCGGTAGGAGCCGGCTAGCGTCCCGGACTGGCGGGGCGCCGTGCGTGACGCCTCCGCAGCCACGCGACCGACGGCGCTCTTGATGACCTGATTGACCTCGCGAGGGAGAGCCCGGTCGATGCTGCGAAGGTCGCGCCGGAACTCGGCGAGCCCTTCGATGTGGACATTGACGTCGTCGCGGGCCACGGCCTCACCAAGCCGCGCTATCGCTCGACTTATAGATCGCCTGCCACGGCGGGTTCGTGCCGTCGTCGCGCGCGACCCACGGAATGTCGACCGCGAGCATCTCCGGCCCCGACACCTGCGGGCTCGAGCCGCGCAACTGGATCGCGGAGAACGTGTTCGTGAACGTCGGGTACTCCGTCCCGACGATCGCGACCGGGTGCGTGAACGTCACGACGAGCGCCGCGAACGCGCCCGAGCAGAACAGGTCGTAATACGTCTCGTCGTACCACTCCCCCGAGAACGTGCCCGCCACCGTCGCGAGGCCGTTCGGGACGGGGTCCGCGATCGTCCCGCCGCTACCGAGGAACCGGCGGATCGCGCGAGGCTGCTCCCACGTCCAGTTCAGGCTCGTGATCGCCGCTGCCGGGGTCGCGTTCAACGTCAGCGTCACATCCGAGTGCGCCCACGTCGACGTCCCCGACACGTACGTCGCCGAAGCGAGCGCCGCGCCCGCCGGCGTCGTCGTCGGGTTCGTCTCGTCCTTCGCGACCCAGTTGAACGTGCTCTGAAGGCCGCCGCCGACCTCCATGCTGAACGCGGCGGACTGCAACCGCGCACCCGGGTACGTGAACGGCGTGTCGACGCCCTGCGTCGTCGGCTTGTTGATCTGAAGCGTCGCGCTCTTGGTCGGGACGCTCGCGCCGATGTTGAACGTGCTGTTGTACGCGATCGTCGACGCGACCTGCACCGGCGTGATCGTTCCCGCGACCATCTGGTCGAGGAAGAACCCGCCCTTCTTCGTCGGGAACGGCAGCGACGTGTCGCCCGCGACGTTCCGGCCCGTCTGCCGCGTCGTACCGGACGGCTGGAAGGTGCGCCCGGCGCGCAGCGTCTCCGGCTCGTAGTACTCGTTCTCCCGCGACAGCGACTCGCTCGAGTACTCGAAGAAGGTGTCGACCGTGACGGCCGTGCCCCACGCTGATTCTTTCTTGGCGCCGAACTGACTTCCGAGACCGCTGGAGGCCATCTACTCCTCACCGTCCTTCGAGGTGGCGCCGGTCGCGGCGCCGGTCGCGCGCTTGTACTCGGTCCACACGTCCGCCTGGGCGAGCAGGCCGTCCCGGAAGTCGGGGGGAACCTTGCGACCGTCGATCTCCATCGGGAGCTCGCCGCCATGGTCGACGTGGGTGTGGATGAACTCGCCTTCGGCGATGGGGATGCTGAGGTCCACGCCGGTTAGGGGCGCGGCAGGGCCGGCCAGTTTGGCCCGCTTCTCGCTCATGTGACGCCCTCCCGGGGCGGGTTGGGTTAGTAGTCGTTCGACAGGCAGGTGATCGCGCCGGAGAATGCGCTCTGCCACTTCGATGGCGCGTACACGCCGTTACCTTGACGGCCCGTGAGCCCCGTCACTTGCCGCACGGTGTTGTTCAGCGTCGGGTTCGCTTTGATCGCGAGTTCGAGGTCTTCGTAGAGGTTCCACGCAACTTCTTCCGGTGTGCGTGAGTCATCGCCTGTTTCGATTACGACGATGCTGAACCCGATGCGAAACGTGAGCCGACGACCTCGCGCGCCGAGACTCGCCCAGCCATCCTCCGGCACTTCGACGGCCTCCCACCAGAACGCGTCCCCTGTATGGGACACGTCCTCGGTCTCGGTCGGCGGCGCGTCGCGGAACTCGACGTAGTTCCACGCCGGGCGCGCGTCAAGGATCGCGCGGAGCGCATCCTTCGCGGCGAGCACCGGATGAGCCATCAGGCGATCCCGACCTTCAGGGTGCGGCGCTGAACCCAGCTATCGACACTCGGAACGCCCCAGATGCTGCCGCCGCGCCCCGGCACGGAGAGCACGGCCGTCAAGCCGGTGTCAGGGCTCGACACCTGGGTCGTGCGGTCATCGACCGGCCCGGACTGCAACCATGTCTTGGCGAGCAGAAGCGCGTTCTGCCGCGCCTCCGGCTCCGGCGCCGCGAGCCCGTGCTCGTAGGCGATGACGACCGCCTGACTGGCGCTGTAGCGGCCAGGGAGGTACGCGTACCCGTTGCCTTGCAGGACCGTGCCCGTCATCAGCACGCCATCGACTGTGAGACTGCGGATCGCGGACACGTACGGGTACGCCGGCTGGAAGACGTACCCGTTGACGCGATCCACGTCGACGACCTCGCGCGCATACCGCGGCACGAGCGCGAACCCAAGCTCGCGCTCCAGCGCATCCTCCACGGTGGTTCGCATCGCGGTGAGCTCTGCCGTGGAGAACCTGTCGCCCAAAGTCGCGCCGCGCTCCAGCTTGATGCCCTTCAGTTCAGCGAGGGTGAATACGAATCCGCCTGCGACCTCCACGACGTCGCGGTAGGTCTGCGCGTGCCCGCCGACCGTCGCGGTCCACGTCACGTCGAGCGTGTCGAGCATCGTGTTCGCGCCCGCGGCGACGGTGATGCTCCACGTCCCGGCTTCCGGCTCGTCCGTAACGCTGCCCGTGGTGACGGTCGCGCCGTCTGACCGGCGCACGACCGCGACCGTCGGGGTGCCCGACGGGTCGGCGGCGACGCCGTCGCTGGTGAACGTCTTTCGCAGCGTGAACGACCGGTTGACGACGACGCGCTCCATCGGCTCTACGGGGCGGTGTCGAACGCCGACGAGATCGTGAAGCTGTCGTTGCTCGCGCCGGCACCTGCGGTCACGGTGCGGCGCAACCACAGGCCCTTGAACTGGCCGGCGGGGATCGTGCCGATGCTCAGGCCGGCGCCTTCCGTCGCGGGCTCGGTGAACGACGGGCCGGACGGCGCGGTGTTCTCGTTCGCGATCGTCTCCATCTGCGTGTTGACTGCTTCGTCGGCGAGCGCGATGGCGATCTGCGTGCCGGTGTCGGCGGTGTTCGCGCTCAGCCACACGACGGTGTTCTCGGCGGAGACGTTCCCGGCGTTGTAGAGGTAGACGCCGCGGTACTCGGTGTCGCCGGCCTGCTCCTCGGCGCCGGACACGTCGTCGAACAGGCTGTTCGCGGTCGCGGCCTCGGGGACGATCCCGCCGGCCTGCGTGCTGCGCGCGCCGCCGAGCGCGGCGTTCGGGTTCGTGTTCGTCGTCCCGCCGGACAGGTGAAGTTCAAGGTCTGCGGCCATCGGTGTCTCCTGCTAGCTGGGGGCTACTCCGGCGCTCCGACCGCGGTCAGTGCTTCCGGCGCGGTCACGGTGAGGCTGCTGTCGTCGGTGCGGGACGCGCCGGTCGCGTCCGCGGTGATCGCCGTCAGGCCGGCTTCGAGGTGCCCGACCGTGGAGATGAACGCCAGGACCGCGTAGGTGGACTCCCACGCCGTGGCGGGACGCGCGAGCACCACGTACGCGGACGTCCACGCTGCCGCGCCGCGATGATGCGTGACGTACAGGGACGCCCATGACACCGGGGTGCGGACGCGGACGGTGTACGCGCTCGCCCACGCGGTGGTCGCGCGGCCGGCGACGCCGTAGCTGCTCGCCCACGCCGCGGTGACGTGTCCCGCGACGCCGTAGCTGGTCGCCCATCCCGCGGTGAGCCGGGCGTCCGCGGTGTACGTCGACGCCCACGCGACGGTGGCGCGCGTGCGCGTCGTGTACGTGGATTCCCACGCCGCGGTGACGTGCGCGTGGACGACGTACGTGCTCGCCCATGACGTGGCGCCCGCGCCGAGCACTTCGACGTCGTAGGAGGACTGCCACGTCGCCGTGACGCGCGCCCGCGCCACATACGTGCTCGTCCACGCGGCGCTTTCGCGGCTGGCGGTGACGTACGTCGACGCCCACGACGCCGCGAGCCGGGCGTGCGTGACGTACGTCGACGCCCACGCGGTGGTCGCCCGGGCGCGCGTGACGTAGGTCGACGCCCACGAGGCTTCGGCGCGGCCCTCGACCCCGTAGGAGGACTGCCATGCCGCGGTGAGCCGGGCGCCCGTGCGGTACGTGCTCGCCCACGCGGCCGCGAGTCGCGCTCGAGCGACGTACGTGCTCGCCCACGCGCTGGCCGCGCGCGCCTTCGTGACGTAGGAGGACTGCCAGGACGCTTGCGCGCGTCCCTTGACGGTGTAGGTCGACGCCCACGACGTGGCGTGGTGCGCGCGCGCGAGGTAGCTGCTCGACCACGACGCCTGGGTGCGCGTCTTGGTCGTGTACGACGACGCCCATGCCGCGCCCGCGCCAGCCCGCACGATGTAACTGCTCTGCCACGACGTGGCGAGGCGAGCCTTGGTCCGGTAGGAGGACTGCCACGCGACCGTCTGATGGCTCTTGGCCGTGTAGGAGGACTGCCACGACGCGACGGCGCGCGTTTTCGTGACGTACGTGCTCGACCACGCCGCCGCCGCGTAGTCTTTGGCGACGTACGACGACTGCCACGACCGGGACTGATGGTCGTTCGTGACGTAGGAGGACTGCCAGGACGTGGTGACGCGAGTCGCGCCTCCGCCGCCGACGCCGAGCAGCGAGACCTGGAACGCCGCCCAGTCCTGCGAGCTCGTGGAGGTCGCGCCCTCGGTGATCGCCGCCGCGGCCGCCTGCACCTGATCGGCGACCGTGACGACCATCGTGCCGCCGAGGTAGTCCTGCTCTCGGACGTTCAACGCCCCGTCGTCCGGCGTGATCGTGTCCGTCGAAGACCGGTCGATCAGCCACGCCGTCACGACCGTCGCGCCATCCTCCGACGGCGTGATCGACGGGCCCGTGAACGACGTGCCCGCCGCGCCCGACACCGCTACCGTCGCATCGTCGAACGCGGCATCCTGGTAGGCGAGCACCACGGCGCCCTGATCCACCGCGCTCGCGAACGACCACGAGGCGAGCGTGCTCGACGCGGCGTCCGTGCTGTCCGCGGTCTTCCCGAACAGCCACGCCGTGAAGTCGACGGCGTCCGCCTCGGCGAGCTCCGTCCACCCGCTCGGCGGCGTGCTCAGCGCGATGCTCGAGCTGTTGCTGAGGATGATCAGCAGCAGCTCGTCGCCGGCCTCGAGACCGGCGGGCTTCGGGACGTCGCTCGCGGCGGCCGCCTCGACCCCTGAGCTCGCCTTGGACCGGAACGTCGCGGTTCCGCCGCCGCCGCCTTCCTCCGGCTGGGCGGGCGGCTTGACGAGCCGCGAGCCGAGTAGTGGTTCGCTAGGTGCCCCCGGGACGGGGTAGCGCAGCGCCATTCGCTACCTCCCTCACCGCCCACGGACGGCGCACACGACCGCGCCGCGCCGCGGATCACTCACTCGTCCCAAATGAGCGAGTAGCGGCAGATTTGTCCCGTGCCGCTCGGGACGTACAACCCGAGACCGTTGCTCGTGCCGACCGGGCACGTAACGCCGACGTCGTTGTGGAACGTCCAGATGACGCCGTCTCCGATCGCCGCGCCCATCACTTTGGATGGTCCGACGTTCACGATCGTCGGCGCGACGGTGTGGCCCGCGAACCCGGTCACTGACGCGGCGGTGCCCGTCGCGTCGTAGTTGGCTTCGGTGAGCGCCGCGCCCTGCGTGCCCGTTGTCGTCAGCCGGCAGAGGGAGACGACGAACCCGCCGGTCGCGGTCGTGTTGAACACGTGCACTTCGCGAAGCCGCGGGTTGACGGTCGCGCTGCTGTAGATCGAGACGAACGGCAGTGTCGCCGACCCGGCGATCGTGGCGGTCCCGTCGATCGAGTATCGACCCATCAGCGTGCTCCCATGTACGGGGCCAGAGTCAAGTTCGGGATTGCTGCCGCTCCGCCGCCGGCGTCAGGGATCAGCGTCCACATGCGGCCTGCCCGGGTCACCGTCGCCGACGTCAAGTTGCTGAACGTGCACGAGCCGTTGCTCGTGTTGTTGTAGGCGTAGCACGTCAGCTGGTCGCCGCCGTTGGTGTTGTCGTAGTCGGTCGCGCATTTCACGAACCCGGATGCGACCGTCGACTCGCCGGTGGAGTCGTCGCTGCGCGTGCCGACCGCGAGATGCAACTCGCCCGCGTTGAGCGCCGCGGGCGCCAGGATCGTGCCGATGATCGTGCTCGACGTGGACGACGTGCCGTAGTTCGCGCCGGACGTGCCGAACGGCGTGGTTGTGTCGACGTCCGTGAACGCGAGCGCCCTGACCGACCCGGAATGACCACTCGTCCCGGTCGTGCCGCCCGTGAACGTGACCGACGGCATCGCCATCGACGGGGAGTCCGCGAACTTGTAGAACAGCTTGATGTACTGCCGTGGGCTGGACGTCGTCGACGCGACGTCCGGGTGCGCGGACCAGCCCGCGGTGGATGTCGTGATGCCCGAGTCCGTCGCGGTCGTGTTCGCCGTGTCCCACGACGCGACCACGATGACGAGGTCGCCCGTCTCCATGCCGGCCGGCGCCGACGGGGTAACGGACGCGGGGCTTGTCGTGCCGGCGGCCTGCGGGGTACCTACGCTGCGGAACCCGACCGCCATCTCAGACCGCTCCTACCTCGCCTTCCACCGGCGCTCGAGGTTCCTGCTCCAGCAGTGACAGCCGTCGTGATCGCGGACGTTCACGCAGCGGCGGCCGAACAGCGTGAGGAGTCGGTGCCGCCACCGGAAAGCGCAGCGCTTCACAGCGGCGCCAGCTCGGTCGCGGTACCGGAGATCGACCTGAGCGCCACCCAGGAACCGGGTCCCGCGGCGCCGATGTTGACCATGAACCAGAACGTCTGCGGCTCGGCGTACTGAAACTCCGCCACGACGGTCGGGAACCTGAGCCTGGTCCCCCTGTTCGCGTTCGCGCCGGCGGCGCTTTCCATGCGGAACTCCGCCGCGGTGTTCATCGACGGGCGAGCGTCGATGTAGCCGAACGCGATCATGTCCAGCGTTGCCTGCGGCGTGTACGCGTCGACCGTGACGTCCATCGTGACGTTGAACCGCACCGGGTCCGCCGACCCGAGCCCGAGCGCCGTGCGCGCCTGCCCCCACACCTGTGCGGCCTGTGCGGACGTGATCAATTGGACGGCGTTGTCCTCGGTCCCCGGGTAGTCGAACCGGGTGACCGTGTTCCATGTGAAGTTGACTGGCACCGTGCTACGAGCGGGGTGTGCGGGTGGCGGGGAGCGGCATTCGGCTCTCCTACGTTGTGGGGTGGCGGGCCGCCCCGCCCCAAGCACGAGGCGGCCACGCCACTCGGTGGGAACTACTGCTGGGCGCCGCGCAGCTCGCCGGGCGCGGCCGTGGCCTGCTCCACCCGGGGCCGCTGCCGGTCCGCCTCGAGCGGCTTGAACAGGTCCGGCCGAGCGCGAACGACCGGGTCATCCGCGTTGAAAATCTCGTTCGGGCTCAGCACCACGGCCTCGCCGGCGTGATCGAACGTGCACGCCTCGCGGGGCCGGACGAACCCGGAAGTGGCGGAAGAGCGCGGCATCACTCGTCCACCTCCATCAGAGCAGCGCGGCCCTTGACGAGCGCGGATCGACCCAGCATCGTGGCGAGAGCGTCATCCTCAGCGAGCCGTTCCTGCGCGGTGATGATGCGTGGTGACCGCAGCATTGATCGCGCGATCCTGATCTCCACTGTGACGTAGTCCGTCGCGGTGTCGGTGCTCATGCTACTCCAGTCTTTGCGGTCGCTTACGCCGTGGTGCCGGCGTCCTTCAGGACGGTCGTGGTGTGCGCCGTGAACGCGTTCGTGGCGTGCGTGTTGCGCACCCTGAATCGGCACCAGCGAGCCTTGCCGGTGATCTGCGCCGGCGCGCCCGCGGTCGTAGTGATCGTGTCGGTGGTCATCGTGGTCGACCCGCCGTCGCGCGACCAGTCCACCTCGAACACGTACGTGCCGCCCGTGTTCGTGCGGGTGACCTCGGTGACCGGGGTCTGCTTGCCGATGTCGAACCACGTCGACACCGAGTTGCCGAGCGCTGCGACGAGCGTCGTGTCGGTCCACAGCGGCACCATCATCTCGCGACTCATGCGTCAGGCCCTCCACGGGGGCGGGACCCCGCGCGACCGGTGAGGGTCGCGCGGGGCCGGTGAACGGGTCAGGACTCGTCGGCGTAGCCCCAGCGGCGCGCAGCGCGCTCCCGCGCGTAGCGCTCGCCGCGCTCCGTGTCGTTCGACACGCCCGCGACCTTCTTCAGCGCGCCGCCGGACGGCGTGTCGAGCGCGTTCGGGGACTCCTCGGCGGCCTTGGCCTTCGCCTGGGCCTCCTTCTGCTGGTCCTCCGCCGTCATCGCGTCCTTCATCGCCTTCTGCACCGGGTCCTTGTCCGGCAGGTCCTCCGCGAGCCGGCGCAGCTCACGCGGCGTCGACGGGCCGAGGGACGCGGTCTTGTCGTCGGTCTTGACGTCCGGCTGGACGTTCTGGAGGGACACGCCGGTCGTCTCGGCCGGGTCCTTCGCCTTCTCAGCCATGATCGGCTCCTTGTCGTTCAGCGAGAGCGGCTCGTACCGCTTCCGGGTAGTTCTCCACGACAAACGCGACGAGGTCCACAACGCGCTGCCCTGGAAGTTGTGGCTTGACCCACAGTTCGAGATTCTCCGGGCGGTTGTCATCCCGGATGCCGTTCTTGTGATGCGGCGTCTCGCCCGGCAATAGTGGACGACCGAGCATCTGCTCCATGACGATGCGGTGAACGGCCTCGCCGCGGTCGTAGAGATAGCCCGCCTTGGACTTGACGATGCCCGGCTTACGCAACAAGCCGGGAGGCCCGACCTCGCCAGTTGAGAGAAGCCGCTGGTAATGCATGTTGCATAGACCACGAGCGAAGTACTTGCGCGAACAGCCGTCAACCGAACAGAGGTCAACATCACGACGGGCTTTCCCGGGCTCACGCCGCATGGGCGGCGCGTCCATATTCAAGCCCTTGCGACGCCGATGGCGATGTAGCGCGCAGAGTCCTTGCGATTGTCGTTCGCGGGTACAGCCTGGGTGAGAACACTCGTGTCCTTGCGCTGGCTGCCTGCGCACATCCATGTCTTGACCAGCGAGCCGACGGCGGTGATGCGTTTGGCACATGCCATCGGCGAGACCCGGCATCGCCGTCCGGTCGCAGCCGGGATAACTGCATGTCTGACGCACGCGCCGCGACCATGCAGCGATCCGACACTCCGGCGTGCAGAAGCGCTGGTCGTTTCGGTGCCGTGGCGTGAACTCCCGTCCGCAGCCCTCGCACGGACGAGGACTGCGGACCTGCGGGGACTTGGGCATCCCCGCAGTATATTGGAGTTCCGGTTGTTAGGTTGTGCCCGTCAGCGCCCTGAAAGCGTTGGCGTCGAGGACCTTCGCGCCGTTGCGCCAGTAGCAGTACAAGCCCCTTTCGCCGGTGGGCCGGCGGTTCGCGCCCATGAGGTGCGGGATGAAGTCGACGGTGAGGCCGACGCGGTCGACGATCAGGTACCGGCTGAAGTCGCCGAACACGGCGATCTTCGTCCCGTTCGCGATCGTCTCCGCCATCTCCGACGCCTCGAACACCGGGTAGCCGAGCAGCCGCGCGGCGGTGCCCTCCTGGAGTGAGTCGACCCAGATCGCCGCCGAGGACCCGACGGTGTCGAACTGCCGGAACCGGTCGAGGATCGCGACGTCCGCCAGGAACGCGGCGCGACCGCTGTTGCGGTACCGCGGCGGCAGCGCGTTCTTCAGCGCGTACAGGTTCGCGAGCGTGACCGTCAGGCCCGTCGCCGCCGCGACCGTCGTCGTCGCCCCGGTCAGGACGCCGAACGGCTCGTTGGTGCCGCTGCCGGAGACGAACTTGCCGGCCTCGAGCGTGTCCTTCGCGTCCCGGAACAGCTCCGTCATGTCCTCCTGGAGGCTGCCCCAGTCCTGCCCGATCTCGATCGAGAACGGAACGAACGCGTGCGCGCGCTCGGCACTCACGGTCGGCTGCGCGAGCGTCGGCGAGTTGTCCGTCGCCTCCGTCGCCTCAGCGACGTAGGACGCGGTGATGCCGGCGGACGTGATGCCGCGCCACTCGTCCGTCGTGATCTGCCGAACGCGACTGATCGACCGGATCGGGTTGACGACCCCGTTGCTCGTGTTCAGGATCGTCGTGTCGAGCTCGAACGGGACCGCGTAGCCGCCGCTCGCGGCGGTCAGTGACATGGCGCGGTAGGCGAACTGGCCCGCCGCCCACGCCTGCTGCTCCTGCCGATCCATCATCGCCGAGTCGCGCGTAGCGAGCCACTTGACGAACGCCCGCTTGTACGCCGGCGACCCGACCGACAGCAGGTACCGGGCGAACCGGCCGTCGGGGCTGTCGGTCTTGCGCAGGAGCGCCTCGATCCGGCCCTTGGACCGCGAGGCGTCATCGAACGTGTCGATCTCGGCGATCTCCGCGTCCTCGACGGCTCGGAGCGCGCGCTCTCGCAGCTCCCTGCCCTGCTGCTGCGGGTTCGACACCGACGCGCGCACGGTCGCGAGGTCGAAGATGTCCTCGCCGCGGACCGCGCTCGCCGGGGCGGTGTGGAACGACACGCCGCTCTCGCGGTTGGCGGGCTGCTCCGCGAGCTCGGCGATCCGCCGCTCGCGCTTGTCGATCTGCGCGACGGTGCGCTCGTTCTCGTCGATCCGGGCGTTGCGGTCCGCCCACTCCTTGCCGTGATCGGACTCGGGGTCGAGGTACTGGCCCTGGTACTCCGAGTCGATCTCGCGGATACGTGCCTTGTCCTCGTCGATCTCGTCGAGGATCTCTTCCTTCGTACGTGCCATTGTGGTGAGCCCTCCTCGGCTCAGAGCGCCCACGAGGGGCGGCCGTCGTGCTCGGTGAGGCCGTAGCGGCCCATGGGGGTGGGGTCGCGGCGCTCCTGACCCGAGGTGCCCTCGCGGGCGGCGTCGGTGCGGGAGGGTGCGGTGTCCTGCGGTGCCACGCGCAGCGCGGCCTGGAAGATGTCAGCGGTGGTGATGAGGTCGCGCGCACGGGCCGGGTTGCGCTTGAGCCACTCGAACAGGAACTCGTCGGTGAGCGACCGGACGCCCGGCGTCGTGTTCGCGTACGCCGGGAACGTCACGGGACCGAACTCGTGGAGACGGATCTCCTTGATTGACCGCTCCGCGATCCCGGCGGGGTTGTGGTCGGAGACGCCGGGCTCCTCGACGAACTCCTCGCGCATGACCTCCATGCGGAACGACTGGCCGTACTGGCCGGCACGGAGGCCCTCCATGACGATGTCGGGCAGCCCATCGAACAGGCGCGACTCGTGGTAAGCGCCCTCTTCGTCTTCGCGGAGCTCCTGCGGCTCCGCGATCGGCCGATCGCGGAGTTCCGGGTCGCGTCCGTGCTGGAAGAGGACGCGGATCTGGTCGCGGCGCTCACGGAACGTCTTGCGGAACGCGCCGGGGACGATGCGCTCCATGAAGTGCCCTTCGAACCACGAGTCGATCTCCGTCCACTCGTCAAAGCGGGCGAAGTGGCCGAACAGGATCGGCCGAGGGTCGTCGTCGCCGTCGTCTGCACGGAACCGCACGGCCGGCGGAACGGCACGGATGATGTCCCGCGGCGGGCGGGAGTTCTGCTCGCTCACGAGGAACGCTCCTCCTACGAGGTTGATGCGGGCAAGATCGGCTGCCCGTTGCCGTTGCCGTTGATCGACGGCGCCGCCGGCGCGTCCTCCGCGCCCGGCTTCTGCAACTGCACACTGAACAGGCCGGTGTGCTTGAGCATCGACATGTCGCCGTTCATCACCGCGGCGACCGCCGACTCCGACGTGAATCCCTCCCGGACCAGCGCGGCGATCGTGTTCGCCTGCATCTGCTGGATCTCGGCCTCGTCCTTCATGTCCTCCTGAAGGAACGGGATGTCACGGTCGTCGTACCACAAAAGCGCGTCCGGCGGGGTGTCCACGATCGTCTGGAGCGACCCGGCCATGTTCCGCCACAACGGCCGCATCGTCAGGTCGGCGAACGCGCGCCGCGCCTGCCCGTAGTTCGAGTACGTCGCGGACTCGAGGCCCTCGCTGAACCCCGCGATGATCGGCGGCACTCTCGCCGCCGCGCAGATCCGTGTCTCGCCGGCTCCCTGCGTCGCTTTGAAGTCCAGTTGCCGCAGGTCGGTGCCGACCACCTTCACGTCAGCACCGCGGGACAGAAACAGGGTCTTGAACGCGTTGGCGGGGCCCTCGTGCCCGGAGCGGAAGATGTCGACCCACCGCTTGAAGTTCTCGTTGTTCAGCTTCCCTTCGGGGTCGAGCGTGACGACGTACCCGAGGTTCGCGCCGTTCTGAAAGAACTGCCGCTTGTGCATCGTCGCCGCGCCGTCGCCGAGAACGTCATCGATGATCGGCGACAGCCACGACATGCCGCGGAACTTCGCGTCCGGATCCGGCAGCGGCGCGAAATGACACACCGCCTCCGGGAGCAGCATCACCGGGTCCTCCCCGGACCCTGGGCCGCCCGGCTCGTACACGTACCCCGCGAGCTCCGTGTCGATCTCGGACCCGGTGCGGGACCCGCTGACGATCGTCACCCAGTCCGGGCGGAGCCGGCGGATCGTAGTGCCGCGGCGGACCGCGAAGAAGTTCCCGGCGAGGTCGACGTCGAGAATCGCGCGCGTCAGCAGGTCGCCGGTGGTCGCGTTCTCCCACGGTTCCTCGAGGATCGCGAGCGCCTGCGTGCCGAACAGGTCGCCGGGCCGGCCGTCCCTGAGCCGCCGGAACTGAAACCGCGCCTCGCTGAACAGCAGTTGCCGAGCGGCGATGCACGCGAACACGACGCCGTTGCGCTTGTAGACACCCTCGACGTACCCGCGGAAGTTTGCTTCGGCGTTCTCGCCGGGCTGCCCGGCGCCGCCGCCGGAGCCGAGGATGAACGGGTACCCGGTGCCGTTGAACGTGAAGTACGACGCCCACTCATCGAGCGACAAGGGGAGCGTCGCGCCGCCGCGCTCAGGTTGACGGTTGAGGAGGCTGCGGATGAGGTTCGCCACTACTGCCTCCGGTCAACATCGACCCCTAGCAGGCCGTAGAGCACCATCCCCGCGCCCGCCATGATCGCCACGTAGCCATCGGGAACACCGAGCACGTCGGCGACCCCGGTGAGCGCCAGGATCGCGCCCAGGAAGATGAACGTGAACGCGGTCAGTCGGCCCACGCGAAACACGGCTCCCCGGTCGCGGTCTTGTTCTTCGCGCCCCACAGCGCGCCCGTGCAAGCCACCAGCGGCGTGATGTCCACGCTCGACGACTTCCGGGACCACGCCCACGCTTCCTCGAGCTCGCGCTTCGCCGCGCCCTTCAGCGCCGACACCATCTCAGCCGTCCCGAGATGCCGCAGCGTCCGCTGATCGACCGCGTCGTAGAACAGGCCGCACGCCTCCACCGTCTCAGCCGCCGTCAGGCCCTCCGGGTACACGCCCTCGCTCTCGAGGTCCGTCACCAGCGACCCGGCCGCCTTGCCCGTGTACAGCACCGCCGCGGGCGCGTGCTTCTCCACGAGCCCCTTCAGCCGCGCCGGAACCCAGCCCGTGCCGCGCTTGTGTTCCACGACCTCCACGTGCGACAGCCCGTCGTCGCGCATACCGGCGACCGCGATAGCCGCGCCCGACCGGTCCGGTGCCACGTCGAAGAAGAACACGACCGGGTCCGTCGGCTCCGACTGCGGGTCCATGAGCGACAGCCACGACCTCACGCTGATCACCGAGCCGTCCTCGCCGCTCACGCGCGGCCAGTCACCGACACCAAGGAGCTCCACCGCGAACGTGCGGCGATCCATCGACTCGAACTCCTGGAGCATGTAGCCCGCGTCGATCCTGATCCCCAGCGCCGGGTTCGCCTGCGCCCACACCGCCGGGTCCGTCAGCGCCGACTCCGGGATCTCGTTCGGGTGCTCAAACGGCGGCGACCAGCCGAAGTACGCCAAGCCCTGCACCTCACCCCGCACGGCCTGCTCGCGGACGCGAGAGAACACCACGCCGTGCTCCATCTCCTCCTGATCGACCGCGGAGCCCGTGTACCACACCTGCGGATTCGGGATGGCCCGCAACGTCGGGAACAGCGCGCCGTGCATCGCCTCCGGGATGTGCATCGCCTCGTCGAGAATCACGCAGTCCGCCGTGAACCCGCGGCCGCCGCCCTTCGTGCGCGTCTTGTAACGCAACGCCCGGCCGTCCTTCAGGTACACGCCCTCCTGGCCGTGCGACCGCTTGACCGTCTTCACGCGCTTCCACAGCTCCGGGCAGCCCTCCAGCAGCGCCGCCATCCGCTCGAGCGCCTGCTCAGCCGTCGCGAACTCGTGCGCCGAGTGAATGATCAGCCGCTCACCGAGAAGAAACAAGCCGGCGAGCTCGCGGGCCTCCAGAAGACCGCCCTTGCCGTTCTGGCGCGGCACCTCCACGCCGACGCGGCGAGCCGCCCACTTGCCGTCCGCGCGCTCCCCCAGCGCGTTCACCAGCACGAACCGCTGCCAGTCATCCATGAACAAGCCCGCCATCGCGGCGAGCTCGCACGCCTCGTCGCCCGTCGACGCGGCGAACTCAGGAACGTGCAGAATCCTGGGCCGCTGCGCCCCGAGCACGACGGGCGGCTCGGCGAGCGGCGAGGTCATCGAGACCATCGTTCTCCTTCTCCGCCGGCGCCACAGCCTCCAGCTCGCGCAGCACATCGACCAGCGCCTTCGCCGCCATACTCTTCGACGTCAGCGACGACGCGCCGTCAAGACCGTCCGCCAGCACCGCCGCGGTCGCCGCTAGCACCGCCTCGCGGTCGCGCCGCTCCACCGCCCTGCGCACCGACGCACCCGCCTTACGTGCCGACATGACCGCGCCTCCACAACTCCGGCGGCGGTGAGCACGCACAACGAGGCCCGCCGGTCGGATGGCCCTGCTCGACCCACCAGCACACCACGCGCGGCTCATTCCCCGCAAGCGGACACACGCGAACGCCATCACGCAGGAACGCGTCGTCGCGGCGCGGCACCTCAGGCACAACGCGCGAATCCGCCATCACCACTCCCGCGAAGAACGGCGCTTCCGGCCCGAAGTCGCCCGATTACACGCCGCGTGCTCAGGACCCATGTACCGCGACCGATCCTCATCCGCATGCCCCAAATCCCACGGCTCGCCCGGAGCAATCACCCGCGAACACCGCCAACACACCACGCCGCCCAACGCCACCTCACGCGCCCAACGCCGACGCAACCGCCGATGCGCCGCGCCATACCCGTGCTCCACCGTCCCACCCCAAGGCACGGCCTACACGCCCCGGAGAGGGAAATCGCGACTGGCGGGGTGAAGCGCTCTCATCGTGTTCTCGAGGGGTCCCTGCCCCCCTCCCCTGGGGTGTTGGCCCGGATCTTGGGTTTGGCTTGGGGCCGCGTGCCGGTCATGCGGCATCGGGGGCAGCCGATCCATGTGGTTCGGCCGGTGGCGCTGACGACTTCGCGGACTGTGCCCCAGCCTCGGCATCGGGGGCAGGGGTTGGGTCGGGGTTGGTCTCGCCAGTGGGTTTGTCCGCCGGTGAGGACGGTGACGGTGCGCATGGTTTGGCTTGGGGTGGTCGCTCGTGCTTTGCCCGTCGCGAGTGGGGGGATGGTTGTTGATTGGACAGCGGCGTGGCGGAGTTGTTCCGCGAGGTCGCGCAGGGTCGACTCGTCGTTCCGGGTCGCCTCGTGTGCTTGCTCGTCGAGTTCGGCGCAACGTCTGACTGCGAGGGTGAGCGCCCGTGTCGCAGCGATCATGGCTTGGATGTCGCCGCTCTCGTGCGCTTCGCGGAGCTGCTGTTCGCGGGCGCGCTTGATCTCCTCGGCGCGCTCGTGATCGTCTGTGGGATGCATCAGGCCGCCCTTCGCGCCGGGTGACTAGTCCGGCAGGCGGCCTGAGCAGCGATGGACAGGGGAGCCAGGAGGCTTCCTGCCGCCACTCATGTTACCGGTGCCGCTCGCTGCGTCGGTGAGACGCGCCCGCTCGGCCTTGAGCTGCACCAGAGTCATGCCGCGGAGGCGGTCTCGATAAGCCGCAAGACCATCAATGTTCACCGGACGATCTTTGAGGATGTTCGCGATGGTGGTCGCGAGGTCGTCAGCGTTTATCGGGCGTATGGGTCGATGCTGCGGTGGCATGAGCGGGCGTGGTGGGCGGATGGCTCTCTAGAGCGTTGGGCTGGTTCGCACCCAGCTCCACATGACCTCAACGTCGCCGTTGCAGGTGAAGGTCCCGAGTGGTATTTCGCCTTCGAACTGGTCGAGATCGTCGATCGTGGCGCTCCACACAAGCTCGTCCGTGGCAGTATCGAAGACCGCGATTTCGACTTCCAGCGCCATCGCCAGCTATTCCTTGCCGTTGACGACCGATGTGGTGGTCGCGCACCTGGGAGAGTGGACTTGCTGCGCGAAGACGTGGTGGCCCGAGCGGTGCGCCTCACGTCGGTCGCGGCGACACCGGAGGCGCACAGGGCGAATCGCGCCCGCTCGCCCGAGGATGTAGTCCAGTTCCCCTTGCCCTTTCGGCACGGCAAAGTAGAACGTCGGGCACCCGCAGCTTCCGTGCTTCACCGCTTACTCCTCGGTGCCCTTGACGACCATGTCGTAATGGGAAGGACAGAGAGCCGCTCCCTCCTCGGGGCGCTTGGTCGGGCGGGGCGCGTACGCCTTGAGGTCGGTCTTGCCTGTGCACCGCTCCCCTGCGTGAACATACTCACAGGTTCCGTCTGCCTGGGCGATTACGGCTTTGGTCCATGCGGGGTCGTCGTCGGGGCGCTTGGTCTCGACGGTCTTGGAGGTGGGATCCGGCGCGACGGGCACCAGGCGACCGGGGCCTAGGACACCATGATGATCACGCCCATGCCCCCGGAGTTCGAGGCGCGAGGTGATGCGGCCGCCGATCTCGCCGCTGACGAGGTCGGCGAGCGTCCGGACTACTTCTCGGCCGCTGATCGCGACGACGCGCTCGTGGATGTCGTTCTGGCGCTTCATCTCGGCGCGGAGTTCCTCGAGCTGCCGCTCGAGACGACGCTGGAACGCGGCGATGTCGTCCTCAAGGGCGTCGGTGAGTTCGGCCTCAGCGACGCGCAACTCCCTGTAGCTGGCGCCGAGGGTTATGGGGATGCCGAGGCCGGCGAGCATGGCGCGGCTGAAGTCGCCGGGGTGGATGCGGTCCTGCCACTCGCTGCTCACAGCGCCCTCACGATCAGCACGATGACGACGTCGATGGTGACTGCGGCCATGGGTGCTCCCTTAGAAGGCGTGGCAGACGAGGTAGCCGAGGCTGAAGCCGAGGAAGAACACGGCGGTGCCGAGGAACGCGAGCGTGCCGCCGGGCGGCGGTGTGGGCGGGGACTTCTGGCTCATGTCACGCCCTCGTGTCCGAGCAAGGACAGGGACTACTTGACACCGTAAGACGTACGTCGTATATTTGTCCTATGACCAACGCGCAGCAGATTCGAGTCGAGACCTACAGGCTCACCACCCGCAGCGGCCGCCACATCCGCAAGGCCACCAAGGTCGTCTTCCCCGACGGCTACGAGATCCGGTTCACCGAGCGCATGAGCAAGCGCGAGGCACTGCGCCAGGCCGCGAAGCTCCCGGTCGACAATGTCTGACTCAGTCGCCCTCCCCCGCGACGAGCTAGAACAGATCGAGTGCGCGTTGTCGAGGACGATCAGGCATCTAATCGCGTTCGCCGACACCAAGCCGTACCCCGACGATCCGCGCTGGTCCCCCTGGACGCGCTTCCAAAAGCCGCTCGCCGATAGGTGCAGCGCAGCGCGAGATCTAGTGAGGGCTCACCTTGCCGAAGACGCGACGTGATGCCCGACACGATCACGTTCCGCGTTCGCCCGGAGGAGCGCGCCGGCCTTGAGCGGCGCGCAGCCGAGGCGGGGCAGTCGCTCAGCGACTACATCCGTACGACGTTGGTCCTGCGCGAGCAGGCACCAGACTTCAGCGCGCGTCTGAACGAGCACGGACGCACCTTGTTCGACCACGAGCGGCGCCTCGCGCGCCTAGAGGAGATGGCAGGGCTATGAGGAAGACCTACATCGCGAACGCGTGGGTCAAGGTCACGGCCGACTCCGACGAGGAAGCAGTCAAGAAGTTTGAGGCGCTGTTCCCGGACTTCTGCATGGACCTAAGCGATGGCGTCGAGTTGCTTGTCGCCGACGGAGCGTGGGACGAAGTCGACGAAGTCGATGACGGGCCCGAGTGCATCTGCCCGCCGGATCTCATCGCACGGGGCGGCTTCAAGGGCGGGTGTCCGGTCCATGCCTGAACGTGGCGGAGACGCCCACATGGAACGTCTCGCGATCCGGATGCTCTACAAGGTCTGTCCCGCAAAGGACGCGCACTCCCACAAGACGGGGGTCTGGAACGTTGAGGACGACCACTGCCCGCAATGTGGCATCACCCGCTCGGACTTCGACCGCTTCATCGTGGGCAATGACGGCAAGCCAGATGTGAGCTAGCGTCGCTCCTGGACGTCCACTCCGAGTTCCTGAGCCTTGCGCTTGAAGATCGCCACATCGGTCGCGCACGAGCCGCAGTAGTGCTCAAGCGTGTTCGTCGCGACCGCCTGGTGGTACTGGCGCAGGACGCGAGCGAGGAGATCGGCGAGCGCGTCAGCGCGATGCTCGTGGCTTGTGCGATGGGACCGACGCCGGAAGGTATCCATACCCATCTAGCCGTACCTCTCGCCCGATTTCTTACATCTGCGCGACGTTCTCCCCGTAGACGTCGTGCAGGGATGTTCGACTCACGACCTCTGCCAGGACAAAGCGCGCCTATGAAGCTCCCCGGCGCGGCGGCGTAGCCGCGTGAGTCGCGGCTCGTACCCGACGACGGCGGACGCGAGAGCGACGCAGTACGCGTAGTCGCCGCGTTCGCGCGCGAGTTCGATCTTGCGGCGGAGCATCGCTTCGCGGGCCTGTTTGGATTGGCGGGCGTACCCCGCCCACGGCTCAGCTCTCACGGTTCGGCTCCCACACCCTCATCCACGTCCATCGGCGCCCCAGGTCAAGTTCACGGCGAACTCGATGGTGCCCGTCGAGCAGAGCAACTCGGCCGTCAGGGAGACGGACCCCATGCGAATAGATATCCCCCGAATGGGAGCGCCACCAGCAACGGTGCTTGCTCGCGACGAAGTCGGGGTTCGTGTCGTGCGACGGGACGACGTCGGCGAGCAGGACTCTCCGGGGCGGGAGGAGCATCCATTCTGCCGTGCACGCCGGGGGTTCATCCGCCACGGCCTCGCAGAAACGCCCGGACGAGTTCGATCTGCTCCTCCCAGTGGTGGCGCATCCCCGGTTCGCTCGGGGCCCGTTTGGTGAGAAGCCGACGGCGCCACTGCCGCCACTTGAAGCTCCAGCAGAGCGGGATGATGCGACGCGGGTACTTCTTGGCGGTGGTCATCGAGCGCTACTCATCGTCGCCGTCCGGTTGCCACGCCGGGTCGTACAACACGTTGAAGAACATGCCCTGCACGTCCCAGCGGTGAAGGCCCTCGTCCTCGTCGCCGGCGTCACCTGAGACGAGGTGCAGCCACCGGTTGCCGTCCGGCGCCATCCACTCCACGACAGCCGCGTACTTCGTGACGATCGCCTCCGCGAGTTCCTCGTCGGCCGCTTGGCCTTCCCGCTGGAGCGCACCACGAAGGTCCGCTTTGCGTTCGCTACCCATTCGGCACCAGCCCAGCGCGAAGGAACACAAGGTACGTCTCGAGGAACCGCTGCTCGTCAAGCAGCTCGTCGTACCGGGCGCCCGGGTCGGTGACGCGAAGCTCGGCGGTGACTTCGGTGAGGCGTTGCTCGCACCCGTGGATGCGTTGCTGAGTGAGCATCACGGCTCCCCCCAGGGGGCGCGAGGGATATGCGGTGTCCGCTAATCCGCGGGCAAGCCCCGGGCCAAACCGTTCTCACCGGCCCGACCCGAGGCAAACCCAACGAAAGGGGACGCCGTGGAGTCACACGGCCCCCGCCGCGCCGCCGAGCGACGCGGTTCTTCCGCCCAGTGGCGCGGGCGCTTTTCGGGGACGCGGAGTACGCGCGGTCGATGTCCGTGACCCTCGATGTCCGTCCCTTCGTGGCCTGGTGGCCGGGTCACGGTGTGAGAGTCAACCGCCGGCGAGTGCCGCTCGCGGCACATAGTACCCACACATCGGACGGCTCTATGCAGCGTCGCGGTAAGCGATGGTTTCGACGCGTTCGACTTGCCGCAGCACGGCCGCTTCGGAGCGCTTTCCCTGCGCGTGCTCGCGAGCGTACTTCCGGGCAAGCCGTAGTTCGTCGTGAACGTCCACGTGGTTCATTCGGGCGGCTTCCCGCGCGCGGCGCATGCGCTCCTCCGCGTCGAGCAGCTCGCGGGCTTGCCGCTCAGCACTCTCTCGTTCGGCACGCGCCTTACCGTGACGTTTCTCGGCGCCGAGCCGCCACCGCTTGTCGAGCTGGCTGGTGAACACGACGGGCGGCTCCCCGGGCATCGCCGCCGCCGGTGACGTCACGTACCCGAGCATGGAACCGCCCGGCCGGTCGGTCGGCGCGAGGTACTGGTCGATGTCGTGCGCCGCGGTGACGTGCAGCGTCCACGCTTCCCGCAGCGACCACCGGTACCGGTACCGAGCGAGCGCGAACTCCGTCAGCGCCTCGCGGATGTCGTCGTCGGCCTCCCCGAGCTCGCGGAGGATGATCTCCTGCCCGTCGAGCCACGCGCGGTCGTGGCGCTGCACCCACGCCACCTCGAACGCGGTCGGGGACGGGTAGCCCTCCATGCCCGCCTGCTCGGCGGTGAGATGCCCGAGCGGGCCGCGGTCGACGCGATGCACCGTGACGGTGACGTGGCACGCGATGTCGTACGCGCGGCGGCCCTCTTTGACGGTGGGGGTGACGCCGGCGAGGGTGACCGGCTGGCCTGCGGCGGGGTGGAAGGGTTTGCTGTCGCCGCGTTTGGCTGGGGGGAGCGGGTGGCGCAGGAGTCTGCGGTCGACGGGGACGCGGAGGGTGCTGGCGGCGCCGCGGGCGATGGCTCGAGCGATGTGCGCCGGCACGTTCGTGCTCATGGCGCGGGCTCCGGGGGAGGGACGGGCGTGCAGATCGGACACGGAACGTCGTAGAAGCGACCGCAACACTCGCACCGCCGCTTGCCGACCGCCGTGATGCCGTACTTCTTCCAGAAGACCTCGCCTTGGGGCGGCGGGCAGATGGCGCCCCCGTGGCTGCACTCGCTCTTTCCATACGGTGGCTTAGCGGGCATTGCGCGCGATCTCGACACCGATGCATCCCCATTCACCGCCGATGCCGAAGCGGACGAACACCACGCCTCGGACGAGAAAGAGACGTGTGGGGTCGCTCCCGTCCCGCTCATCGCGAGGAATCCACATCGCGAACGGTTCCACCCTACGCCCGCTCTCCGCCACTCCGTCCCCTTCGGTCATCGGTGTCGCCTGGTTAGCGGGCATGGGCCGTCTTCTCATCCCAACGCGCAGCGACCTCGCCCGCTCTCCGCCACTCCGTCCCGGTCATCCTCCAGTCGCCCTTCTGTCCATCGCACCACACTGTCGGCACCAACGAACATGAAACGGCGTACCGAACACGTTCTCCCACACTCGCGGGTCCCATGGTCCCCACGAGTGTCCGTGCAACCAGCACGCGAGGCGACTGCTCATGGCGTTGGCTCCTCAGAAAGGACGCAGACGAGCCAGCCGACATGCCCGGCGTTCTCGCCACAGACGCACTTGTCCTGGCTCGCCGCCACCCGCAGACGAGCAGCCAGCTCGACGATGCCCACCGACTCCGTCTTTCCGGAAGGCGGGTTATGAGTCATCGCGCGGCCTCGTGTATCCGCACCACCGGCAGTAGGCGCGAGCGAACGGGTGATCCGGCGCCTTGACCATCGCGCCCTTGCGCTGACATGACGGGCACTTGCGGCGCTCGGCGCTGCGGACCTTCGCTGCGCGCTGGTTGGCGGTGTCGTAGCGTCCTGCTGCGTCTCTCGGCATGGTCAGATAAGCCGCGAGCGACCCCGGTTGTGACACGAGCATGTCCGCGCTCGGACACGACGCCTCATACCCGCCATCCCGTCCCCTTCGGTCATCGGTGCGGCTCCTTCCTCGGGGGCTCCACGATCACGACGCCACCGCCCAAGCTGCCATGGCAGGCACAGCAAGCGCAGTCCCGATCACGAGCCAATCCCGTACGAATCCCCGCTCCGGACCATCCGCGTGGGCAGCTACCCCGGCCATCAACGCCAGGCCGTAGACACACAGCAACACGAACCACCAACTCACGGGGTCTCCTTCCTCGGAGGCTCGACGATCACGAGCTTTCCTCGGTTCAGCGCCTCCGCGATCCGGACGGCGCGCGAGAGTTGCGCCCGCGAGTAGAGCGACGGGCGCGCGAGAGTGTCGACGCGGACGGGATCAGGCATCGCGCTTGCTCCACTCGCGTCGCAGGATCGGCCACCAGAACGACGCACACAGCACGTCGATACAAGCCCCGGCGTAGTCCCAGGAGTCGGCCACGCCGGTCCCCATCTCGATGATGTTCCACGAAAGGGATAGACAGGCGAGCATGAAGAGCCCCAGCGCGATCTTGCCCAGGGGCGACAACGGCCGCTTGCGGCGGCGCCTTGCTCGCGGCAGCGCAACAGCCCTGGTCATGCCTCCTCCTTGCCCACGTTGCCCCCGAAGGTGGGCAGCCGCTGCCCATGCCGTGACCCCGAGCCGCACGGCCGGATGGCCGCGAGCCCGCATTCCTCCGTGGCTCGGCGCGGCGGCTCGCAGCCCGGCGCAGCACGCCGCAGCGTGGCCGGCGGAGCACCCCCGGAAGGACAGAAACCGCGCTGTAGAGCGGCGTTAGGCACCGCTGCCCCCGTCGGTTCCCCCGAGGTCAGCCCTGAGTCGTGCGACCACCGGGATCGGTCCTGCACGACCGGCACCGGACCGCTCGGGCGTCAGGGCTATCCACCCCGACGTGTTGCCGTAGGTGGCGCAGCCGTGCTCGCATTCGTCGCCGGGCCAGTAGCAACCACTCCAGTGCCCCTTGTGAACCGGGCACTTTTGGGTGCGCAGCGACTCGTCGGCGTAGATCAGCCGCCACAACAGGTGCGACTTGAAGCGCCACTGGTTGAGTAGCCGCAGGCCGTCACGGACCGTCGCAGCCGCCTCAACCGACGCGAACGGGCCGCATACGCATCCGTACTCGGGTTGATGGTCCTCGATGGCCTGGTTGAGACCATCGGCGTAGCTCGCGAGGCGTTCGCAGTAGTGCGACACCGGACGGACCGGCTCGCCGTAGTGCTGCTCCATGACTGCGCGCGCTCGGCGCACATCTTCAGGCTCGGGTAGCCGATCACTCACGTCGCTTTCCTCCTCACGCTCAGGTCGACCACAGCCGCCGGTGGAGCACCCCCGGCAGGAACCGCGCCTGCCGCCGTCGGCTGAGAAGAGTTCGGAAGTTCCACGATCACGCGAAGTGCTTGACGGTGCCAGGGAGGGCATCGCTCAATGAGCGCGCACTGACCATCTGCCGAGCCTTGCTATAGGCGCGCGATTCCATCTCTGATCGCGCCGCTTCTATATCCCACCGGCTCCGCAATGGCGTTAGGCCCGCTGCGCTTACGGCAGCCACCCAACTCCCGTAGTCGCGAATGAACACGAAAGCCGAACATGATCCTGGTGGCCGAGTTCTCCGCCACTCGTTCAAGGATGGGGCGCGCCCGCCGTGCGCTGCTGCCCATGCCCGCATGGCAGGTAGGTAGTCAGCCGCGAACAGGCGCGGCTCGGGGCCTCGCGTTCGTCCTTTCAGGGGGCTAGGAATGGACATCTTGCGACCAACGTGGCGCTTCCCGAGGTTGGCGCACCAGCGGCAGTAGCGATGCTGACGGCGACTGACCGACCGCCCGCATCGCTCGCAGGTAGGGGCGGGGCGAAGCTGCGCGTAATAGCGGCGAGCGTGGGCGGGCTTCGCGAAACGGACGTGCTCTCCCTTGATCCACCCGCGATCACTCCGCGTTTGGGGTGCCCGCGGCGTTCGGAGTCCGCAGCCGCAGAGGCATTGTCCGCTGGGGTTCGGTAGCCGGCGGGCTACCGGCTGGCTACCGCGTTGCGGAGTCGCGGTTTCGGCCGGTTCCGCGACGTAACGCCAGGTTTCCCTGCTCACGCCCGAAGTCCCGGGGGCTCCAGTCGCCCCCGGTCGCTCCGAGTCACAACGCGGGGTTGAGTCGGGGAGACAGTGCATTATCCCTGCTCCTGCGCAGTTTGGCTACCGTCAGGGCTACCCAACAGGCCGGTTTCCTTGCCCCACGCGACCCAGGCGTCGACCGCATCTTGGACCGTCCACTTCGCCCAGCCGTCCTCAACGACAACGGCCTCATGGTCCGGCGACTCGCCCGTGATCTCGTGCAGCATCCCGACGAGATTCATGCCACCGTCGCCACGCTCAAGCGCGCGTAGGATCGCGGGAACAGCCTCATCGCCCCGAGCATGGAGCGGCTCGTACGCAGGCATCGAACGCATGCGGTGCCAGAACGAGCACAGCATCGTGTCGTGGACATAGGCCGCCACTAGCGCGTCGTCGTACAGGTCGCTCATGCCGTGTCCTCCCGCACCACCCGCAGCGGCCGCACACTCCCGTGCTCCGCGTACGCCTGCTTCACGCGCTCCAACGCACGCCTCCTATCCCGGTGCCCATAGAGCCGCCTGATGAGCTGACCGCCGTCGCTATGGCCGAGTTGCAACGCCACGTCCTCCGACGGTAGCTCCGCGATGTTCGTCAGCCACCAGCCCGCGAAGTGCCTCGTTGCGAGATACAGCGTCACGTCCGGCATCCCCGCCGCGCACCGCACCCGGTTCCAGTGGTGGCTGCGGCTCGACGGCGTGTACCACGCCCCGCGGACCGTCGGGAACGCCCATTCGCACTCCCGCGGCAACCGGAGCAACGCCGCGCGCGCCGGGTCCGTCAGCGCTATCTCCCGCGGCCCCTTCTTCGGCTCCGTGAACGCCCGAGCGCCGACGTTCCACTGCTCGAGCACCTGAACCCAGCCACCGGAGAAGTCGATGCGCGACCACCGGAGCGCATCGAGCTCGCCGGGGCGCATCCCCGTGTAACACGCCACCGACAGCCACGCGGCGAACGACGGCGGCGTGAGGTCCCACGCCAGTTCCAGCATCCGCGAGACCTGCTCCTGCGACGGCGGCTGCTTGCCCTCGTTGCCCTTCGCCCGCCTGATGCCGAGTTCCGCGAACGGGTTGCTCGTGACGACGCCGCGGCGCTTGGCGTCGTTGAACATCGCCCTGAGCGCGGGGACGCGCTGCTTGCGCTGCGGGTCCGCTGACAGATAGCGGTCCACCAGTCGGGCGTCGACGTCGCTCATCCTGAGCCGGCCGTGCTGCGCCGCGAAGTCGCTGACGCGCTCGGCGTTATGACGGTTCGTGCTCGCCTTCGGCCGCGGGAAGTCCGTAACCCATCGGGCGGTGAACGACGCGACGGTCTCGGAGTCGGCGGTGCGGCCGCGACGGGTCTTCGCCTCGGCTTCGGCTTGGCGAGCTTCGCGCTTGGTGTCGAACGTGCCGGTGGCGTGCCCGGACCACGCGCCGAGCTGGCGGCGGCGCCCGACCGTCGGGTCATAGACGGTGACGGCGTAGCGGCCGTTTGGGCGCTTCTGGACGGTCATTGGCTCCCCCCACCGCGGCTACCGCGCGAGTCTTGGTCCCAACCCATCCGCTCCGCGACGAGACGGCAAGCCAGTGGCGTCGGGAACCCGTCCGCGAGCATGTAGTCGGGGACGAGGAACCGGACGAGCGTGTCGGGGATCGGCTGGCCGTTGCCGTCGTAGCGGAAGAACTTGTGGACGTACGCGCGGCGGCGGTCATCGACATCGCGGGACTCGTAGATGATCGCTGGCGCTCGGTCCTCCGGGACCTTCATGCCTTCGACCGCTCGGCCCTCGTCGTCCATAGTCAGCAACTCGATGGCGTGGTTCTCGCTCATGCCGTGTCCTTTCCTCATGCGGCTCTCCGGCGGGCGCGCACCCATTGAATCGCGACGGACGGCTTGTAGCGGGTCACGCGGAGACCCCAGCTCTCGTAGGGCATCCCTTGATCCTTCCACCGATCGATCTGCTTCGTGGACACGCCCATGAGCGCAGCGAGTTCCTGCCTCGTCACGTACCGCTCGGGCTCCGCAGTCGGGAGCGCGGCGAGCGCCCGCAGCGTGTCGGAGCGCGCGTCGCTCACGCCGGCGTCTCCTCGCCGTACAACCGCGCGAGCGTCGTCAGCGTCTCCCCCGTCGCCTCCGACAACGCCGTGGCCTGGGTGGCTTCCGCGGTGAGGTCCCGGACGCTGCGCTCGCTGCTCACGACGGGTCCTCAGGGTCGGAGCCGAGTTGCTGAACCTTGCCCATGCCATTGCATCGCGAGCAGGCGTACGTCGCGCGGTCGTCGTCGCGGTAGCACGCCTTCGGCATCCGCACGACCATCTTCGCGGTCCCGATACGTGGGTCCTCGTTGTGCGACAGCGCCCGGCAAACGGCCTCAGCCATCTCGCGACGCGGAACCACGACCCCGGGGAACACGAACATGGTCAGCGCCATCTCTGCACGCTCCACCGCGCTCTCACCGAGACCGCTCACGCCGCGTCCTCTCCCGTCGCGTCCGGCCACCGCCCCGCCTCCAAAGCGTGCCTGACCTGCCGCTCCGACACCGGCTCGAAATCGAACGACATCACCGTCGCGACCGCCCGAACGCTCAACCCCTCAGCCCTCAGCGCCCGGGCACGAGCGAGCTTGAACTCCGGCGTCCGCGGCCGGCCGCCGAGCATCCTGCCGCCGCTGCGCTCCGCGCTCCGGCGCGCCTTGTGGCGACGCTGCGCCTCCATCTGCGCCTCAATGTCCAGCGTGCCGCGCAGCCACCACTTCACCGCTCCCGCCGACGGCAACGGGTCCACGCCACGGCGAGCGAGGATACGAACGATTTCCATCGGCTTCCACCCGGCGGCGGCGAGCTCGCGGGCTTCCCGCACCGTCGAGGCGGGGTACGCGCTGACGTGGCCGTTGCTCGTGTGGCCGAGCTGGTGGACGGTCACGCCGCGACCTCCAAGCCGTTGCCGCCGCACTCCGGGCAGCAGCTCACCGTCCCATAGCCACCATCCACAACCCCTTGACCCTTGCATCGCGAGCACATCCGCAGGCCCTCTGCGGCGCGGACGACATCGGCCGCAATCTCCCAGCAGACGGTGCACACGCCGTCCTCCATCCACTCCGCGCACCAGTGGTTGCGATAGCCGTGCTCGATTGCGTTGCCGAGCGCCTCGGTCGCCCGCTCGCGCGCCGCGACATCGAGCGTCAGGCTGTCCTCAGGCCCCGTCACGCCGCCTCGCCTCCCGGGAGCGCCGCGAGAAAGCCCGGGCGGCGCGGACCGAGACGCGGCCGGCGACCCACCGCGTCCAACGGCAGACCAGCCGCATGGCGGTCGTCGGCGCGGTGCACAGTCACGCCGCCTCTCCCGACACCACCGTGAGTTGCGGCTCATCCGCCACAGTGAGCGAACGGACGAACTGCACCCGGCAGAAGTCCCGGAATTGCTTCGGCGTGCCTCCGCCGAACTGACCGACCGCCCTCGTCAGTGACTCGGGAGGCCCGTCGACACCGCAGCCTCGTGCCCATCCGGCAGCCTCCTGCTCCCAACGCTCCCTCTCGCGTTTCCTCCCCCCGCTCGGCGGGGGGCCGGGGGGGTTTAAGGTCGGGTCGGGTCGGGTCGGGTCGGGTAGTGCAGAACGTGGGCTAGATGCATCTAGCCCAGACCTAGCCCGCGGGCTAGATGCGATTTGGCCCGCGGGTAGAAGCGGCATCCCCGCGCCGTCGGGTGTGCGGTTGTTCTTGCGCAGGTTGCACCCGCGGCACGCAACGACCACATTGGCCAGCGAGTTGTCGCCGCGCGGCTCGACATGGTCATACGTCCCGCCCGAGGAACTGCGCCGGTCACGCCAGTTCACCGCCTTGCCGCAGTAGCGGCAACGGTCTCCGTCGCGCTCCCGGATGGCAGCGATGAGCGCGCGGTCGCGTTCCAGTTCCTTGCGCTTGCGGTCCCAGGCAAGCGCGGTCTCCCGCTGCACCGAGGAGTCGTTGTACTGGAGGTAGTCGTGGACCACCCACGCCTCCTCGCCGGCGTACGGCGACTGGAGCGCGAGCGTGTTCCCGTCGCGGTCGGTGACGGTCAACGATTCGCCCGCCGGAATGCGGTGGAACAGCTCGCAGTCCTCGAGCACCCGTAGCACCGCGTGCCGCTCCCGCGTTGTCGGCAGCTTCTCGGCGATCCACTCAGGGTCGATGAGCCCGTCCGTGTTGTGCCGCGCGCAATGCGTCACGGCCATCGCGTGCAACCCGACGGCGCGCGGGTGGCCTCGCCACGCCCGCTTGACCTTGCGGGAGTCGTCGTAGCGGTCGTCCATCTTCGCCCAGGTCACATCGTCCTCCCAAAAGGCCACTGGGCGCCCTTGCGGGCGTTGCATGACGTGCACGCTGGTCGCAGGTTCGCCGGCCAGTTGCTGCCGCCGACGGCGAGCGGCTTGACGTGGTCGATGGCCGTGTATGGCGCCGTGCGGCAGATCCAGCACAGCCCGCCGTAGAACGCGACGCGCGCTGCAATCTGCGCCGCGGTCGCGTGCCCCTGTGCTCGTTCCAGCAACCGACGGCGGCGGTCCCACGGGGTCTCGCAGTACAGGATGCCGCGCTCGCGGCCAAGCGTGACACCCCCGTCAGGACGAAGCTCTACGAGCCCTACCCGAGCAAGCGATGCGACTGCGCCGCGGTCCTGGCCTTCGATGCTTGCGGCAACTTCCGCGGGAACGAGCCTCCCAGCTCGCGGCCCGAGGTAGGACAGCAGGCGAGCGAGCACGCCGACTGCCGTGTTGCCCGCTTCGATGATGGCGGGGTCCGCCCAGAGGTGGCCGTCCAGGCGGGTGCCGCGGCCGGTACGCTTGTCCTGCGTCAAGGTCCCACTCCTTGTCGCCGTGCCCCGGGCCGTTGCGAGCGGCGCCGGGGCGACTCAGTAAGTGACCGAATCCTACCTGTGCACGGGAGTGAAGTCACGCTGATTCCCCCACCTTCTCCACCCCGACTCGGAGGCACGCGCGCGTGAATTTCCCTGGCCACATGCCAAGGAACGGGCCACCGGGCCACTCGGCAAGCCGGTCCCTCTCGCTAACCCAGAGGAACCCTCCGCCGTGGCACGTCCGGCACTCCACCGGATAGTCACCGCCCCATTCGATGCCGCCGCAGCAACCACACTCGATGCGAATCCACGCCGTCACGCCCGCACCGCCCCCGACTCGGCAATCTCGCCGTACGTGAGCACGACGTCGTACGCGGCGCCGCGCGGCAGTCCGCGCAGGACCCGGCCCGTCGACCGGCCATCGCTGCCGCGGCACGCGCGGCACAAGCGGCGGATGACATCGCGGCCGCGTTCGACATCGCGGTGCCCGCAGCCACCACAGTCGGGGCAGGTGACGAGGTCGAACTGCGCGGCGAGGTCCTCGGGCGTCACGACTGTGCTCTCCTGAGGTATGTCCCAGGACAGACGATCCGCTCGCCGTTCTCGAACTCGATGAGTCGGTTACCGCGATTGCCGTGGATGACGATGCGACAGCGACGCCCGAACCACTCGGGCCGGATGACCTTTACGCGCCACATGAGCGGGTAGTCGGTCACGCGCGCGCCCTCCGAAGGCGGTCCGCCGCGGCGGCGCGCTGCTCAGGAGTCAATTCCCGCTTCACCCGTGTCGACCGGAACGACACGAGACGCGCCGGAATACGGAACTGCGCCCACGCCGACTTGCCGTGGAACCCCTCGTCGAGCAGTTCGGCAGCTGGGTTCTTCTTCAGTGCGGTGATGCGTCGCCGTTGAGCTGTCCACACCGTCGCGTACTCGTCGGCATCGTTCAGGGTAACGACGGTTTCGCGCTCATACGCAGTTAGGTGGCTCATGACTCTCTCAGCTTCAGCAGCGCGAGTAGCTCGTCAGCGGGGATGGCGACGTACCATTGCGAGCGATTGCGCCGGAAGAACACCGCCGGCAGGTCCGTCGGCCGCGCCTCGGCCTCGGCCTGCGCGATCCACGACCAAATCTCGCAGCGCTCGCGACGCTTGCACTCGATATGCACACCGGGTGGACCGCCGATGATGTCTCCACCGCCGCCGGCCCCGCTGCGCCAGTTCCTTTGCGCGGTGGTCCATCCGTTAGCGCGGAGAAGGTCGACGACCTCACGCTCGCCACGCCCGCCCTTGCTTCTTGGGGCCGCCCGAAGCGGCACGCGGCGCTCAAGGCTCATGCCTCGGGTTCCTCCTCGTCCTCAAGTGCGGCGTCCAACTCCCCCTGCGTAATCAACTCGCCGCGCCGCGCTTGCTCCATGGCGCGGTCGAGTGCCGCAGCCTCGTCGGGGTCCGCCGCGATCTCTGCGGTGATCGCAGTACCACGGCGAGCAAGGTGGTGGCGACACGACCAATGAGGATCGTTGTCGAGCATCCGCTTGCGGTTGTGCTCCCCCGCATAATCGTACGGTCTGAGCAGCACCTGTAGATGCGGTGCCATCTCACCCAAAACGGCGATGTGGGTACGGGCGTGCTCGCACTCGCCGCTGCGCTCGTATTGCTCGCAGGCACATGAGAAGTACACCGTCTTCGTTGCGGCCGTCACCATCACCCTCCTGGCGCTATCTCCGTTGTCGTGCTCGCGGCTCATTCCGCCGTCCCCGTGCTCGCCTCGCAGGAGAACCCGCCGCCGCCTAGCGCGTGTCCGTACATGGACGTCACGGCGCCGCAGCGGGTGCAGTGGTAGTGCCTACCGTGGTTCCAGCACGCATCGCCGCGCGCCGGCCAGTGCTCGACGGCGATTGGCCCGCCCGGCTCGATGGCCCACCGGCCATCCACGATGCCGCCGTTGTCGAGGTTGCTCATGCCGACTTCGGCCCTTCCGCGTTGATGAGCGTGAGTAGCGCGCGGATGGCGCGGGCGAGTCGCTCGGACTCCCGGGTCCCGTGCTCGCGCCGGCGGGCCGCCTCGGTCGCTCGAAGCATCGTCTCGGCGCTCGGCATCTACCCGGTGCATCCGTCGTGGTCGACTGCGAGCGTGGGGTCCTCCACCGGGCCTACGGCGCGGAGGCGGTCACGCACCCGCCGGAGCATCTGCTCGCGCTCGGAGTCGCGGATGGCCTGCTCGTGCCGGCGGGCGCAGTGCCGTTCGTTGCGGTGGTCCTCCGCGTCTGCGTGCACGCGAGCGGCGCGGTCTTTGTCGGTGTTCATGCGGCGCTCCGAAGTTCGGGACTCCACGACGGCTGCTGACCGGCCGCGTCGTGGCCGTGCACGAGCCGCGACCACGCGATCAGCTCGAGGACGTCCTTGCGGTCCGCGGTGTGCCGCCACGCCCGCTGCGAGGCCGCGTCGAACACGCCCTTCGCGACGTCCCGCTCATACCGGAGCCGAGCGACGGTCTCGTCGCCGCGCGCAAGGTCCTGCGCCACTGTCCACGCGGCGCCCTCGGCGTGCACCTCCACGATGCGTTTCGCGAGCGCGAGCCGGTAGAGGCGTTCCTTCTCGGCGAGGTCCGCGGAAGCGTCGCGGACGGCTTGCTCGCCGGCCTTCTGCGCTTCGGCGGCGCGCCGCGCGGCGGCGACAGCCTCGGGGAAGTCGTATGGCTCGGTCACGTCGCCCCCCAGTCGTCCCAGCAGCCGCACGTCGGGATGGGCTGTCCCGGCAGCGTCATCTCGCCGTGGCGGCACTCTCGGGCGGCGTCGAACAACTCCAGCGGGTCGATGCCCTCCGTCGCCAGGTACTCGCGGTAGGCTTCCGCGAACGACACCGGCGGCAGCGGCACGGACACGACGGGCGCCGCGGCAACGAGCGGCGCGGCGGGGCGCGGGGCGCGCGCGCGGGTTGGGACGCTGACGGCGGCCTCGTCGAACAGCGCGCCGACGGGGAGCCCGAGCGCGGCGGCGAGCTTCTCCGCGGTGCTCCGGACGGGCGTGTAATCGCTGCGTTCGAGCCGCCGGATGGTGTCTTCGCTCACGCGCGCGCGGTTCGCGAGCTCGTGCTGTGTCAGGCCGCGCTCGCGGCGAGCGGCGGCGAGAGGGGTCACGCTGCCTCCTCCTCCAACAGTGACTCAGTGACCGGTTCAGCAGGGAATGCGAGAGGCAGCTGCGCGCACCACGAGCGCCATGCATGCGTCACGCCATGCGTCCCTGGGAACAGGTCATCGACGGTGTCCTCGGGTACACATCCAAGGCAGTCGAAGATCCAGTAGCAGAACGCGAGCGGCTTCGCCCCCGACAAGCCCGTCTGCATCGTGATTGACTCCGCGATGAAGTCCCGAGGTGTCTGCCGCGTCCCGTAACACGACCGGCCACCGGCCATGATCACCGGCTCCCACGCGTAGGCGGGCCAGTGATAGCGCTTCCACGCCGCGAACGGCTTCACCCACGCGAGCACCCGGTGCGGCGGGCACAAAGGCAGCAGCCAGTGGAGTTCGCCTGGGTTTGTGGACAGCGCCCACCCGTCTGGGTATTCCTCAGCCAGCCGTTTGATGAGCGCCGGGTGGTCGACCTCCCCAGCGTAGTCCTCGTGATCCTCGTAGTGCTTGGCGGCTTGCCGCGGGTACGGCGGATCGGCGTACGCGAACCTCATGGATCGTCCATCCTTGGCATGATTACGGAGAGGTCGATGTACGTGAAACCTGACGCGCCAGCCAGCGCGTACCCGATGCGCCCATGCGGGCGCACCACGCGATCTATCAGTGCGAACTGGCCGTTGCCACAAATACAATCCACGAGCGCATCGGCATACACGGCGTGTGCAGTCCAGGGCACCGCGATAAGGTCGAGATCATGCAGTTGGCTGCCATGTACCGCTACGGCGTAACCGCATGCGCGGGCTGTCGGGCGAATGCGCTCGAGCACACTCTCGGTGGGCGACGGATTGTCGATTGCGTGGTAGAGCCATCGTCGCCCGCCGTGCGGCAAGATCTGCTTGGACCGACCGACAAGGCCGGCGGCCCGGAGCGCTGCCAGGCGATTGTTCGCGACCTGCTCTGACACGCGGAATTCACGCGCTAGGTCACGAGCAGTCACTCGGCGTTTCTGGGCAACAAACGGCAAGGCCCCACTCTCGAGGCCAACGAGTTCAGCTCGCAAGCGCATTATGCGTGTTCGTAGACCGGCCTCGCGCATATCGTCTCTTGGCATGTCGTGTGCGCTCACGCCACTTGCCCTGGTGCGCTCGACTGAACCTTGGTGGAGTAGTAGCGGCCCGCCTGCATGTCGGGCTGTCCCGGACACCGCTTGCATTCCAGCGGCGGTGGATTGCGAAACGTCTGAGAGTCGGCGTTGACAGCGATCGTCTGCCCACAGGAAAGGCACTTGTAGGCGTCGATCACTCCGCCCAGCGGCTTCGGCTTGCGCCGCGCCCAATGCCGGATGATTCCACTCACGCCGCTCGCCTCACGTCGCGCTCGACGCGGTTGTGAACAGCGCATGCACCGTCGATGGGCTTGAGCTTCCGGTACCAGCGAAGTGCCGCGTCAACCGCTGCATCGTCGGCCATGCACTCCATTTCGCGGAACGCACGTGCCGACGACGGGCGGCGGCGAGCGGGGTCACGCGGCGTCCCTCCACTTCGCGCCGACACGGGCACGAACGTCGTCGGGGAAGTCGCGCTCGAAGTCCTCCATGCAAGCGAGGCAGTCACCGCCGCAATCCGTGCCGGGATGACCGTTCTCAGCGACGCGATGGTCGACGAGTTCCCGCCCGCACGTCCGGCAGGTGCTCACACCATCGCCGCCGGGCACGGAACGTGCCGTGACCACAGCGACGAGCAGCGCCTCGGGACGCGGCCAGCCGCAGCGCCGCATCTCGGCGTACATCTTCGCGCCAGCCACGATGCGCAGTCGCTTCACGCCGCCGCCCTCGCGTTCGCAAGCGCCAGGACCCCCGCGAGGCGGCGCTGTGTCGCCTCAAGACGCCGGCGAGTCGCCGCGACGGCTCGCTCCACATCCTCCGCGGAGTCGATCCAGAACGACCCGTTGCTCGCGATCGTGAGGCCGCGGCCGTCCTCGAAGATCAGCATCTTGGTGCCGGGCGAAAGGTCGCGTCGGTCTGCTGGCAGCGTGTCCAGCAGGATGCCGACGACGCGCTGGCCGATGAACGCCTCGAAGCAGGCCGGGGTGTTGGCGGTCGCGCTCATGCCGACGACTCCGGACTCGACGAGGGCCGGCGGCTCGTTAGGTCGGTCACGGTCGCCATCGGTTCGGGTTCTGGCTCGGGCAGAGGCGGACAGCCGGGACAGCACGGCACCGACGTGAGCCCGATGCGCTGCCAGCAGGGGAACTCGCAGCACAGCGTCCCGTGGCCCTCGCAGAGTGGGCAGGATTCGCGTGGCCGCCCCGGTGGGCATTCGGGGCAGGGCCCGTCGCAGCGACACCTTTCGCTACCTGGTGTTACGCGCGTGCCATCGACGAAAACGGAGTTGCTCATGCTGCTCGCCTCACGTCGCGCTCGACACGATTTGCCACTTGGCATGCGCCGTCGATGGGCTTGAGCTTCCGGTACCAGCGGAAGTGCCGGCGGCGAGAGGGGTCATCGCGCGCCCCCGAGCGGGCACCTTGACCAGTAGCCGCAGAACCGCTCTGAGCACCACCAGGAGCCGGGGACGGCGCCGCCCCACACTCCGGTTTCCAGGCGCCAGTTGATTTCCGCGGCGATTCCGTACAACCGGTCGACGAACGCGTCGAGTTGCACGTCGGTGCGGCGCGCCGGGATCACGTCCACGGCTGGCGTCTTGGTGCGAACGAG
>Ga0196962_10000123_pt1 | contig 48088 bp, 39 predicted proteins | sample S3v_20metaG_FD_183186 | JGI IMG/M metagenome (GOLD analysis project Ga0196962, IMG submission 183186) | Soil microbial communities from Anza Borrego desert, Southern California, United States - S3+v_20 | ecosystem: Environmental > Terrestrial > Soil > Desert | place: USA: California | collected...
GGGCCCGACGCCGCCGCCTGCCGCCCCGGCGGCGGCCCCGCCCTCCTCGTCAACGTCGACGGCTTCAAGGCCCGGACCGGCAATTTGCGGGTCAACGTCTATGGCGACGCCGACACCTTCCTCGACCGCGGCCGCTACCTGCGCCAGATCAACCTGGCGGTGACCCGGGCCGGGGCGATGCCGGTCTGCGTCAGGCTGCCGCGCTCGGGCCAGTTCGCGGTCGCCGTCCGCCACGACGTCGACGGCGACGGCAACGACTGGGGCGACGGCGGCGGCTTCTCGCGCAACCCGAGGCTGTCGCTGACCAGCCTGAGGCCGCGCTTCCAGAACGTCGCGATCAACGTCGGCGCCGGGATGCTGGGAGTCGGCGTCGTCCTCAACTACCGCTTCGGCCTCTCCATCCGTCCGGTCAGGGGCTAGAAATGGCCCTGGTCGCCCTCCTCTCCAACCCGCGGGCCTCGGGCAACCAGTCGATGCTGCCCAGGGTCAGGACCTTCTGCGCCCAGCACCGCGACATCTTCCATTACGAGGTCGAGGATGCCGACCAGATCGGCGCGGCGCTGAGGTCGATCGCCCGGGTCAGGCCCAAGGTGCTGGTCATCAACGGCGGCGACGGCACCGTCCAGGCGGCGCTGACCGAGCTCTACCACGGCCGCCATTTCGACGGGTCGCCGCCGCCGGTCGCGGTGCTTCCCAACGGCAAGACCAACCTCATCGCCCACGACCTCGGCGCCGACGGCGACGCCATCCAGGCGCTCGAGCGGGTGCTCGAGCTGGCGCGAAGCGACATGGCGCCGCACATCGTCAGCCGCGAGCTGATCTCGCTGTCGGGCGGCAATCCGGCCGGCCGGCCGGTGCTCGGCATGTTCCTCGGCGGCGCCGGCCTCGCCGACGCGATGCTCTACTGCCGGCACAAGATCTACCCGCTCGGCCTGCCCAACTGGCTCGCCCACGCCCTGGCCCTGCTCGTCGGGCTGCTCGCCGTGCTGGTCGGCCGGCGGGCGCGCTTCCTGCCGACGCCGCCGCGGCCGATCACGGTGTCGGTGATGAAGCGCGGAGTGCTTCAGGGGCGCTTCGCCTTCCTGATGGTGACCACCCTCCAGCGGCTGCTGTTCAGCGGCAACATGCCGGGCGCCGGGCCGGCGACCGGATCGATGCAGCTGCTGGTCATCGAGCGCAGCCTGCCGGCGCTGGTCAGGGCGCTGGTCGCCGCGATCCGGGGCCGGCTCGGCCGCTACCGCCTGAGCGGGGTCCATCTCGAGCGCGGCGAGGAGATCAGGATCGAGGGGCCGCATTCGAGCGTGCTGATGGACGGCGAATTGTTCGAGGCCGACACCGGCCGGCCGATCGTGCTGAGGCCGACTCCGCCGGTTCCGTTCCTCCGGCTGGCCGCCTGACCGCGGCCTCGCCCGAGCCCGGTCAGGGAACCAGGCCCGAGCCGCTCATCCGGCCCTTCGAGGCCAGCGATTCGGCCGCCGTGAACGCCGTCGCGCTCGCCGCCTTCGCCCAATATGAGGGCGTCTACAGCGACTGGGAGACTCTCGTCCGCGGCGTCGGAGCGACGGCGGAGCTGGCGCAGAGCGGCGAGCTGGTCGTCGCCGAGCAGGAGGGCGGAGCGATCGTCGGCGCGGTCGCCTATTTCGGGCCGTTCGCCACTCCGCGCGCCGACTTCTTCGAGCCGCACTGGCCGATCATCCGTATGCTCGTCGTCGATCCGGCGGCTCGCGGGCGGGGCCTCGGCCGCCGGCTCACCGAGCAATGCCTCGCCCGAGCCCGCCGCGACGGGGCGGCGCAGATCGCTCTTCACACCAGCCCGGCCATGGCCGACGCGCTGGCCCTGTACCTCAGGATGGGCTTCCGCCTCGAGCGCCGGGTGCCGGACCGTTTCGGAGTCCGTTACGGACTCTATCTCAAGGCGCTGCCGCCGCCTTCGGAGGGGCTGTCCACCGATTAGCCCTTGAACGAGGCGCCGGGCCGCTGGCAGATTGGGCGCCAGCGGCAATATCGGTATCAAGGCATATGCCCGCTCGGGACAAGGCCCTCGTCCATGAAGTCGCCGGCCATGTCGGCCCGGGCACCCACGTCCTCATCCTCGGCATCGGCGACTATCCCTGGCTGATCGACGGCGCCCGCGAGAACGAGGCGATCGCCGAAGGCATGGGCCAGCTCGCCTCGCCGCCGCGATCGGCGCGGGCGCTCGCCGACTGGTTCGTCGACGGAAAGTTCAGCAACAGGGAGCAGCCGCTCGCCAGCGTCGGCCTGCTCCTCTCCGAGCGGAGGCCCGCTAGCTACCGCGGCCAGACCGTCCCGCGGGGGACCATCGACGAGGTCGACCGCGCGGTCGGCCACTGGCTCGAGCGGGCCTCGTCCGATCCCAACAACCAGACGATCTTCTTCTTCGCCGGACACGGCGTCTCCTCGCCGAGCACCCAGCTGCTGGTCCGCGACTACGGGAGCAAGCCCAACAACCGCTTCGACGGCGCGATCAACTTCGACAGCTTCCGGGCGGCGATGACCTCGATGACCCCCGGCTTCCAGCTCTTCCTGATCGACGCCTGCCGATCCCCGGACTCGCTGGTGCGCGCCGTTCGCGAGAACAGCGAAGCGGGCCGCAACCTGCTCACTCCGACCCGCGGCCGTCCCGACGGCGCCGCCATGCAGAGCGTTCACCACGGCGCCGCCCCGTTCAGCCCGGCTTATGCGCGGATCGAAGGGGTGGGCATCTACACCGAGGCGATCATCCAGGCGCTGAACGGCGGCGGCGCCCAGCCGAACCTGCGCTGGTGGGTCGGCACCGACGGCCTGACCACGGCGCTGTCCGCCTATACGATCAGGCTGGCGGCGAAGCTCGGGCTCAAGCAGGTCCCCGAGCGGCTGTCGGGGATGAGCTTCAAGATCCACGAGCCGGCCCGGCCGATCGCGGTGCCGGTCTACGTCTCCTGCGTCCCGCAGGAGGTCTGGCGCTATCCGATCCACTTCCAGGCCGAGCTGAACGGCCAGATCACCCAGGAGCACAACCATGACCCGGCGGCCGATCCGGAGCGGGAGGACTGGTCGCTCACCGTGCCCTATCGCGAGCATCTGCTGAGCGCGCATTTCCCTCCCGGGGCGCCCTATCAGGACGTCGTCAACGAGCTGCTGACCGTGGGCTTGCCGGAAACATCGCTCCCGCTCGAGATAAAGGAGAAGCGGCCATGAGCGGGCTGAGCCTGACCCTGATCGAGAACGGACGGCCGGCGCGGCTCACCGGCGCGGTCGCTCGGGTCGAGGACCTTTCGCTGATCCTCGCCGACGACCCGAGCGGAGCGGTGACGGACCATGCGGTCATGGGGCGCGACCATTATGAGGTCGACGTGCGGCCGGGGCGCTACCGGGTCCAGCTGATCCTGCCGAGCGGACAGATCGTCAGCCGGACCGCTGACGTCGCCGAGGGCGACACCGTCCCGCTGCAATTCTCGATCGGCGGCGATCCCGAGCCGGCGGCGCCGGCCGCCGACGATCCGGCGGCGACGACGCCCGGAAGGGCGCGGTCGAAGCGACCGGCGAGGCGAAGCCAGGTCGCCGAGGAGTTGGGCGCTTCGTTCGACTACGCGCCGCCGTCCGAAGTCGCCGCCGAGGCGTCAGCCGTCTCGCACCCGGCGGTGGCGGTCATGGCCGCGCTTGCGACCGGCCTCACCGCCTTGGTGAGAGCCGGGCGGCGCGCCTCCGCCGGAGACGTGCGGCTGATCGAGCAAGCGTGCGGCTCGCCGACCGCGCTGTGGGACGTTGCGACCGACAGCGAGGTCCCGGAATGGCGGAAGCAGCGGCTCGCCGCCGCCCCGTCGAAGCGACTCGAGGGGGACATGAAAATCTGGTCCCTGCGCTGGGAGGGGGGGATGAACACGGCCAACGTCGCCACCCGCCAGTGGGCCTATGCCGAGCTTGCCGACGAGGTCCAGCTGGCTAGCATCCCGTTGCCCTGGTTCGACATGGAACGCGAAGCGCCGGTCGACGTCGAGGTGCGCCGTCCGGCCGACGGTGAGGGCGGCATCACCATCCGGGTCGCCGATCCGCATCTGAGCGGGCTGCTCAAGGTGCTCCGCCACGGCAGGCTCGGAGTGGCTCGGGCGATCATCGAAGGGCTTGAACAGGGGCATCTCATCGATCGCGCCATCGCGGGCAAGCTGCGCAACCCGCTCGGCGCCTGCGCCGCCGCCTATGTCGGCCTCGCCATCTTCGCTCCGGGCGAACAGGAGCGCTGGGACCCCTGGCTGCCCAATTTGCGCCACTGGTTCAGGTGGCTGCCCGACGGCGCCATCCTTCACGCCCGGCGGATCATGCTTCGCCCGAGAGGGCCGGAGGAGATCGACGAGATCCTCCCCGCGCTCAAGGAGGCCTATCGGGCGGGAATCCCGTTCTACAGCGTCGGCCTGCAGCTGATGCGCGAGATGCTGACCATCCATGGCCGCGACGACGAAGAAGCGCGGGCGATGCTGGAACGCGTGACCCGCCTCGCCTCGCGGCTCGAACCGGAAGAGGCGTTCACCGTCCTTCGCTACTCCAAGGAGCGCTGATGTTCCGCCTCACGGCCTTTCCCGCGTCCGACGGTGATTGCCTGCTCCTGTCCTGGGGCGACCGCGCGCCCTACCGACATGTCCTGATCGACGGCGGCCGAAAGCGGGCCTATGCGAGCCTGAGGCCGGTGCTCGAGCGGATCGCCGCGGCCGGCGAAGCGATCGACCTCCTCGTCCTCTCCCACATCGACGCCGACCATATCGAGGGCCTGCTCGCCCTGATCAGGGACCCCCGTCCGCCGGTCACGGTGCGCGAGGTCTGGTATAACGGCTTCGACCAGATGAACCAGATCGAGCAGCTCGGGCCGAGGCAAGGGGACCTGTTCTCGACCGCGCTCAAGGCGATCGGGTGGCCCTGGAACCGCGCCTTCGACGGCAAGCCGGTCGTCCTCGACGGCCGGCAGCCGAAGCGGCTGAGCCTGGCGGGATTGGACCTCATCCTGGTCTCGCCGGACGCGGGGAAGCTGCGCAGGATGCGCGAAGCCTGGCTCAAGTGGCGAACCGTTCAGGCCGCCAAGGCGAGCGCCGAGGAACGCCGCCGAGCGGCCCTGCCGGCGGGCATAGAGGAGCTCGGGCCGCGGCCGATGCCGCCGGTCCTCGACGTGGAAGCTCTGGCGGCGGTCGATTCCGCGGCCGACGACGAGCCGCCCAACGGATCGAGCATCGCCTTCGTCGCGCAGTGGGGGCAGAAGCGCGTGCTGCTCGCCGGCGACGCCCATCCCGACTTGCTCGAAACGACGCTTGCGCCGCTCGCGGCCGGCGAGGGCGGCCGCTACCGGATCGACCTGTTCAAGGTGTCCCACCACGGCAGCCGAGGCAATACCAGCCGGCGCCTGATCGAGCTGCTCGACTGCCGCCGCTTCCTGATCTCGACCAACGGCTCGCACCATGGCCATCCCGATCCCGAAGCGATCGCCCAGCTCGTCAAGTTCGCCCCGGCGGGCGAGAAGACCCTCTATTTCAACTATGAGTCGGCCTGGACGACGCCGTGGGACGATCCCGCGCTTCGCCGCCGCTACGATTATCGCGCAATCTATCCGACCGGCGCCCCCGGCGAGCTGTCGATCGACGTCTGACGGCCATCGCGGGATCCGCAAGCCGGCGTCCCTTCGAAAAAGAGCCTGCACCGTATGCCGGTGCAGGCCCTGTCGGTCCCCTGGTCCGGGACTGTTGCTCACCGTTCGCGCGCGGTAAGTCTTTTAGAATATAGGAAAAACGCTGACGATTGAGACCCGGGCCCGCTTTTCGGGTCGGGTCGTCCGACTTCGCGCCCGCTTCACCCCCTTGCGGCAGGCGGAAAGGGCCGGCGGGCCAGCCTCACCTCGATCGGGAGCATCCGGACCCGGGCCCGGGCCTGGCGCCGCCCGAGGGCCCCTCGACCCGCGGCCAGCCGTCGCTCCAGACGAGACGGTCGAGAAGCATGACCCGGCGGGTGTTGATCTCGTCGCCCGGGCGCGAGCGGGGGCGGCGGGAATCGACGGCATGGTAGAGGATCCAGTCGCGGCCGCAGCCGTCGGCGATGACCGAATTGTGGCCGGGCGCGACCCAGGTCCCGCGCCGCTCGAGGACGAGCTCGACCGGAGCGCCGCCGGGGCCGCGCCGGGTCTCGAACGGGCCGGTGGGGCTCCGCGAGCGGGCGACCATGGTCGCATAATGGGCGTTGGGCCCGCAGCAATTGTCGCCGGAATAGAAGAGATAATGATAGTCGCCGCGCCGGATCAGCCAGGCGCCTTCGATCAGGCGGCGATAGTCGGCCGGGTCCTCGGAAGGGACTGGGTGGACGAGGTCGACCGCCTCGCTCCCCGGCGCGAAGGAGATCCGGTCCGGCGCGAGCTCGCGAACCTTGATCGGCCCGAAGCCCGAGCCCCAGTAGAGCAGCCGCCTGCCGCTCGCGGGGTCGTCATAGGCCATCGGATCGATGTTGACGAAGCCGGGCCCGCACTGGAGCGGCCGGCCGATGTCGGTGAACGGGCCTTCGGGCCGGTCCGCGGTCGCCACGGCGAGGCACAGGCCCTGGCTGGCGTCGGTCAGCGCCGAATCGGGCTTCGCCGAATAATAGAGATAGTAGACGCCGCCGGCCTCGAGCACGTGCGGCGCCCAGAAATCCTGGGTGCGGCTCGCCCAGCCCGGCTTGACGGGGAGGGCGTCGCCGAGCACCTCCCAGGCGATGAGGTCGCTCGACCGCGCCACCTGGACGTTCAGCATCGCCCCCTCGGCGCCGCCGCCCTGGGTGGCATAGACGTAATAGGCGCCGTCCGAGGCCCGAAGCACCGCCGGGTCGGGGAAATCGGAGTCGAGAACGGGGTTGGCGTAGGTCTCCGCCGGAGCGCCGCCGCCGGACGGAGTCGCGCAGCCGGCAAGGGCCCAGGCGGCGAGGAGGGCGATCGGGACGGTCGGTCGGGGCATCCGCCGAGCATAGCGGCCGCCGCCTCCAACAGGCAACGGATGACCGGCGGGACGGATTTCGGTGGCCGCGACGGCGGTGAGAGAGTAACTTGCGGGCGCCGCGCGAATGCGGCTTCACAGGGGATCGCTACAATGATCAGGATCAGCAAGCGTAAAGCGTCGATTGCCATGCTTCTCGCGGCGGGCGCCGCGACATGGACCGCGCCGGCTTCGGCGCAGGCGACCCGGACCTGGGTCTCCGGAGTCGGCGACGACGCCAATCCGTGCAGCAGGACCGCGCCGTGCAAGACCTTCGCCGGCGCCATCTCGAAGACGGCGGCGGGCGGCGAGATCAACTGCCTCGACCCGGGCGGCTATGGCGGCCTCACCATCAACAAGTCGCTCTCGATCATCTGCGACTATACCGAAGGCGGCGCGCTCGTCGCCGGCGCGGGAGTGACCGGCTTCAGCATCACCGCCGGGGCGACCGACCGGGTCTTCCTCAGCGGCATCGACGTCAACGGCGTCGGCGGCGCCAATTCGGCGACCAACGGCGTGCGGATCACGTCGGGCGGGTTCGTCCACATCCAGAACAGCATCATCCGCAACTTCACCGCGTCGAACGCCCTCGGCGTCCGGATCGTGCCGACGACCGCGACCCAGGTGACTATCACCAACACCACCATCGCCGACAACGGCTCGGCCGCGACCGGCGGCGGCATCCTGATAACGCCGAGCGGCGCGGGCAGCGCCCGGGTCGTCCTCGAGAACGTCCGGCTGCAGAACAACGCCAACAACCAGCTTCGGGTCGACACCACCGGGAGCACCGGCGGGGTCACCGTCGTCGTCGAGAACAGCCAGTTCATCGGCGGCGGCGCCGGAATCTCGGTGAACGTTCCCGCCGCCACCGGCAACGCCGACCTGCTGATCAACAATGCCAGGATCGCCCTGACCGGCACCGGGATCGCCGCCAACGGCACCAACGCCCGGCTCCGGGTCGGCAATTCCACCATCACCGCCACCAGCACCGGAGTCTCGGCGACCGGGGCCGCGACGATCAACTCCTACGGCAACAACCGGCTCGACGGGAACGGCAGCAACGGCGCCTTCACCGGCGCGGTCATTCCGGAGCAATAGGGGTCCTCGCCCGCGGCGGCGGGCGCGCAAGCGGGATTTCGGGGGCCGGCGCCGGCGACGGCGCCGGCCTCCACCGGCGAGCGCAAACCCCCGGCCGGAGGGCGCTGCGAGGGGCGCGACGGCGGCCCGGATCGGCGCGAGCGTAACGGCTGCGGAATTGTCGAAACTTTTTCAGAAGCTTAGTGTTTGACCACTAACGCAGGTTAATTGTCGCTTTTGCTTTCCCCGACCCGACGAGCAGGAGCGCCCCCCAATGTCGTCCGACGAGGAAGCGAGGCTCGACGCCATCGCCGAGGAAGCCGAAGGCCGGCTTCGCGCCGGAATCGGCAGGACCAGGGCCGTGGTGGCGCAATATCGGGCGAGCCTGATCCGGCTTCGCGATTCGGTCCCTCCCGGCCGCCGGGCGCTGAGACCCGGGCCTCGCTGACCCGTGATTGAACCGTTGCCGGATCGGGGCTAGCCTCGCCGGGCAACGCGCCGCGCATCGGCGGCAAGGGGGGAGACGCCGCGATGAAGCCACGGATAGCCCTGGTCCTGCTCGCCCTGGCCGGAGCGCCCGCCGCTTCGGCGCAGACGCCCGCTCAGGCCCCGACCGCGGGCCAGGTCACGGCCGAATATTATTACCGCATCCGCTGGGGCAGCGCCGACGAGTTCAAGCGCCTCTACGAGCGCAACCACGCGCCGCTGCTGCGCGAGATGCAGAGGCTCGGCTTCATCACCCGGATCGAGACGGAGGAGCCGTTCACCCACCTCAGCGGAGGCGCGCGCTGGGACCTGCGAGTGACGGTCACCTTCCGCGACGCGGATTCGGCGGTGCTGGTCGGCGGCCCGTTCGACCAGGCCTTCGCGAGCGCCAGCGCCCGCCTCTATCCCGACCGGACCGCCTTCGCCGCCGAGGAAGCGCGCCGCTTCGCGCTGCTCGAGGAGCATTGGGACGTGATCGTGGCTCCGGTGGCGGCCGGGACTCCGTAAGGCCGGGGGCTCAGTCGGTGAGCTCGGCCGGCACCCGGCCGCCATTGGCGGCGAGCTCGCGCATGACCTGGCGGTGGAGCCAGACGTTCATCGACGCGCTGTCGCCCATGTCGCCGTCATAGCCGAGCTCGAGCGCCAGCGCCTTGCGGTTGTCGAGGCTGGGATCGATGTCGAGAAGCTTCATCAGGTCGACGATCGAGGTCCGCCAGTTGAGCCGCTGGCCGCGGGCCTCGGCCCTCGCCTCGAGCGAAGCGGCGACGTCGGTCTCGCTGAGCGGCTGCGGCTGGCCCTGAGGCTGGGCCTGGGCCTGGCTCGCGGCCTGGAGCCACCAGGAATTGCCGCCGCCGCCGCCGGCCGGAGCGGAGGCCGAGCCCGCCGTCGCGGTCGAGCCGCCGGTCCCGGCCGAGGCCTGGCCGAGACCGCGCGGCTCGGCGCGCCGCCCGAAGATCGCCTCGCTGATCTTGCCGAAGATACCCATCGCTCATCTCCCTTGAAGGACAGGCGCCCGCCCCCGGACGCCAGCCGATCGAATGCGCGGCCCCGGCGAGCGTTCCGGGGCGACCGGCCGAGCCGAGGATTATCGCGGCGAAGCGAGCGCCGGGCGGTGGGCCGCAACTTGCGGCGTCGCGAAGCGTATCGCCAGCGCCCATGGCGCGACTTGCCAAGACCCTCCTCGCCGCCGGCGCGGCGCTCTGCCTTCTCGGCTGCGGCGACGGGGGCGGCGGTGACGGAGCGGTGGTGTCCGACTCCGAGCGTCGGGCCGGGGCCGAGATGCACCCGCGGCTGCTCGGCGAATTCGGCGGCAGCTATGCCGGCGACGAGGCCGCCTACCTCGCCGCGCTCGGCGGCAGGATCGCGGCGTCGGCCGGGCTCGGCGGGCAATGCACCTTCACCCTCGTCAACAGCGACGTCGTCAACGCCTTCGCGGTCCCCGGCTGCTACATCTACGTCACCCGCGGGCTGATGGCGATCGTAAACAGCGAGGCCGAGCTCGCCGCGGTGCTCGCCCACGAGGTCGGCCACATCGTCGGCGAGCATGCCGAGCGCCAGCAGCGGCGCTCGCTGTGGCGCGGCCTCGGCGTGCTTGCGGTGGAGGTCATCACCGGGTCGGAGCGGCTGACCCGGATCGCCGGAGCGGCCGCCGGCTTTTTCACCCTGCGCTATTCGCGCAAGCAGGAATATGAGGCCGACGACCTCGGCCTCAACTATCTCCGCCGGGCGGGCTACGACCCGTTCGCGGCCGCCGACATGCTGGAGGCGCTCGGCCGCCAGGAGCAGTTCCTCGCCCGCACCCGCGGCCGCGACGAGGCGCGCAGCATCCCGGAATGGGCGCGAACCCATCCGCTGACCCGGAGCCGGGTCGAGCGGGCGCGCGAGGCCGCCTCGGCGACCGGGCTAGGGCCGGACGCGCTTCCCGAGAACGAGGTCCGCTACCTGGGCGAGCTGGACGGGCTCCTCTACGGCGACGATCCGGCGCAGGGCTTCGTCAGCGGCCGGCGCTTCGCCCATCCGGTGATGCGGATCGGATTCGAGGCTCCGCCGGGCTTCACCCTCACCAACAGCCCGCAGGCGATCCTGATCGAGGGCCCGGACGGGCTAAGGGGCGAGTTCGCCGGCGGCCGGCTGCCGCCCGGAGGGCTCGAGGCCTATGCCGACGCCGTTCTTCGCCAGCTGCTCGGCGATACGCCGGCCCAAGCCGGGGCGGCGCGAGCGGTCGAGGTGAACGGCGTTCCGGCGCTGTTCGTGACGATCGAGGTGCGCACGGGCGAGGGCCCGGTCGCTCTCTCGCTCGCCGCCTATGAAGGCGAGGGCGGAGCGGCCTATCACTTCGTCATGGTGTCGAACCCGTCGACCGAGCCGGCGGGGGCGATCGAGGCGCTGTTCCGCTCGTTCCGGCTGCTCGGGGCCGAGGAAGCGCGGGCGCTCCGGCCGCGGCGCCTCGAAGTGATCCGGGCGGGCCCCGGCGACAGCCTGCGCGGGCTCGCCGCGCGGATGGCGAGCGAGCACCCGCTCGACCATTTCCTGATGCTCAACGGCCGCTCCGCGGACCAGCCGATCGGCGCCGGCGACCTCGTCAAGCTCGTCGTCTACGCCCCGCGCTGAGCGCCCTCCGGTCAGCCCTCGCCGTCATCTCGCCAGGGTGTCGAGCGCGTTGCCGGCGGGTCGACGGCGCGGAGGGAGCCTAAAGCGAAATCGCCCCGGCGCGGTGCCGGGGCGATTGGCCGAGACCTTGCCGCGCTGCGGGAGCGCGGCCTGAACCGGTCAGCGCGGGCCGCGCGGGCCGCGATTGTCCTCGATGAGCTGCGGGTTGTGCGCGCCCGAATTGCCCGGAGGCGGACCGGATTCGGGGCCGTTGCCGTAGCCGTTATTGTTCTTCCGGCGCTTCGGCTCGGAATCGCAGGGATCGTCGCACGGGTCGTAGCAGCCGCCGGCTCCGCTGACCTGCTTCAGTTCGATTTCGCTCAGATGACGCATCAAAACCTCCTGTTTACGAGGGCCCGCTCGGGGTCCCGGATCGCACCAATCCGCGGTGGCAAGTGTCGGCCTGACAGGAGAATTTCCGCAGAACAACGGCCAAGATTCGGCCGTCCCCCGGTGGGACGGTCGCCTCCGGCTTGCTTAACGGCTCGCGCGTCCGCGCCGGGCGCGGCGTCAGAAGGCTTGGCCGGGACCTTCAGTAGCCACGGCCAGGCGCTTGATTTACAATCGATTCATGACCCTCCCCAAGCTCGCCTTATTGGCCGTCCTCGGCCTTCTCGCTTCTTCGCCCGCTTCGGCAGAGGCGGAACGCTCGAGCGAGCGCGAGCTGATGGTGCTGACGATCGCGAACCTCGCCGAGGCCGTCGGCGGGCCGTCCGGCCGTCGGATCGACCGAGCGATACTCGAGGCGATGCGGCAGGTGCCGCGCCACCTCCTGGTCCCGGAGGAAGCGAGCGGCGACGCCTACCTCAACGCCGCGCTTCCGATCGGCCACGGGGCGACCATCTCCCAGCCCTATATCGTCGCGCTGATGACCCAGCTGCTCGACTCCGGGCCGGACCATGTCGTGCTCGAGGTCGGCACTGGATCGGGCTACCAGGCCGCGGTCCTGTCGAGGCTGGTGCGGCAGGTCTATTCGATCGAGATCGTCCCGGCGCTGGCGGACCGGGCGGCGAGGGACCTGGCGAGGCTCGGCTATGCCAATGTCGCGGTCCGCGCCGGCGACGGCTATGCCGGCTGGCCCGATCGGGCGCCGTTCGACCGGATCGTCGTGACCGCCGGGGCCGATCATATTCCCCAGCCGCTGCTCGATCAGCTGCGCCCGGGCGGGGTGATGGTGATCCCGCTCGGCCGGACCAGCGAGACGCTCGAGCTGAACGTCGTCCGCAAGGACTCGCGCGGCCGGATCAGCCGCCGCCGGATCGCCGCGGTCCGCTTCGTGCCGCTGGTGCGGGCGCCGCCGGCGCCGCGCTGACGAAGCGGGTCGGCCGGCGAGCGGCCCGATCCGGCGCCGGGTGCGTTGTCCGCGCATGTCCGAGCTCGTTACCCGGCTTCGCCCGACGATGGCCTTCGTCCTCGCGATGCTCGCTCCGGCGGCGTGCATGGCCCGCGATTCCGACGGCGCCGGGCAGGAGGAGAGGCCCGCGGCGCAAGCCCCGGATCCTCCGCCGCAACGGCCCGAACGCGGCGAGCGGACGCCGGTCGCGCCGGCCGAGATGTTCGGCCAGTGGCGGCTGGCGGAGCTGACCGGCGTGCCGCCGGCGGAGGCTCCGGGATTGCACGTCCTGATCGGCGAGCACCGGATCGAAGCGCGCTCCCAGTGCATCCCCTTCGCTTTCACGCTCGCACTCGAGAACGGCGCCGCGACGGTGAGCGAGCAGCCCTGGGGCGCGCCGGTCTGCGCGCGCGGCCGCACTCCGGTGGAAGCGGCCTTCCCGGCGGTGATGACCGCGGCCCGCCGGATCGAGCGCCGTCCGGGAGGGCGCCTCGCCTTCGTCGGAGCGAGGGGCGAAGCGGTGTTCGAGCGACCGCAGGCGCCGGTGGCCAACCCCTTCGCCGAGGTCCCGGGGCCGGTTCCCTGGCTGATGTGGGGCGAGTGGCGGGTGGAAGCGATCGACGGCGCTCCGCTTCCCGCGGGGCAGCCGATCCGGCTACTCTTCTACGCGCGGGAGATCGAGGCGCGGTCGGGGTGCGTCGCGATGGGGTGGAGCTACGGGCAAGACGGAGCGAACCTGACGGTCGGTCGGGAAAGCTGGCCCCATCCGGTCTGCGAGCGCTCGCGCTCGCCGGCCGAGCGGGCGCTCGAGGCGATCATGGCCGGCGAGGTCAGGATCGGGCGCGCTTCGCCGAACGAGCGCCTGCTCGTCGGCGGGCAAGGCACGCTCCTGCTGCGCCGGTAGGCGGGACAGTCACCAGTGACTGCCCCCTAGGCGAGGGGTTCGCGGTCGGGGACGGGGTAATGGTGGAGGGTGCCGTCGGGGCGGTGAAGAACGGCGCCGGGATAGCCGGGATAGGTGACCGCCCGCACCCGCCGCTCCACCTCCGCCTCGTCCATGTCCGGAGTGATCACCTTGAGGGCGTGAAGCTGCTTGCGGGTATAGGGCCGGCGAGTCCAGTGAACGCCCGCCAGCGGCAGCGGCTCGCCGCGGGCGATCAGCGCGATCAGGTCGCGGAACATCGCCACCATCGTCTCCATCGTGCGCAGCTTCAGGGTCTCGACGCTGTCCTCGGGGAGGAGCGGGAAGCGGCGCTCGTCGACGATGAGCCCGGTGTCGACCTTGGCGAGCATGTGGTGGCACACCGCGCCGAACTCGGCGGCGCCGTCGTAGAGCGCGAAATTGTAGCAGCCGATGCCCGGATAATCGACCGAGGCGGGGTGGAAGTTGATCGCGACCGCGACCCGCTCGAGATCCTCCTGGCGAACGATCCAGGGGGAGAGGAAGGAGACCAGGGTGTCGGCCGGACCAAGGCCGGAGAGGTCGGGATAGGGATCGCCGACCTGGCCGGTGAAGACGAGCAGGCGCTCGCCGAGCAGGCCGCGGGCGAAGTCCGCAGCCTCCCGGCTGAACCGGTCCTGCTTGCTCAGGAGGATGACTCGTCCGTCCGCCATGGCCGGAGCCATAGGGTCCGCACCCGGCACCGGCAATGGCCGACGGACTCGGCAGCCGCGCTCGAGCGAGCGCCCTGGCGAGGGGACGATTGGCAAGGCCGCCGAGCAGTGGCACGGGAGCGCGATGTGCAACGAGCAGCGCCGCCGCGTCGCCCTGGGCCAGGTCCGCAACGACTGGAGCCAGACCCGAATCCCGCTCGTCTTCCCAGAAGGGCTGCCGAACCTGGCGCCGCTCGACTCGATCAGGATCACCGACCGCAACGCGATCATCCGTGCCTCTTCGCAGCAGGAGGGCGCCGCCGAGCTGGTCGTCAGGCGCTGGTCGTGGCCCGGCCCCGGCGGCAAGCCCGTATACAATTACCGGGCCGAGGGCCGCGACTTCGCCCGCGGGCGCTGCCTGATCCTCGCCGACGGCTTCTACGAGTTCACGACGCCCGCCGAGGCGGGGAAGAAGCGCAAGGACAAGTGGCTGTTCACCCTGGCCGGCGAGGAATGGTTCTGCATCGCCGGCCTGTGGCGTTCCGACCCCAAGGTGGGCGAGGCCTATACGATGCTGACCACCGAGCCCGGCGCCGACGTCGCCCCCTACCACAACCGCCAGATCGTGGTGCTGGGCCGGGCCGACTGGGCCCGCTGGCTCGACCCGGCCGTGCCGGCGGCGGAGCTGACCCGGCCGCTCCCCGCCGGCAGCCTCGAGGTCGAGCAAGTCGGCTGACGCGGAGCGCCGCGGCGTGTATCATGGCGGGCAGGGGGGCCGAAGGAGCGTCGAGCATGCGTCCCCTGATCCTGCTTCTGACCGTCGCCGGCTGCGCCTCCCTTTCGGAATCGGGGCAGGTCCGGCTGTCGCGCGAGCTGGCCGGCCTCGTCGCCGGCGAGCCTCGCGCCTGCGTCTCCGCCAATCAGGGCAGCTCGCTCCAGGCCGCGGACAACCGGACGATCGTCTACCGCACCCAGGACATCGTCTGGGTGAGCCGTCTTCCCGGCGAATGCCCCGGGCTCACGCCGCTGAGCACGCTGGTGGTCGAGAGCTTCAGCGGCCAATATTGCCGGGGCGACCGGGTAAGGGGCCTGGAGCCGGGCCGGTCGATCGCCGGCCCGAGCTGTCCGCTCGCCGACTTCGTCCCCTATCGCCGGCCGTAGCGCCAGGCCTCAGCGCGGCCCGAGCAGGAAACGGAGCGGAATCTCGACCCGGGCCCGCCAGGAATCCTCGTTGTGCGCCGCGCCCGGGAAGTTGCGGCTGATCCAGTCGCGGTCGCGGCTCCAGCCCCGCCCGGCGACGAGCCGGTCGATGCGCTGCTGATAGGCGGCATAATGGCGGTCGAGGGTCTCGCTGCCATGGTCGAAATAGAGGAGGTGCCGGCCCGGCCAAGGCAGAGCGGAGCGCAGATAGCCCTCGAAGGCGCTGGCGACCGCGTCGCGGTCCTCCTCCGACAGTTCCTGCCCCTCGCGCGGAAGCAGCAGGGGCCAGTGGGTCGAGACCATTCCCGCCCCGCCGAACACTTCCGGATATTCGGCAAGGGCGTAGAGCGAGATCAGGCCGCCCATGCTGGAGCCCATGATGGCGGTGCGTCCGCGCTCCGGAGCGGTGTTGTAGCTGCGGTCGATAAAGGGCTTCAGCTCGCCGACGATGAAGCGCAGATAGCCGTCGGAGAGCGGGTCGCCGCCGTAAAGGCCGCGCACCCGGTCCATGTAGCGGGCGGGCAGGCGATCGAACGCTCGCGAGGGCACATATTCGCGAAGCCGGGCCGGCGTGTTCCAGATGCCGACGACGATGGTCGGGCGGATCGCGCCTTCGGCCGTCAGCCGAGCGACCGCCTCGTCGACGCCCCATTCCTTGCCACCATAGCCGGTGGCCGGATCGAACAGGTTCTGGCCGTCATGCATGTAGAGCACGGAATAAGGCGGGCCGGCGGGGTCGTAGTCGGCCGGCAGCCAGACGGTGACGTCGCGCGGCGCCGCGTGGGCCGACGGAAAGTTGCGGTAATGCTGAAGGCGCCCGGTCACTCCCGGCCCCTGCGCCGGCGCTGCGGCGGGAAGGAGGGCGAGCAGAGCCGCCAGCAGCAGAGCGCCGGGGCGCATCTCCGCCTAGCGTCCGAGCGCGACGAAGCGAACCGCCTGGCCGCCGCCCGGCGCGAGCCTGAGCGTCAGGGTGTCGGCGCTGGTCACCTCTCGCTCCTCGATGACGATGTCGCTCCGGTTGACGCGATAGTCGGCGGACTCGCCGTCGCGGTAGATCTGGGCCCGGTAGCGCCGCCCGGGAGTGAGGAAGGAGAGGGGGGCGCTGAGCACCCGGCCCTCCTCGTCGGTGACCGCGCCGAGATACCAGTTCTCGCTGTTGCGGTCCTTCCTCGCGATGGTGACGAAATCGCCGACCTCGCCGTTGACGACGAGGCTCTCCGACCAGTCGACCGGGACGTCGCGGATGAACCGGAAGGGGCGCGGATTGGCCTCGTAATTCTCGAGCAGGTCGGCGGCCATGACCAGAGGCGAATAGATGACGACGTAGAGGGCGAGCTGCTTGGCCCAGGTCGTCTGGATGCCGCCCGGGGAGCGGGTCTCCATGCCGAAGATGCCCGGCGTATAGTCCATCGGCCCGGCCAGCATCCGGGTGAAGACGAGGTTCGCCTCGTGCTCGGGCGGGTTGCCCGGATTGCCCCAGGCGGAGAATTCCATCCCCCGGGCGCCCTCGCGGGCGATCATGTTGGGATAGGTCCGGCGAAGGCCGGTGTCCTTGGTCGGCTCGTGGGCGTTGATCGCGATCCGGTGGCGCGCGGCCGCCTCGACCACCCGCAGATGGTGCACGTTCATCGCCTGGCCTTCGTGCCAGGCATAGAGGATTCGGCCGTCCGGCCCGCGCACCTTGGCCTGGCCGGCGTCGGCGACGTAGCCGGTCTTCACCGCCGGGATGCCGAGCCGGCGGTAGAGCGCGAACGCCTCCTCCATCTGGTCCTCGTAATGGGCGGCGAAGCCCGACGTCTCGTTATGGCCGATCAGCCGGACTCCGCGCTGGCGGGCGTAGGCGGCGAGGCCCTCGAGGTCGAAATCGGGATAGGGCCGGGTGAAGCTGAAATCCTGGCCGTTGCCGAACCAGTCGCCGTCCCAGCCGACGTTCCAGCCCTCGACGAGAACCCCGTCGAAGCCGTTGGCGGCGGCGAAGTCGATGTGGCGGCGGACGTTGGCGGTGGTCGCGCCGTGGCGCGGGCCCGACGCCCAGCTGCTTCGGTCGAGGTGCATCTCCCACCACACGCCGACATATTTCATCGGCCGAACCCAGGCGACGTCGCCCAGGCGGTTGGGCTCGTTCAAGTTGAGGATGAGGTCGTTCATGACGAGGCCGCCGGCCGAGTCGGCGATCTGCATCGTCCGCCACGGCGTCGGGAAGGGCGCCTGGCGGCGGACCTTGGCGCCGTCGGTGCCCGGAGTGAGCGCGGCCCGGAAGCGGCCATTGCCCATCGAGGCGAGGTTCATCCCCGAATAGTCGACCAGGGCCGCCTCGTGGAAGGCGATGTGGAGGCCGTCCTCGGTGCGGACGGTCATCGGCGTCTGGGCGGTTCCGACCGACGCGATCGGGGTCCGGTTGTAGAGATATTCCTCGCGATTCCATTCGAAGGCCGGGATCCACCAGGCCGTCCCCGGCTGCGCGACGGCGAATTCGGTGAGCTCGTCGGCGATCTCGACTTCGGCGAGGCCGGGCTGGTTGGGGAATTCGTAGCGGAAGCCGAGGCCGTCGTCGAACAGCCGGAAGACGACGTCGAGGCTTCGGCGAAGTCCGGAGCGCTCGGTCAGGCGCACGCGAAGCTCGTTGTGGCGGTTGCGGACGAAGCGCCGCTCGCCCCAGGGCTGCTCCCAGGTCTCGTCGACGCTCGCGGTCGCCTGCGAGGCGAGGGTGAAGTTGCGCTCGAGCTTGGGCGCGTTGAGCAGCATGAAGCCGAGCCGGGACGGCGCGATCACCTCGCGGCCGAGGCGGCTGACCGAGTAGCTCGCCCGGCCGTCGCCGTCGATCTGGAGCTCGACCGCGAGGATGTTGCCGGGCGAGGCGATCCGGGCCACGGCCTGCGCGAATGCCGGGGTCGCCAGCAGCAGCAGGGCCATAAGGGCCGCGATCCTTGCGATCATTTCACTTCCTCCATTGCACTTGCCAGCTGAAACTTTTGCGGCAAAAGTTTGCAGGATGAGCCGCCGCGGAACCCGCCTCGAAGACCTCGCCCGACTCGCCGGAGTGTCGATCTCGACGGCGTCGCGAGCGCTCAACGACAATCCCTCGATCAACAGCCGGACCAAGCAGCTGATCTGGAAGCTCGCGCGCGAGCATAATTACGCCTTCCGCGGCCACATGCCCGCCGGGCCGATCGGGGCGACCGGGACCATCGCCATCGTCGTTCCCCGTCCGCACAGCCGCGAGGCGCAGCTCAGCGACCCCTTCTATCTCGACCTTCTCGCCGGAATCGGCGACGCCGCCCGCGAGCGCGGCTGCGACGTCCTGGTCAGCCATTTCGCGCCGGTCTCCTACGAGGACCTGGCGATGGCGATGACGACCAGCCGCGCCGACGGAGTCATCTTCCTCGGCCAGGGCGCGCTCCACCACGCCTTCAACAAGCTCGCCGAGAATGAGGGCCGGTTCGCCGTCTGGGGCGCCGACCTGCCCGACCAGGCCTATTGCTCGGTGGGCAGCGACAATCTCGTCGGCGGCCGGCGCGCGACCCTGCATCTCGCCCGGCTCGGCCGCCGCCGCATCCTCTACCTCGGCGACACCGATTCGCCCGAGGTGCGGCTTCGGCTGAGCGGCTATACCGAGGCGCTCGAGCAGGTCGGAATCGCCTACGACCCCGACCTCATCGTTCCGGCGCGCTTCGACGTCGAGACCGCCGAGGCGTCGATCGACGCCTTGCTCTCGCGCGGAATGCGCTTCGACGGAATCGTCGCGGCGAGCGACGTCATCGCGCTGGGCGCGATCCGGGCGCTGATGCGGGGCGGGCTCAGCGTTCCCGACGAGGTGTCGGTGATCGGCTATGACGACGTCCCCTTCGCCCGCTACAGCCGGCCTGCTCTGACCACCATCGCCCAGGACACCGCTTATGCGGGGCGGCTGCTCGTCTCCAAGCTGCTCAACGCCGCGGGGGAAGGCGAGATGCGGTCGGACCGGCTGCCGACCGACCTGATCGTCCGCGAATCCTGCGGCGGCTGAAGGGGCGCTCACAGCGCCCGTTTGGCGACATAGCCGCTCAGCGGCGCGAGCCCGCCCGGGCCGGCGCCGGAGCCCACCGACTCGACGATCCGCCACCCGGCCGGAAGCGTGAAGTCGCCCGCCTTCGTGCCGAGATTGAAGACGCACAGCAGCCGCCCGGCGCCCTCGCCGCGCTCGAAGGCGAGAAGAGGCTCGGGCAGGTCGAGGCGGTGGACGCCGCCGCCGCGAAGCGCTTCCTCGCGCTTGCGCAGGCCGACGATGCGCCGGGTGAGGTGGAGCAGCGAGCCGGTGTCGAGCTCCTGCCGGTCGACGGCGAGCGGCACGTGCGCCTCGTCGATCGGCATCCAGGGCTCGGCGGTCGAAAAGCCCGCATTCGGGGCATCGGCGCGCCACGGCATCGGCGTTCGGGCGCCGTCGCGGCCCTTGGTGTCGGGCCAGTTGGCGATCGCCTCCGGGTCGCGGAGCCGCTCGAAGGGCACGCGCGCCTGCGGCAGGCCGAGCTCCTCGCCCTGATAGAGGAAGGCGTTGCCTCGAAGCGTCATCAGAAGCAGCATCGCCAGCGCCGCGACCGCCTTGGGGTCGCGGCCCGCGCCCCAGCGCGACACCACCCGCGGGGCGTCGTGGTTGGAGAAGGCCCAGCTCGGCCAGCCCTCGCCGGGGCCGCCCGGCCAAAGCTCGATGGTGTGGCGGATGAGGTCGGCGGTCAGGTCCTTGGCGTAGAGGAAGTTGAAGCCGTAGGCGCTGTTCAGCCGGTCCATCCCCTCGGTGAACAGCTTCATCTCGCGGTCGGCCTGCTCGCCGCCCACCTCGGCGACGGTGAAGCGGTCGCCGTAGCCGTCGATGACCTGGCGAAGGCGGCGCAGGAAGGCCGGGATGTCGGGGTGGGACTGGTTGTGGAAATGGTGCTGGAAGTCGAACGGGCGCCGCCCCTTGCAGTGCTCCGCCGCGACCGGAGGATTGTCGCGCAAGGCGGGGTCGTGCATCGCGAAGTTGATCGCGTCGAGCCGGAAGCCGTCGACGCCGCGGTCGAGCCAGAAGCGGGCGACGTCGAGGCAGGCGTCCTGGACGTCGGCATTGTGCAGGTTGAGGTCGGGCTGGCTGGGCAGGAAATTGTGGAGGTAATATTGTCGGCGGCGCCCGTCCCAGGTCCAGCTCGGGCCGTGAAAATTGGCCTGCCAGTTGTTGGGCGGCGAGCCGTCCGGGCGCGGATCGGCCCAGACGTACCAGTCGGCCTTCGCGTTGTCGCGGCTCGACCGGCTCTCCTGGAACCAGGGATGCTGATCGGAGCTGTGCGAATAGACCTGGTCGATGATGACCCTGAGGCCCAGGGCATGGGCGCGATCGAGCAGCCGGTCGAAATCGTCGAGGGAGCCGAAGACGGGATCGACGCCGCGATAATCGGCGATGTCGTAGCCGAAGTCGCGCATCGGCGAGGTGAAGAAGGGCGACAGCCAGACTGCGTCGACGCCGAGCGAGGCGATGTAATCGAGCCGCGCGGTCACTCCGGGGAGGTCGCCGACGCCGTCGCCGTCCGAATCGGCGAAGCTTCGGGGATAGACCTGATAGATGACGGCGCCGCGCCACCAGCGCTCGACCGCGGCGGCCGGGAGAACCTGCTGCGGATGGTTCAACGCGCCGCTCCGCGCCGCGTCGCTCGGCAGACCAGATAGTCGAGCGGCGGGATCTCGACCCGATAGCTGCCCGGGGCCGCGGCCCGCGGAGCGCAGGCGCCGACCACCGCCTCGAACCGGGTCAGGGCCGGGTCGATCCAGAGGTTGGCGGCGAGCGGCCGGTTCGACGTGTTGAAGACGACCAGGGTCTCGCCGTCCTCGGCCGACTTCCGGCTGATCGCGAACAGGCCGGGTGCGTCGGTCGTGTAGTTGAGCACCCGCTGCTCGCCGCGGCGGAGCGCGGGGTCGGCGGCGCGCACCGCCGCCATCCGCGCCAGCGCCCGGTAGATCGGCGCATCGGTGTCGAAATTGGCGCCGGCGGTGGTCGCGGTCGAGCCGACCAGCCGGTCGTCATTATAGGTGGCAACCTGGCTGGGAAACATGTCCTGGCGCGAATCCTGGTCGCCGCCGTCGCCGACGAAGCCCTGCTCGTCGCCATAATAGATGGTCGGCACGCCTCGGGAGAACATCATCACCGCATGGCCGAGCAGGACTCGCTTGAGGACCTCCTCGTCGCCCGCCCCCGGATTGCGCTGGCGGACGAAATGGGCGAACCGGCCCATGTCGTGATTGCCGAGAAAGGTCGGAAGGCGGCGGGCGGTCTCGGCGCCGCCGCGGTAGAGGATGTCGGCACTGAACAGCCGCGCCAGCCGCTCGGTCGAGGCGTCGCCGGCGACGGCGTCGGTGACCGCCGACTGGAAGGCGAAATCGAGCACGGTGGGCAGGCGATCGACATGCGTGTAGCCGGCGAGCGAGCCGGGATCGGGATCGTAGACCTCGCCGAAGATGTGGAAGTTCGGAATGCCGCGGGCGCGCGCGCGCTCGAGCATGGCCGGAACGAAGGCCTGCCAGAATTCCGGATTGACGTGGCGGGCGGTGTCGATGCGGAAGCCGTCGATTCCGAAATCGTCGATCCACTGGCCGAAAATGTCGATCATACCCTGGACCACGCGCGGATGCTCGGTGAACAGGTCGTCGAGGCCGCCGAAATCGCCGAAGCGGCTGTTCTCGCCCTGGAAGGTCGTGTTGCCGCGATTGTGATAATAGATCGGGTCGTTGAGCCAGGCGGGGTTCTTGACCCGCTCCTCGCCGGCCGGGGCATAGGGCTCGTAGGCGAAATCGGGGCGGGTGAGCCGGGCGAAATTCTCGGCATTCTGCTGGTCAGGCGCGATCCCGGCAAAGCCCTCGTTGATCGGCGCGCCGTCGATCCCGCCGCGGCGCGAATAAGGATAATCGGCGTGGCTTCGATAGGGACAGTCGAACGGCGCGCAATCGCGGTTGCGAAGCACGTCGGCGGTGTGGTTGGTGATGATGTCGAGATAGACCTTGATGCCCCGGGCGTGAGCGGCATCGACGAATCGGCGCAGGTCCTCGCGGCTTCCGAAATGCGGATCGACGTTGAGGAAATCGGTGATCCAATAACCGTGATAGCCGGACGATTCCCGCCCCGGCGGGCCCTGGACCGGCTTGTTCTGATAGATCGGCCCGAGCCAGATGGCGGTCACTCCGAGGCCCTGGATGTAGTCGAGACGGTCGATGAGGCCGCGCAGGTCACCGCCATGGTAGAAGCCCTTGTGCGTCGGATCGAAGCCGTGCCGAAGCCGGTCGCCGCTTATTCCTCCCCGGTCGTTGGCCGGGTCGCCATTCTCGAAGCGGTCGGGCAGCACGAAATAGATGAACTCGTCTTCCGGGAGCCGCTCCCGGAACGAAGCCGGCGCCGTCCCGGCCTGCGGCGCGGCTGCGCCCGGCGCCTGCGCCGGGACGGCGAGCAGGGCCGCGGCGACGGCGGCCCGCATCCGGATGTGCGTTCTGGTGAGCATCCTTCCCTCCCGCCGCTCGCTCGTGACCGGCTTTTGCAATTTTTGCAGCGAGCGAGGCCGCCGTCAAGGTCAATACGCGGCGCACCGTCGAGTAAGCGCGTCACCCGCGCAGCCGCAGAAAATGTTGCTGCAGCGCAACAGCGCCTCGGCCAATCGGCGCGCCGCCGCGATTTTTTCGCTTGCAAATTGTTCGTGGAGTTTGCAGTAATTTGCGCAAATTAAGACCGTGACATCATCGCGGCGGGACGGAGGGATGGCAGGCAGGGCTGCTCCTTTCAAACTGTGGGCGCCGCCGGCGGCCACGACGCGCCAGGGGCGTCGTCGAATCGGACCGGCGAAAGGGTCGTGCGGGCGCTGCGTCCGGGCGGTGTGACAGAGAGGGGGCTCATGATGAACGATTTCGACTCGCGCCGGACCTGGCTGCTGGGAAGCGCGGCCGCGTTCGCGCTGGCGCTCGGCGCCGCGACTCCGGCTTTCGCTCAGCCCGACGCCGACGCTCAGGAGCCCCTCGAGACCGCCAGCCAGGACGGGGTCGAGCAGGACGCGTCCAATCCCGCCGCCGGCGCGGACGACGAGTCGATCGTCGTCACCGGCTTTCGCGCCGCCCTCGAAAACGCGGTCAGCGAGAAGCGCGACCGCGACCAGATCGTCGAGGCCGTCTCGGCCGAGGATATCGGCCGGCTTCCCGACGCGTCGATTGCCGAATCGATCGCCCGGCTGCCCGGCCTCGCCGCCCAGCGCATCTCCGGCCGCGCCAGCGTCATCTCGATCCGCGGCTTCGGCCCCGATTTCTCGCAGACCCTGCTCAACGGCCGCGAGCAGACGTCGACCGGCGACAACCGCGCGGTCGAGTTCGACCAATATCCCTCCGAGGTCGTCCGACAGGTGCTCGTCTACAAGTCGCCGATGGCGAGCCTGGTCGGCCAGGGCCTGGTCGGCACGATCGACATTCGCACCATCCGCCCGCTCGACATGAACGAGCGCATCTTCGCGGTCGGCGGCCGCGGCTCCTATAACGATCTCGGCGCGCTCAATGCGGGGTCGAGCGATACCGGCTGGCGCGCCAACGCCACCTATGTCGACCAGTTCAGGGACGACACGATCGGAATCGCGCTGGCCGTCTCCTATCTCGACGAGCCCTACCAGATCCAGGAGTTCAACGCCTGGGGCTATGCCGACACGCAATTCGGCCGGGTCATCGGCGGCTCGAAATCCTACGTCACCTCGACCCAGCTGCAGCGGCTCGGCCTCAACGGCACGCTCCAGGTCCAGGCGACGCCGACCTTGCGCTTCACCCTCGACGGCTTCTACTCCCATTTCGACGACGACCAGATCAAGCGCGGCATCGAGCTTCCCCTGGCCTTCTCGAATGTCGGCGGAACGCCCGGAATCGTCGAGAATGGATTCGTCCGCACCGGCACCTTCACCGGGGTCGAGGGCGTCGTCCGCAACGACGCGTTCGAGCGGCGCGCCGACCTCTATTCGTTCGGCCTCAACGCCAGCTACGAAGGGCGTGACGGCTGGAACGCGTGGTTCGACATCGGCTATTCGCGCACCGACCGGCGCGAGCTCATCTTCGAGAGCTATGCGGGGACCGGCTACGGGGCCGGCAACGGCGCCCAGGACACGATCGGCTTCGAGTCGACGACCCGCGGAACGATCTTCGACCCGACCCTGAATTACAGCGATCCTAATCTGATCCTGCTCACCGACCCGCTCGGCTGGGGCGGCAGCCGGGTCCAGGCGGGCTATTGGAACGACCGCCTCGTCGACGACGAGCTCGTCCAGTATCGCGGCGAGCTCCAGCGTGAGCTGGGCGGCTTCCTCTCGACGGTTCGGGCGGGATTCAACTATACCGACCGCCAGAAGTCGCTGACCCCGGACGAGGCGTTCATCGCGATCGCCAGCGGCCAGAACCAGATTCCGATCCCGTCGCAATATCTGCTCGAGCCGACCAATCTCGATTATCTCGGCCTCGGTCCGATGGTGAGCTACGATCCGCGGGCCCTCGTCCGCGACGGCATCTACCGGCTCGACTTCCGCACCGACGCCCAGGACGTGCTCAGCAAGGCCTACACGGTCAACGAAGACCTGATGACCTTCTATCTTCAGGCCGACCTCGACGCCGAGCTCGGCAGCACGTTGCTGACCGGCAATATCGGCGTCCAGGCGATCCACACCGACCAGAGCTCGACCGGCCTCATCTTCCTCAACGGGGTCGGCTCCGAGCGCAGGCTCGGCGCGGATTTCTGGGACGTGCTGCCCAGCCTCAACCTGTCGCTGCGCTTCCCGAGCGACTTCGTCATCCGCTTCGCGGCCGCCCGCGAGATCCAGCGCCCGCGGCTCGACCAGATGCGGGTCTCGATCGGCTACGGGGTCAATCGCGGCGAGGGGATCATCGAGGGCAGCGGCGGCAACCCGTTCCTTCGGCCGATCCGGGCCAACGCGGTCGACCTCAACTTCGAGAAATATTTCGGCAATAACGGCTACATCGCGCTCCAGGTCTTCTACAAGGACCTGGTGAACTTCATCTACGATCCGCGGGAGACGGACTTCGATTTCACCGGTTTCCCGATCAGCGCCGACGACGAATTGTTCATCACCTCGCGGATCGGCCGGCTCAACCAGCCGATCAACACCGGCGGCGGCAAGTTCTACGGCGCCGAGCTCGCCGCGACGCTTCCGTTCGGATCGTTCGTCGATGCTCTGGAGGGCTTCGGGATCACCGGCGGCGTTGCCTATACGAAGACGCGCGTCCGCGAGACTCCGAACAGCCCGCCGACCGACATCGTCGGCTATTCGCGCTGGGTGGCGAACGGCACCGCCTATTTCGAGCGCTGGGGCTTTTCGGCCCGGGCCAGCGTCCGCCACCGCACCGGCTTCCTCGGCGAGCTGAGCGGCTTCGGCGGCAACCGGACCAACCGGCGGGCGCTCGGCGAGACGATCGTCGACGCCCAGATCGGCTACGACTTCCAGCAGGGGTCGGCGCTCGAGGGGCTGTCGGTCTTCCTCCAGGGCCAGAACCTCACCGACGAGCCGTTCGTGACCATCTCGCAGCCGGACCGGCCGCTCGACGTGATCGACCATCAGACCTTCGGCCGGCGCTTCCTGGCCGGCTTCACCTTCAGGTTCTGATCCCTTCTTCGCCCCCCTCCTTCCGGGGGTGTCCTGAGCTTCCGCTGGAGGGGACAGTCACAGTGACTGTCCCCTCCGTCAGCGCGGCGGTTCGAGCAGCCGGCGATGGTCCGGGAAGTTGAGCGCGCAGCGCCTGACGAAATCGTCGATCGCCGCCATGTCGTGGCGCAGCGCCGCCGGCCCGGCGGGGCGGATCGCCCGGTCGTCGGGAAAGTTGCCGTAGCCGGCGAGCAGGCAGTGCCAGGAGAGCGGCGCATAATATTTCGCGATGTCCTGGCGCTCGATCTCCGCCTCGAGGTCGCCGCCGGTGAACCAGCTGGTCAGGATCGCCTTGAGCGAATCGGAGAGGTTGTCGTGCGCCGCATTGTCGCGCCAGTAAGCGGTGTCGGTGCGCCGGTTCACCCGATAGTGGCAGACGATATAGTCGCGGATGCCCTCGTAGCGGGCGTTGATCGCGCGGTTGAAGCCGTCGCGCTCGCGGGCGCCGAACCCGCCCGCCTCGAACGCCTGGATGAAGCCTTCGACCGTCGCCTGGACGATGTGCAGAGCGGTCGCCTCGAGCGGCTCGATGAAGCCCTGCGACAGGCCGACCGCGAGGCAGTTGCCCGCCCAGCTGTTCTCGACCCGGCCGACCTTCATCCGAAGATGCCGGGCGGCGACTTCATCGCCGAGGCCGAGATGGGCGCGAAGCTCCGCTTCCGCCTCGTCGGGCGAGCAATGAAGCGAGGAATAGACGTAGCCGTTGCCGATCCGGTTGCGAAGCGGGATCCGCCACGCCCAGCCGTTGCGAAGGGCCGTCGCCAGGGTGCTCGAATCGGTCCCGTCCGGATCGATCGGGGTCGGCATCACGACCGCCGAATCGTTGAACAGATTGTTGGCGAAGGGGAGGAATGGGACGCCCAGCGCCTGCTGCGCGATCATCGACCGGAAGCCGCTGCAGTCGACGAAGAAATCGCCCTCGATCCGCTCGCCGCCCTCGGCACCGAGGTGGGTGACCTGCCCCTGGGAATCGACTCCCACCTCGGCGATCCTGGCCTCGCGGCGGCGCACTCCGCGCCCGGCGGCGTGGGCGCGCAGATAGCCCCCGATCAGATGGGCGTCGAAATGATAGCCGTAGCCAATCTCGAACGGGAAGCTCTCCGCCGGGCGCGGCCCGAGCCGTTGCTCGGCGAGACACGCCGGGACGAAGAAGCGGTCCGGATGCGCCCACACGTCCTGGCGCTGCCGCCGAGCCCGGCTGTTGAAGAAGAAGGCCGGCGCGGTGTGGACGTCGAGCTGGCTGGCGAAGGGGTGGAAATAATGGTCGAAGCCTGGCCGCTCGGACCAGCCGCGAAAGCCGATCCCGACCTTGTAGGTGGCGTTGCAGGCGGGCATCCAGTCCGCCTCGGCGATGCCGAGCTGGTCGAAGAAGGCCTTGAGCTGCGGCGTCGAGCCTTCACCGACTCCGACGATGCCGATCTCCTCGCTCTCGACGACGGTGACCTCGGCGCGGCCGGGCCAGCGCTGAGCGAACAGGTTCGCCGCCATCCAGCCGGCCGTCCCGCCTCCGAGGATCACGATTCGAAGCGGCCTGTCCGCCATTGGGCCCTTCCTGTCGTCGCTCCGCTCGGGGCCGTTCCTCGCACCTGGCAAGGCGGGCCGCAAGCTCCGGAGGACGGAGCGCCGGCCGGGCGGAAAAGCGCTTTGCCTCGCCGCCGCGCCCTGCCATGACCGTCGCAAAAATGGGGACAGGATGGCTGACGGCAGAATGAGGCGGGTCGTCATCGTCGGCGGCGGCACGGCCGGCTGGATGGCCGCCGCCGCGCTGGCTCGCTTCCTCGGCGGGCAGGCGAGCGTCGAGCTGGTCGAATCCGAGGAGATCGGAACGGTCGGGGTCGGCGAGGCGACCATCCCCCAGATCCGGCTGTTCAACGCCAGCCTCGGAATCGACGAAGACGACTTCCTGAGCGCGACCCAGGGCACGTTCAAGCTCGGCATCGAGTTCGTCGACTGGATGGGCCCGGGGCATCGCTACATCCACGCCTTCGGAACGATCGGCCGGAGCCTCGGGCTGCTCCCCTTCCACCAATATTGGCTCCGCCACCGGGCCGGGGGCGGCGGCAAGGACCTGTGGGACTTCTCGGCGAGCGCGCGGGCGGCGCGGCGCAACCGGTTCGCCCGGCCGGACGACGGACCGGGGCGGCTGCCGAGTGGGGTCGCCCACGCCTTCCATTTCGACGCCTCCCTCTACGCGGCCTATCTGCGCCGCTACGCCGAGGCGCGGGGCGTGCGCCGCACCGAGGGCAGGGTCGTCGACGTCCGCCTGCGCGGCGAGGACGGCCATATCGAAGCCGTCCGGCTCGACCGGGGCGAGGAGGTGGCGGGCGACCTGTTCCTCGACTGCTCCGGCTTTCGCGGCCTGCTGATCGAGCAGGCGCTGGCGACCGGCTACGACGACTGGACACACTGGCTGCCCTGCGACCGGGCGCTCGCGGTGCCGTGCGCTTCGGCGGGCGAGCTGACCCCCTTCACCCGCTCGACCGCCCGGCCCGCCGGCTGGCAGTGGCGGATCCCGCTGCAGCACCGGATCGGCAACGGCTATGTCTATTCCGGCCGCTTCGTCAGCGACGACGAGGCGGCGCGAACCTTGCTCGCCAATCTCGACGGCGAGGCGCTCGGCGATCCGCGGCCGCTGCGCTTCACGACCGGGAAGCGGCGGCTGGCGTGGAACCGCAATTGCGTCGCGCTCGGCCTCGCCGCCGGCTTCATGGAGCCGCTCGAATCGACCAGCATCCACCTCATCCAGTCGGCGGTGGCTCGGCTGCTCCAGCTCTTCCCCACGGATCGCGTCGATCCGGCGGAAGTGGCCGAGTATAACCGGCAGACCGACTTCGAATGGGCGGCGATCCGCGATTTCCTGATCTTCCACTACCACGCCAACGGCGGCTCCGGCGAATTCTGGAGCGCCTGCCGCGAGGCCCCAATACCGGAGAGCCTCGCCCACCGGATGGCGCTGTTCGCGGTCAACGGGCGCATCTTCCGCGAGCATGAGGAGCTGTTCACCGAAGTCGGCTGGCTGCAGGTGATGACCGGCCAGGGAATCGTGCCGCGGGGCTACGATCCCGCGGCGGACGAGCTGTCGGTCCCGCAGCTCGAGGAGTTCCTGGCGCTGGCCGAGCGCCACGCCGCCCATGTCGCGGACAGGATGCCGGCGCACGCCGACTTCGTCGCCCGGCACTGCGCCGCCCCGGCCGCCGCGGCGGCGCGAGCGGCCGTTCCGGCGGTGCGGGGCTGAAAGCCAAGGGGAGAGGAAGAAATGGCGAGCATGTTGCCGGCGGACCCGGTCAAGGTGAAGCCTCAGCTCGGCTGGCGAGGGCTGTGGAACATCTCCTTCGGCTTCTTCGGAATCCAGATCGGCTTCGCGCTCCAGAATGCGAACATGAGCCGGATCTTCCAGTCGCTCGGCACCAGCCTCGACGACCTGCCCGCACTGTGGGTCGCGGCGCCGCTCACCGGCCTGCTCGTCCAGCCGATCATCGGCCATATGAGCGACCGCACCTGGCTGGGCCGGCTGGGACGGCGGCGCCCCTATTTCCTCGCCGGCGCGATCCTCGCCGCGCTGTCGCTGTTCCTCATGCCGCTGGCGCCGGTGCTGTTGTTCGCGGCGGTGATGCTGTGGCTGCTCGATGCTGCGCTCAACATCTCGATGGAGCCGTTCCGCGCCTTCGTCGGCGACATGCTGCGCAAGGACCAGCACAGCGCCGGCTATGCAGTGCAGACCGCCTTCATCGGCGCCGGGGCGGTGGTCGGATCGATCTTCCCGTGGCTGCTCGAAAGCTGGGGCGTCTCGAACGAGGCAGCGCCGGGCGCCATTCCGGACACGGTCCGCTACGCCTTCTGGTTCGGCGGCGCGGCGCTGTTCCTGGCGGTCCTGTGGACGGTGCTGACGACGCGCGAATACAGCCCCGAGGAGATGGCCGAGTTTACCGGCGAGCCCCAGCAGGAGGCGCAGACGCTGCGCGCGCTCGCCTCGCGCAGCTACACCTCCAGCGCCCTGTGGCTGGGAGAGGGCGCCCTGGTCCTGCTCGCCGTCCGGCAGCTCGAGCTTGAGAAGGAGGTCTATCTGCTCGGCGCGCTGCTGATCGCCTACGGTCTCGCCAGCATGATCGCGATCCGCGGCGCGAGGGGCGGCCGGCCGCCCAGCATGCTCAGGCACATCGTCGGGGACTTCGCCGGCATGCCCGAGCTGATGAAGCGACTGGCGCTGGTGCAGTTCTTCAGCTGGTCCGCCTTGTTCATCATGTGGATCAACACGACTCCGGTCGTCGCTCAATATTTCTACGCCGCGCCGGACGCCGCCGACCCCCTCTACCAGGAGGGAGCGAACTGGGTCGGCGTCCTCTTCACCGTCTATAACGGAGTCGCCGCCATCGCCGCGCTGACCATGCTGCCCCTGCTCGCAAGGCGGATCGGGCGCGTTCGCACCCATGTCGTGGGCCTGCTCTGCGGCGCCGCCGGCTATGCCAGCTTCTTCTTCATCGAGGATGCGCGGATGCTGATCGTCAGCGAGATCGGCGTCGGCATCGCCTGGGCCTCGATCCTTGCCATGCCCTATGCAATCCTCGCCTCGGCCCTGCCGCAGCAGAAGCTCGGCGTATATATGGGCCTCTTCAACATCTTCATCGTCGTGCCGCAATTGCTGGTGGCGACGGTGATGGGGTCGATCATGAAGCGCTTCTTTCCCGACGAGCCGATCTGGACGATGGCGTTCGCGGCCGGCGTGATGGTGCTGGCCGCGGTCGCGATGCTGCGCGTTCAGGAGCCGCCAGTTGAGGAGAAAGCGGCATGATCGCGCGCGCTTTCCTGTTCCTGCTGGCGCTGATCGCCTGGACCGCGCCCGCCGCGGCCCAGCCGGCGCCCGATCCCTATACGCCGCAGGACCTGCAGGGCGTGCGCCATCCCGAATGGAGCCGCGACGCCGTCATCTACCAGATCAACACCCGCCAGTTCACGCCCGAGGGCACGTTCCGCGCGGCGCAGCGCCAGCTGCCCCGGCTGCGCGAGCTCGGGGTCGACATATTGTGGCTGATGCCGATCCACCCGATCGGACAGCAGAACCGCAAGGGGAGCCTGGGCAGCCCTTATTCGGTGCGCGACTTTCGCGCGGTCAATCCCGAGTTCGGGACGCTCGCCGACTTCCGGGCCTTCGTCGACGCCGCCCACGCCGAGGGGATGAAGGTGATCATCGACTGGGTCGCCAACCACAGCGCCTGGGACAACCCGCTCGCGGCGCAGCACCCCGAATGGTACGAGCGCGACTGGCAGGGCAATTTCCGGTCCACGCCCTGGTGGGATTGGACCGACATCATCGACTTCGATTATTCGCAGCTCGGGCTGCGCCGCTACATGGCCGAGGCGATGATCTACTGGGTTCGCGACGTCGGCGTGGACGGCTTTCGAGCCGACGTCGCCGGCTACGTGCCGCTCGACTTCTGGAACCAGGTCCGCCGCGACCTCGACTCGATCAGGCCGGTCTTCATGCTCGCCGAGTTCGAGCAGCGCGACATGCACGCTCACGCCTTCGACGCCACCTATGCCTGGACCTGGAACCGGGCGCTTCACAACATCGCCGTCGGCGCCGCCGACGTCGGCGCCCTGTTCGGCTTCTACAGCGAGAATGAGAGCGCGTGGCCGAGCGGGGCGATGCGGATGATGTACGTCTCCAACCACGACCAGAACAGCTGGGAGGGGACCGAGTTCGAGCGGTTCGGCCCGGCGCTCGCCAACGCCATGATCCTGTCCTTCGTCGGCGAGGGCATCCCGCTCATCTACAACGGCCAGGAGGCGGGCAACGAGCGGCGCCTGGAATTCTTCGAGCGCGACCCGATCGTCTGGCGCGACCATCCCAACGGCGCCCTCTACCGGCGGCTGATCGCGCTCAAGACCGCCAATCGCGCGCTCTGGAACGCGCCCTGGGGCGGGCGCATGGTCGGGGTCGTCAACGATTCGCCGACCAAGGTCTTCTCCTTCGTCCGCGAGCGCGACGGCGACCGCGTCTTCGCGGTCTTCAACTTCTCGGGCGAGGCCCGGTCGGTCGGCTTCAGCGACGGCCCGCATCACGGCCGCTACCGCGATTTCGACTCCGGCGAGCCGGTCACCGTCGACGCCGCCACCCGGATCAGCCTCGCCCCCTGGACTTACCGATTGCTGACCGCCGAGAGCGGGGCGCGGCAGGGCCGCCGCTGACTCCAGTCTCGCCCGCCGACGCCGTCTAAAGCGTGATCGGGCTAGCTTGACCCCCGCCCCCTCATCCTGAGCGGTTCCACGAGAGACGATCACGCTTCAGCGTTCGCGGCCGGCTTCGCCGACGGTGCGGGCGATCGGGGAGAGGAGATATTGGATGATCCGGCGCCGGCCGGTGCGGACCTCCGCCTGGACGGCCATTCCGGGGCCGATCGGCTGGCGGCGGTCGGCCAGCATGATGTAGTTGCGGCCGAGGCGGATCCGGCTGGTGTAGACGAGGCCGAGCCGTTCGTCCTCGACCGCGTCGCGGCTGATCGTCTCGACGATTCCGTCGATCCAGCCATAATCGGTGAACGGGAAGGCCTCGAACTTGACTCGAACCGGCTGTCCTTCGCGCACGAAGCCGATATCCTTGTTGAGGATCTGAGCCTCGACCTCGATTTCGGTCCCCGACGGGACGATCACCATCAGCGCCTGCGCCGGCTGGACGACCCCGCCGACGGTGTGGACGGCGAGCTGCTGGACCGTGCCGTCGACCGGCGCCCGAAGCTGCTGGAGCTGGCGCCGCCGAGCCGACTTGCGAAGCTCCTCGGTGCGCATTCCGGTGTCGGTCTCCGCGCCCGAAAGCTCGGTCGAGGCCTCGCTCGCGAAGCGCTCGCGCAGGCCGGCGATCTCGGCGTCGATATTGGCGATGGCGGCGCGGGCGCGCTGGGCCGAGCTCTCCTGGACCTCGATGTTCTGCACGTGCTCGATCCGGGCCTGCTCATATTCGAGCAGCCGAAGCCGCGAGAAATGGCCCCGGTCGGCGAGGCCGCGGCGCGCGCTGAGCTGCTGGTCGATGAGCGGGAGCGTCTGGCGAAGCTTCTGGACCTCCGCCACCGCCCCCCTGAGCTCGGCGGTGCGCTGGGCGCGCGCCTGAAGCAGGGCCGCGCGCTGGGCCTCATATTCGGCGACCTTGCTCCGGATGAGCTCGGTCTGGGTGGCGACGATCTCCGGGGGCGTGCCGGGCGGGGCCCGGAACACCGCCGGCCGGCCCTGGAGGTGAGCCAGCAAGGCGTCGTTGCGCGCCTCGACGACCCTCGAGGCGAGCAGCCCCTGGGTCGCCTGAGCCTCGTCGGCGGTCGCCGTCGTCGGGTCGAGCTCGACCAGCAGCTGGCCGCGGCGCACGCGCTGGCCGTTGCGGACGTGGATCGCGCGCACGACCGCGACGTCGACCGGCTGGATCAGCTTGACGTTGGCGACCGGCAGAGTGCGGCCGCTTGCCACGGCGACGACGTCGACCCGGCCGAACACCGACCAGATCAGGGCGATCGCGAACAGGGCGCAGAGCAGCAGCATGAGGATGCGCAGGCCCGGGCTCGCCGGCTTCTCGATGATCTCGAGCGCCGCGGGCAGGAATTCGTGCTCGACGACCGGCTTATGGTCGCGGTCGGCCGCGTCCTGCCGGCGCCACGCTTCCCTGAGCACGGCGAGATGGCGGTAGAGCGCCGGGAAGCGGGAGCGAAGCGCGGTCACGCGACCAGGCCCATCTGCCGCCGGTACAGGTCGGCGTAGCGGCCGCCGCTCTTCAGCAGCGATTCGTGGTCGCCCTCCTCGGTCACCCCGCCCTGCTCGACGGTGACGATCCTGTGGCATTGGCGAACCGCCGAGAGCCGGTGGGCGATGATGATCACGGTGCGGCCATGGGCGATCATCCTGAGGTTGCGCTGGATGACTTCCTCGCTCTCGGCGTCGAGGGCCGAGGTCGCCTCGTCGAGGATGAGGATGCGCGGATCGCCGATCAGGGCGCGGGCGATGGCGATGCGCTGGCGCTGGCCGCCGGAGAGGTTGCTGCCGCGCTCCTCGATCAGCGTGTCGTAGCCGTGCGGCAGCTCGGCGATGAATTCGTGGGCGCCGGCCAGTTCAGCCGCGGCGAGGACGGCCGCCATCGGCCGCGCCGGATCGGCAAGAGCGATATTCTCCCGAACCGAGCGGTTGAACAGGATGTTCTCCTGAAGAACGACGCCGATCTGGCGGCGAAGCCAGGCCGGGTCGACCAGCGCCAGATCGACCCCGTCGACCAGCACCCGGCCCTGCTCGGGCACGTAGAGGCGCTGGACGAGCTTGGTCAGCGTCGACTTTCCCGACCCCGAGGGGCCGACGATTCCGATCATCTCGCCCGCGGCGATGGTCAGGCTGACGCCGCGCAGCGCCTCGGGCGCGTCGGAGCGGTAGCGGAAGCGGACCTTGTCGAACTCGATAAGGCCCTTGATCGCCGGCAGGCTGGCTCGGTTGGGGTTGTGCTCCGGCTCGGCCGGGGCGTTGAGGACGTCGCCGAGCCGGTCGACCGAGATCCGGACCTGCTGGAAATCCTGCCACAATTGCGAAAGGCGGAGGATCGGCGCGGCGACCCGCCCGGACAGCATGTTGAAGGCGACGAGCGCCCCCACCGACAGATCGCCGGCGATCACCGCCTTCGCTCCGAAATAGAGGATCGCCACCGTCGTCAGCTTGGAGACGATCTGGATGAGGTGGTTGCCCCAATTGGCGAGGCGGGTGACGGCGAAGCCGGTCTGGATGTAGCCCGCCGACTGCTTCTCCCATTTCTCCCGCATCTGCGGCTCCACCGCCATCGCCTTGAGGGTACCGATGCCGGTCACCGTCTCGACCAGGAAGGCCTGGTTCTCGGCGCCGCGCTGGAACTTCTCGTCGAGCCGGGCGCGAAGCACGGGCGTGATGAAGACCGAGATCAGAACGTAAAGCGGAATCGAGCCGAGCACGATGAAGGTGAGCGTGGCGCTGTAGGTGAACATCAGCGCGAAGAAGACGACCGTGAAGAACAGGTCGATGACGACGGTGACCGCGTTCGAGGTGAGGAATTCGCGGATCCGCTCGAGCTCGCGCACCCGGGCGACGCTGTCGCCGACCCGGCGGCTCTCGAAATAGGCCAAGGGGAGGTTGACGAGGTGCCTGAACATGCCGGCGCTGAGCTCGGCGTCGACCCGGTTGGTGGTGTGGGCGAACAGCCAGTTCCTGAGGCCGGAGAGCGCCGTCTCCCAGATCAGGACGACGGCGAGGCCGATGGCGATGACATCGAGCGTGCCGACCGTCTGGTGGACGAGGACCTTGTCGATCACGAGCTGGAAGAAGACCGGCGTCACCAGCCCCATCAGCTGGATGAAGAAGGAGGCGATGAGGACGTCGCGCAGCGAGCGCCGGTACTTGACCAGGGCGGGGATGAACCAGCTGATGTCGAACGGCCGGGAATCGCCGGCGATGCGCTCGCGCGAGGTCATCAGCAGCAGTCGCCCGGTGAAGCGCTCGCGAAGCTCCTCGGGGCTCCACACTTCGGGGCGGTCGCGGTCGCCGTGCTGGACGAGCACCCGCGAGCCGGCCGAAGCCTCCTCGACCTTGAGGATCACCGCCGAGTCGCCGCCGGTCAGCTCGGCGATGGCGGGAAGCGGCATCTTGTGGAGGCCGTCCGCGTCGCAGCGGCGGATCCGCCCGATCAGGCCGAGCCGGGTGGCGATGCGGGACAAGTCTTCGAGCGAGAAGGGCGTGTCGCCCTTGCCGCGATCGTGAACGATCTGGTGAGGATCGGCGGGCACGCCCAAGAATCGGGACAGAAGGACGAAGCATGCCAGTGCGGGATCGAGCCTCGCGCTCGAATCAACAGCCGCTTCCATTCACCCCTGATCCTCAGCAATTGGTCTGCCGCGGCGCCCGGGCCGTCGTCGACCCCAGAAAGACTTATCAGCGCGCCGCTGGCATGGTTGCGGCGCAGCGCACGGCCGACAAATGCCGATAACATCAACCCGTCTGAATGGAAAGGCAGCGGCCGGACGGGGCCCGCCGGTCCTCCGCCGATGCGCGGTCCGGCGCCCTCAGCGCGGGTTCAGCGCCGCGACGTAGGCGCGCGCCTTGGCCGCGGTCTCCTCGGGCGACTGGCCGGGGCGGTAGAGGCCGCCGCCCAGGCCGAAGCCGTCGGCGCCGGCCTCGAGCCAAAGCTGCATCCCCTCGGGGCGGACCCCGCCGACGACGAGCAGGGGAATGTCGGCCGGAAGCACCGCCTTCTGCGCCTTGACGACGGCCGGCGACGCCGCCTCGGCCGGGAACAGCTTGAGGCCGTGAGCGCCGGCCGCGATCGCCTCGAAAGCCTCGGACGGCGTGAAGTAACCGGGCGTCGAGATCATGCCGGCCTGCACCGTCGCCGCGATCACCGCGGCGTCGGTATTGGGGGCGACGACGATCCGGCCGCCCGCCTCGTGGACCCGGGCGACGTCGACGGGATCGAGCACCGTGCCGGCGCCGATCAGGGCGCGCTCGCCGAGCGCGGCGGCGAGCCGGGCGATGCTCGCATAGGGCTGCGGCGAGTTGAGCGGCACCTCGATGATCCGGATTCCGCCCTCGTAGAGGGCCTCGCCGATCGCCGCCGCCTCGGCCGGGGCGACTCCTCGGATGATGGCGATCAGCGGGCATTGCGCCAGCCGCCGCTTCAGCTCTTCGCCAGGGTTCATCGCATCAGCTCCGCCAGTCGCCGCGCCCCGCACAGGAACGCTTCCTCGCCGTCAAGCTCGCGCGCCGGCCGACCCGCCACGGCGAGCGCCGCCGCGAACAGCCGGGTCAGCTCGGGCCGGCCGACGACGACGATCTCGCCGTCGCCGGCGCCGCGCAGGCCGATGCGGGCGTCGCTCCCGATCAGCAGCCCGCTCGTATAGGAGGCGGCCTCCGCGCGCGGCGCCTTTCCGAGCAGGACGCGCGCCCGGACCGAGAACAGCTCCGCCGTCAGGTCGTCCTTCGCGAGGCCGTGGCGGACTCCGGCCTCGAAGGCCGGGCCGAGGTCGGCCGGCTGATCGAGCAGGTCGGCGAGGATGGAATGCTCCTTGAGCAGGTTGAACAGCTCGCCGGTCATGACGGTCCGGAAGCGGACGATGCGGCCGCCCTCCAGCCTGATCCACTTATTGTGCGTGCCCGGGTGGCAGACGGTCGCGTCCGCGGGGATCAGGCCCTCGGCGACGGCGCCGAGGATCTGCACCTCCTCGCCCCGCATGACGTCGGCGCCGGTCCCGTTCGCGAACGAGACGCCGGGCACGATCGCGATCCGGCCCGGCTCGATCCAGCACAGGCGCTCCGACAATTCGGCCAGGCCCGCCGGGCAGTGGACATAAGGCGCCTCGGCCCAGCCGCGATTGGAGCCGATCATTCCCGCCATCAGCAGCGGCAGCTCGCCGAGCCGCTCGGTGAGCCGCTCCACCGCCTCGGGAAAGCCGCCGGGGGGGACCGCCAGGATGCCGCGCTCGTCCTCGATCTCGTCGGCCAGCCGGCCGTCGGCGGCGAGCCGGTAGCCGCGGCGGTTGGTCGTCCCCCAGTCGACGGCGATGAAACCCTCAGCCCAGCGCATCCCTGCCTCTCGCCGCCCAACGCACGGGGGACGATAGGGTCCCGCGGCGGCGAAGCCCAGTCCCCGCCGCCGCAAGCCGGCCGGCGAATGAAACTTTATCGCCGCCCCCCTTTTCTTCTAAGGACCGGCAGACGAAGCCAAGCGTTCACGGCCTCCCGAGCGGGGCTCCGCCGGTCGCGTGCAGCTCCAGGAGGTCGCCATCGCCAACTTCATCTTCGCCACCGGGATCGAGAACAGCATTCCGACGATCCACGGCGGCCGAACGCGAGTCGACCAGATGGAGGTATGCGGCCATTACCGCCTCTGGCGAACCGACTTCGACTGCGTCGAGGAGATCGGAATCAACTTCCTGCGCTACGGGCCGCCGCTCCACCGCACGCTGATCGGCCCCAACCGGTTCGACTGGGAGTTCGCCGACCTCACCTTCGCCGAGCTGAAGCGGCGCAACATCACGCCGATCGTCGACCTGTGCCATTTCGGAGTGCCCGACTGGATCGGCAATTTCCAGAATCCGGACTTCCCGCAGCTTTTCGCCACCTATGCCGGCGCCTTCGCCGACCGCTTCCCCTGGGTCCAGCTCTACACTCCGGTGAACGAGATGTTCATCTGCGCCGTCTTTTCCGCCAAATATGGCTGGTGGAACGAGCAGGCGACCGACGACCGAAGCTTCGTCACCGCCCTCAAGCACATCGTCAAGGCCAACGTCCTCGCCATGATCGAGATCCTGAAGCGGCGTCCGGACGCCATCTTCATCCAGTCGGAGAGCTCGGAATATTTCCACGCCGACAGCCCGGCGGCGATCGGCCCGGCCGAGATCATGAACGGCAAGCGATTCCTCAGCCTCGACCTCAATTACGGCCGCCGAGTCGACAGCGAGATGTACGAGTTCCTGATGGACAACGGCATGAGCCGCGAGGAGTATCATTTCTTCCTCAACCACCGCCTCAAGCAACACTGCATCCTCGGCAACGATTATTATATGACGAACGAGCACCGGGTCTTCGCCGACGGCCGTACCGAGGGGTCGGGGGAGGTGTTCGGCTATAGCGAGATCACCCGCCAATATTATAACCGCTACCGGCTCCCGGTGATGCACACAGAGACCAACATGAAGGAAGGGCCGAAAGGCGACGAGGCCGTGCACTGGCTGTGGAAGGAATGGGCGAACGTGCTGAGGATCCGCAACGTCGGCATCCCCACCGTCGGATTCACCTGGTATTCGCTCACCGACCAGGTCGACTGGGACACGGCGCTTCGCGAGCAGAACGGCAACGTCAATCCGCTCGGTCTCTTCGACCTCGACCGCAACATCCGCGCCGTCGGCCGCGCCTACAAGAAACTGATCGACGACTGGCACGACGTCCTCCCGGCTTCCAGCCTGTGCCTGTCGGTGCCGATCGTCCCGCCGTCCCATGCCGAACGGGTCTTCGCGCGCGAGCAGCAGGAGGAGGCCGCGCGCCACCTCAGGGTGTTCGTCACCGAAGCGACCAACCCGGAGACCGCGCCATGAAGATCGGCCGCATCGAGACCTTCCTGGTGCCGCCGCGCTGGCTGTTCGTCCGGGTCGAGACGGACGACGGCGCGGTCGGCTGGGGCGAAGCGAGCCTCGAGGGGTGGGCCGAGGCCGTGGCCGGCGCCTTCGAGGCGCTGCGCGACCGCTTCGTCGGCCACGATCCCGCCGCGATCGAGGATATCTGGCAGGTGGCCTATCGCGGCGGCTTCTACCGCGGCGGTCCGGTGATGATGTCGGCCCTGTCCGGACTCGACCAGGCGCTCTGGGACCTCAAGGGAAGGGCGCTCGGAGTGCCGGCCTGGCAGATGCTCGGCGGCAAGGTCCGCGACAGGGTCCGCGCTTATGCCTGGATCGGAGGCGACCGGCCCAACGACGTCGCCAGCGCCTGCGCCGTGCGCAAGAGCCAGGGCTTTTCCGCGGTCAAGATGAACGCCACCGCGGAGATGGACTGGATCGGCTCACCCAAGGTCTTCGGCGAGGTGATTGCCCGGGTCGAGGCGGCGCAGGAAGCGGGCATGGAGGTGGGCCTCGACTTTCACGGCCGGGTCCACCGCCCGATGGCGAAGCAGCTGGCCAAGGCGATCGAGCCGCTCGGCCTGCTGTTCATCGAAGAGCCGCTCCTCTCGGAAAATCGGGAGGGCCTGGCGCAGCTCTCCCAGCTCGTGGCGACTCCGATCGCGCTCGGCGAGCGGCTGTTCTCGCGCTGGGACTTCAAGCCGTTCTTCGAAAGCGGAGCGGTGGACATCGTCCAGCCCGACCTCAGCCATGCCGGCGGGCTCAGCGAATGCCGCCGGATCGCGGCCATGGCCGAGGCCTATGACGTCGCGGTCGCCCCGCATTGTCCGCTCGGGCCGCTGGCGCTCGCCTCGTGCCTGCAGCTGGCGGCGTGCGCCCCCAATGTGGTCCTCCAGGAGATGTCGCTCGGCATCCATTACAATGTCGGCCACGACCTGCTCGAATTCGTCAGCGACAAGCAGGTGCTGACTCCGGTCGACGGCTTCCTCGCCATCCCGCAGGGACCCGGGCTCGGCATCGCCATCGACGAGGCGGCGGTGCGCGAGGCGTCGCGCAGCGGCCACCGCTGGCGCAATCCGATCTGGCGGCACAAGGACGGCAGCTTCGCCGAGTGGTAAGATAGGTCAGGCCCGGCCCGGTCGGTCCGCCCGAGTCAGCCCCCGGCAGACTCGGCGGTTCAGGTCAGGCGACGATCCTGAGTTTGCGCGGCTGGCGTTGGCGGACCGGGCAGAAGCCCAGCTCGTCCTGGAGCCGGGTCAGCTCGCGCTCGCGCGATTCCCGATAGGCGTTCGCGTAGCGGGCCTCGCAATCCGCTTCCTCGGCGGTCTGCGGCCGGAAATAGGAGACGGTGAGCTGGCGGCCGAACACCTCGTCTCCCCGCATCCTGACTTCGGCCTGCGCTGGGTCGGGAAGGGTCTCGCGGATTTCGCTCAATTTGCGGATCAATTCGTCGAGCGAGCTTAAGTCTCTGATCTCGATAAACTCTTTAACCATCCTGCTCATGGTTCCCCTCCCACTCCCGGGAGCACACTTACGATGCGTTGGAATCCCGACGCAACAGCTAACTTAGGTTTACCCACAGCTTGGTTTCCGAGCTGTAAACGACCCTCGGATTTCGCCGCGGAAATCGGCCGGGTGGTGCCGAGACAGCACAGTTGGGTGGGCCGGTCCGATAAATCGGACAAATCGCTTGTCACCGTTCGGCAGCCTCAGATATATCGACCGGCAAGAGCGCGTCAAAAAAGCGCCGCCAACAGGGGAGGCCGAACATGCGCCTGAAGACCGTCGTCCTTTGCTCCACGTCGTTCGCCGCGCTCGCGGTCCTCGCGTCGCCGGCCGCGGCCCAGGGCGGTCAGCCGGACCAGCCCGTTCAGCAGACGGAGGACGTGCCGAACGATACCGACGCTGCTCCGCCGCAGACCGACGACGCCGTTCAGGTCGCGGACGCCGGCGAGGCCGGCGAGGAATCGATCGTCGTCACCGGCCTCAGGCGAAGCCTCCAGTCGGCACAGAACATCAAGCGCAATTCCGACCAGGTGATCGACGCCATCGTCGCCGAGGATATCGGCAAGCTGCCCGACATCGCCGTCTCCGACACCGCAGCGCGGATTCCCGGCGTCCAGGTCGAACGGGGCGGCGGCGAGGCGGGCCGGGTCCTGGTGCGCGGACTTCCCGACTTCACGACCACCTATAACGGCCGCGAGATCTTCACCGCCGAGACACGATCAGTGGCTCTCCAGGATTTCCCGTCGGGCGCGATCGGCGCGATCGAGGTGTTCAAGACCTCGACCGCGAACCTGGTCGAGCCAGGCCTCGCCGGACTGGTCAACGTGCGCTCGCGCCGGCCGTTCGATTTCGACGGCTTCGAGATCGCCGGCTCCGTCTGGGGGCTCTATACGTACCAGGCGGACGAGGTGACTCCGAACGGAAACATCCTGATCACCAACCGCTGGGACGTCGGCGGCGGCGAGATCGGGGCCCTGATCGGCTTCTCCTACACGCGGCTGCGCTACCTCGACTCGACTCGCGAGAATACCGACTTCGTCGCCGGCGGAGGCCCCAACGGCACCCGCTGGCCGGACGTCCAGCGCGTCTTCTACGGTTCGGGCGACCGGACCAGGCCTTCGATCAACGCCGCGTTGCAGTATCGGCCCGCGCCCGGCATCGAACTCTATGCCGAGGGTCTGTGGCAGGGCTTCCGCAACCGCGTTTCGGACCGCATGCTCGCGGTCCCGCACTGGGGCGGCTCAGGGTTCACCGACTTCGCCGTGCGGGAAGGCAGGCCCGATCTGCTCGAAAGCGCGACGGTCACCGATCCCTTCCGTCCCGACGGCTTCCAGGGCGGCACGTTCAACAAGACCAACACCTATCAGTTCGCCGTCGGCGGCAGCTACGACGCCGGCCCGGTGCGGATTTCGGCGGACATTGCGCGGACCGACAGCACCTTCACCGGCTCGACGGCGAGCGTCGACTATGCCTTTGCCAACCGCCAGACCGTCATCTTCGACACGGATGTCGACGAGGAAGACGGCGGCGCCGAGTTCGACTTCGCTAGCTTCGATCCGAGCAATCCGGCCAATTACGTCTATCGCGGCTTCTACGAGGAAGCGCAGGTCTCGCAGGGCGACGACTGGCAGGCCCGCCTCGACCTCGATTGGGACACCGGCTCGTCCTTCCTGCCCGAGTTCGAGGTCGGAGTCCGCTTCACCGACCGCGACGCGCATCGGGAATTCGGCAGCCGCTATTGGGGGAATGCCGACGTGGAGCCGCAGCGCATCCCACTGAGCGACGTCCCCCTCGATTATGTGCTGTTCCGGCCCGGGTTCCGCGGCAGCGACGTGCAGCCTTTCCGTACCTGGCTGTCGCCCACCTATCGCAGCATTCGCGACAACATCCAGAATATGAGGCAGTTCACGATTGACATAGGCGGGACAAATTTCACGCTCGAGGATCCGCTGCCCGATCCGCTTCAGACCTGGGATGCGGCGGAACGCAATCTCGCAGCCTATGCGCAGGTACGCTACGAATTCCCGCTCGGCGGGGAGGCGACGGTCGACGGCAATATCGGCCTTCGCGTGGTCCGCACCAGCATCGACCTTTCCGGTACGCGCCTGATCTTTCCGGAGGATCCGGATGGAGACGGCCCGATTGAGGCGCCGCCGGGCGTGTTCACGGCGACCGAGATCAGCCGGGAGTTCACCGACTGGCTGCCGAACATCAGCGCGCGGCTGCGGTTCAATCCGCAACTCCAGCTGCGACTGTCGTTCACTCAGACGCGGACGCGTCCGGGCTTCACCGATCTTCGGCCGTCAGCGACGATCGACCGGCCACCGTCGTGCCTCGACGAGACTCCGCTTCCCGAGAATTGCATACAGACCGGTCGCGGCGGCAATCCGTTCCTCGACCGGCTGACGTCGGACAATTACGACGCGTCGCTCGAATGGTTTTTCTCGCGGACCGGCTTCGCCTCCGTGGCCGTCTTCTACCGCGACATGAACGGCTTCATCGAGACGACATTCTCGGACGAAACGTCATTCACCGGCTCGCCGCTTCGCTTCGAAGGCCCGATCAACTCCGGTGCCGGCAGAATCAAGGGTTTCGAAGCCCAGCTCAGCACCTTCTTCGATTTCGGCGGGCTTCCGAACTGGCTCTCGAACTTCGGCGTCCAGGCCAACGTCACCCACATCGATGCCCGGGCCGACTTCGTCTACAAGGGCGAAACGGTGAACCGGGAGCTCGTCGACGTGTCGCCCTGGTCGTACAACCTCATCGGCATGTACGAGGCCGGCGGCTTCTCGGCGCGTATCGCCTGGAACCGGCGGAGCGGCTACCTCGATCTGTTCGCGCCGCGCGACAATTTCTTCGACCAGGGCCGGGTGGATAGAGGTGAGCCCCGGGAGGGCCACCTCTACATCGAGAATGCTCGGCCGCTCTCCCGTCTCGACCTCTCGGCGAGTTTCGACGTGATGGAGCACCTCACCGTCTTCGCCGACTGGACGAACATCCTCAAGACGCCGTTCCGCTCGACCCTTACAAGGATCGACCCGAACGGCACCGAATCGACCTTCCCGCGCTTCGTCCGCTTCAACGAGACGACGGTGTCCGTGGGCGCGCGCTTTCGCTTCTAGGCCGCAGTAGAACTTGCGAAGGGGCCGGAGGGCGTTGCGCTCCGGCTCTTTCTTTTTCACTGAGGCGGCATGAACGCGAGCGTGAAACACGGCACCGAGCCCAGGAAAAAGGCCCGCGTCGTCGTGCTGGGGGGCGGAACCGCGGGCTGGATGACGGCAGCGGCGCTGATCCGCCAGTTGCCGCATGCGGCCGAAGTACGGCTGATCGAGTCCGCCGAGATCGGAGTCGTCGGCGTCGGCGAAGCGACGCTGCCGCACTTGCGGGCGTTCGTCGACAGCCTCGGGATCGACGAGGCCGATTTCATGCGGGCGACGCATGCGACGTTCAAGCTCGGCATCGACTTTCGCGATTTCGGGCGGATCGGGGACAGCTATCTCCACCCGTTCGGCAGCTTCGGAACCGAGCTCAACGGAGTCCATTTCCACCATTACTGGCTGCGCATGCGGGCGGCGGGCGCGGCGGACGACCTGTTCGGCTATTCGATCGCCAACGTCATGGCGGCGGCCAACCGCTTCGCTCCGCCTTCGCCCGACACCAATTCGATGCTGTCGACCTACAGCTACGCCTATCAGTTCGATTCGACCCTGTTCGGCCCCTATCTGCGCGATTACGCCATCGCTCGCGGCGCGCGGCGCACCGAAGGCAGGGTCGTCGACGTCGAGCTCGACGGCGAGACCGGCGATGTCGCCGCCCTGGTCATGGCCGACGGCGAGCGGATCGAGGGCGACCTGTTCGTCGACTGCTCGGGCTTCGTCAGCCTGCTGCTCGGGCGGACCCTCGGCGAAGCGTGGGAGGACTGGTCGCACTGGCTGCCTTGCGACCGCGCCGTCGCGCTCCCCTGCACCTCGCCGCCCGGCCCGATCGAGCCCTATACGAGGGCGACGGCCATGGCCGCCGGCTGGCGGTGGCGAATTCCGCTCCAGCACCGGGTCGGCAACGGCTATGTCTATTCGAGCGCGCATATTTCGGACCAGGACGCGGCGGACGCGATCGTCGCCGCGGTCGAGGGGCGGCCGATGGCCGAGCCTCGGCTGCTGCGCTTCCGGGCCGGCCGACGCCGCCGCAGCTGGGTCAGGAACGTCGTCGCGGTCGGGCTCGCCTCGGGCTTTCTCGAGCCCCTCGAATCGACCAGCATCTATCTCGCCCAGGGCGCCATAACCCAACTCGTCGAGCTGTTCCCGATCGGCCCGGTCGCCGACTCCGACCGCGACGAGTTCAACCGGATGGTCGACCTCGAATATGACCGCATTCGCGACTTCCTGATCCTCCATTATCACGCGACAAGGCGCGACGATTCGAGCTTCTGGAACCACGTCCGGACGATGACGGTCCCGGCCAGCCTCGAGGAGAAGATCGAGTTGTTCCGGGCCGCCGGCCGGATCTCCAAATATACGCAGGGGCTGTTCCTCGAGCCGAGCTGGCTCGCCGTCTATGTCGGCCAGGGCGTCGTCCCGGAACGATGGGACCAGCGCGCCGACGCGCTTGCGCCCGAAGGCCTGGGCAAGGCGATGAGCCGGCTTCGCGGCCAGATAGAGGAAGCCGTGCGGTCGATGCCCGACCATGGCGAGTTCATCGTCCGGCGCAACGCCACCATCGCCGAACCGCGCTGATGCGCGAGGAGCGGACGATCCGAACGATCTGCGTCGTCGGCGCCGGAATCGTCGGGCTGTCGGCGGCGATCGCCTTCGCCCGGGCGCTACCGGCGGTTCGCGCCCGAATCGTCGCCGTCCCGCCCGATCCGGCCGCGCTCGCCGACCGGCTGACCGGCACGCTGCCGACGGTCAACCGATTCCACGCCGCGATCGGCCTGGACGAGCTTGAGCTGGTGCGCGCCGGCATTGCCAGCCACCGGCTCGGCACCCGCTTCGAGCGCTGGTCGGCGGACGGCTCGGCCTGGTACCACGCCTTCGGCGACTTCGGCCTGCCCACCCGAGCGGCGGACTTCCATCAACTGTGGGTGCGCGCGCGCAAGGCGGGGCGCGCCTTGCCCTTCCATCGCTTCGGCGCCGCGGCGGTGCTGGCGGAGGCCGGCAAGTTCGTCCATCCGAGCCAGGACCCGGCCTCTCCCATGGCCAATCATGTCTACGCTCTTCGGCTCGACCCGGACCGCTACCGCGAACGGCTCGAGGCCCAGGCGGGCGCGCTCGCGCTCGACCGCTTCGAGGGCTCGATCGGCGGCGTGACCCGGCGCGAGGATGGCGGGATCGCCGCGCTCGTGCTCGAGGACGGTCGGCGAATCGAAGCCGACCTGTTCATCGACTGCGCCGGGCCCTCCGCTCCGCTCCTCTCCGTCGTCGCCGACGACTTCGAGGATTGGGGCGGGACCCTGCCCTGCGATCGCCTGCTGCTGGCCGCCGGAGCGGCGCCGCCCGAGCCCTCTTCCTGCGACGTCGCCGCCGCGCTGGACGTCGGCTGGCGCTGGCATTCGCCGCTGCCCGACGGGGTAATCGCCGGAGCCGGCTACGCCGCCGCGCTCGCCGAGGAGGGGCAGGCGCGCCGCGCGAGCGGCCTCGAGCGAGCCGAGCTGGTCGCGATCCGCCCCGGCCGCCGTCCGCGGCCGTGGGTGAGCAACGTCCTCGCCGTCGGCGACTCCGCCGTCGCCGTCGATCCGCTGCACGGGACCAACCTTCACCTGGCGCAGAACGCCATCGCCCGGGCGCTGGCGCTGCTTCCGGGCCGCGACTGCCATCCGCTCGAGCTGAGGGAATATAACCGCCAGACGGCGCAGGAGACGGACCGGGTGCGCGACTTCCTCGCCCTCCACTACCTGCGCTCGCCGCGGTCGGAGGGGGCGTTCTGGAAGGCGATGCCAAATCGGCCGCTGCCGGCGAGCCTCGCCCACACGCTCGAGCTATATGGGCATCGGGGCCGGCTCCCCTTCTACGAGGAGGAGAGCTTCGACCGGCACGGCTGGCATGCGGTGCTGCTCGGCATGGGTCTGCTGCCCCGGGGCATCGACCCGGCCGCCTCGGGGGTCGATTTCGAGCAGAGCCTCGCCGGCATGGAGCGCCTGGCCGAGCGCCTCGCCGGGATCGTCCAACGGGCGCCGGCCTATCGCGACTATCTGGCCCGGATGAGGAGCGCCGGTCCCCGCTGACCTCGAGTCAGTCAAACGGCTCGACCTCCTCGCGGGCGCCGACCAGGAAAGCGTCGGCGACGACCCGCAGCGGCTCGCGGTCGACCTCGCTCTCGCCGCTTTCGACGAGGGTCGCGAAGCGTTCGTAGATGGAGGGATATTCGCCGCGGCCGACGCCCGCGCGCGGCTTGCCGTCGACGAGGAGCCGCGAACCGCCGTCGAGCAGCTGCAGCGACCGGCCGCCGGCGGTCCGCACGTCGATCGTCCAGCGCTCGCCTTCGGTATAGCGCCAGTCCATCTCGGCGGCGAACGCGCCGGCATCGCCGACGAAGTCGAGGCTCGCCGCGATCGGAGTCTGCCGGTTCGCCGGGAAAAGCAGTTTCGCCTCGCGCACGAACAGGGGCATGGGCAGGATTCGGGTCGCGATCGACAGGGCGTTGATGCCGGGATCGAACACGCCGAAGCCTCCGGGCCGCCAGATCCACTCCTGGCCCGGATGCCATTTGCGGACGTCCTCGAACCACTGGATGCGAAGCTCGCTGATCGATTGCCCGGCCAGGGCGGCCCGCGCCGCGGCGACGGCCGGGTTGTGCTGCGAGTGCCAGGCGGTGAACAGGCTGCGTCCCGCCGCCGCCGCGAGGCGCTCGAGATCCTCGATCTCGCCCAGCGTCGCCGTCGGCGGCTTTTCCAGGAGGCAGTGCAACCCCGCGGCGAGGACGTCGCGGGCGATGGCGTGGCGGATGCCCGGGGGCGTGCAGACGGCGACCGCGTCGAGCCGTCCGGCCAGATCGGCGATGAGCGCCTGGTGGCTGGCATAGACGGGCAGCTCGCCCTCCTGCCTGACCCGGGGCCCGGCGACGGCGACCAGCTCGAAGCGCGGATCAGCCGCTATCGACGGGACGTGCTGGTCCTTCGCGATCTTGCCGTAGCCGACGATGGCGATCCGGATCGGCATCGCGATCAGCTCGCATTGCCGTCGGCGAGGCCGTTGGCGCCGTCGCCGGCGCCGTTGTCGGTCATGTCGGCGCCGGGCGCTCCGGTCGCTCCGAACGGATCGCCGGCGCCATTGGCTTCGGCGGCGCCGTCCTCGGCCTGGTCGGCGCCGCCGCACGCGGCCAGGCCCAAGGCCAGGGCCGCGACCATGATCGGCCTCCTGCTGCTGCTCATCCTTGCTCTCCCCGTTGATGGTGGCCGCGGCGGGACAACGGCGCGCGGCCGCGAAGGTGCCGCTCAGTCCGGCTCCGGCTGTCCCGGAAGCGGCGCCGGGGGCGGGTCGGGCGGCGCCGCTTCGGGCTGCGCCGGCGGGG